>JAABUX010000415.1_pt1 | contig 73164 bp, 60 predicted proteins | sample 5561851 | NCBI WGS metagenome assembly JAABUX01 (sample SAMN10711883, study PRJNA513361) | rock metagenome | isolation source: Antarctica rocks | place: Antarctica: Victoria Land, Richard Nunatak red sandstone | collected 2016-01-03
TCGCGCTGGCCCAGGCGGGCTTCGGGATCAACTGGGTGTGGTTCCCGACACTCTTGGGCTGGGCTGCCAAGGCGCTGATCCTGCGCTACGGGGGCACGCGCTCCTACCGGCGGGGTGTGCCGTTCTTTCTGGGCCTGATCCTGGGGGACATCACGACCGCCTGCGCCTGGTCGGCCCTGGGCGTGCTGCTGGACACGCAGATGTACATGTTTTTTCCGGGATGATCTTTCCGGGACAGGGCGCCCCCGGCACAGGAAAACGCCCACCCGGCGTCGAACAGGGCCACACGAACGCAAAGGAACCTTTTATGACACTCCCCTCCGACTACGTTTCTTCCGATGAGTACGCCGAGCGCGTGTACGCGGGCGTGCTGGGCAAGATCATCGGCGTTTATCTGGGCCACCCGTTCGAGGGCTGGTCGCATGAGCGCATCGAGCGCGAATTGGGCGAGGTGCATTACTACGTCCACGAGCGGCTCCATGCGCCGCTGGTGGTCACCGACGACGACATTTCGGGGACGTTCACGTTTGTCCGCGCGCTGGCCGAGAACGGCAACGACCCCAATTTAACCGCCGCGCAGATCGGCGACTGGTGGCGGAACACGCTTGTCGAGGGCCGGACCATCCTGTGGTGGGGCGGCCTGGGCATGTCCACGGAGCACACGGCGTTTCTTAGGCTCAAGGCAGGGATCAAGGCCCCGGACAGCGGCTCGATCGCCACCAACGGGGCGCTCGTGGCGGAGCAGATCGGGGCGCAGATTTTTGTGGACGGCTGGGGCATGGTCTGCCCCGGCGACCCCGAAAAGGCGGCCCATTTCGCCGGTCTGGCGGCTTCCGTCTCGCACGACGGCGAGGCCAAATACGGCGCGCAGGTCGTCGCGGCGATGGAGGCGCAGGCGTTCGTCGAGCGCGACCTCCATAAACTTTTGGACACGGCGGCGGGGCTGATCCCGAAAGAGAGCGTGATCTCTCATCTGATCGGCGACGTGCGCGAGTGGGCGGCGGAGAGCGGCGACGACTGGCGGGCGACACTGGGAAAAATCCAGGCAAGCTACGGCTACGACAAGTTCGGCGGCAACTGCCACATGGTCCCGAACCATGCGATTATCCTGCTGGCCCTGCTGCACGGGCGGGACGATTTCCAGCGGTCGCTGATGATCGCAAACACGGCGGGCTGGGACACGGACTGCAACTCCGGCAACGTCGGGTGTTTGATGGGCCTCAAGAACGGACTGGCGGGCATCGGCGCCGGCCCGGACTGGCGCGGGCCGGTGGCGGACCGGATGCTGCTGCCGACGGCGGACGGCGGGCGCTGCCTCACGGACGCCGTCCGCGAGACGTACTCGCTGGTGAACATGGGGCGCGGCCTGGCGGGCCTGTCAACAGTCGCCCCGAAAGGCGGCGCGCGATTCCACTTCTCGCTGCCGGGGTCCGTCCAGGGGTTCCAGCCGGAAGACTCGCCCGAAGTCCGGGGGGTAGTGACGGTCGGGAACGAAGGAGGCCGATTGGCCCTGCGGCTGCACGGTCTGGCGGCGGGCCGGGCGGCGCGGGTCGCCACGGCGACGTTTATCCCGCCGTCCGCCCTGGCGATGGGCGGCTATGACCTGGTCTGCTCCCCCACCCTCTACACGGGCCAGACGGTGACGGCCCATCTCGAAGCAGGCGCGGACTTCTCTCAGCCAGTCACGATTTGCCTGTACGTCCGGGTCTATGGGGACGGGAACGCGCTGACGATCTACCGGGGCGCGGCCCAGACGCTGACGCCCGGCGGCGCCGCCGGCCTCACGTTGACCGTGCCCGAAACGGCGGGCCAGCCGGTCGCCGAGGTCGGCGTCGAGGCGACATCGGACGCGCCCGCTTCGGGGACGGTCTTGATGGACCGGCTGACCTGGGGCGGGGTCCCGAACGTCACCTGGGGCCGCGCCCCCGGCGACTGGTGGAAGCGGGCGTGGGTCAACGCCGCCAGCCAGTTCGAGACGGCCTGGACGGACGCGGGGCACTACCGGATCATCCAAAACGACGGCGTGGGGCTGGTGACGCAGGGCGAGTACGAGTGGACCGGCTACACGGTCTCGACGCTCCTGCTGCCGCACCTCGCGCGGCGCCTGGGCCTGGCCGGGGCCGTGCGCGGCCTGCGCCGCTACGTCGCGCTGGTGCTGGACGAAGACGGCCAGGTTCGCCTGATCGAGCAGCGCGACGATGTGTACCGCGTCCTGGCCGAGTCCGGGGCGACGTGGGCTTTGGAGGCGGCGCAGACCCTCTCCCTGACAGTAACCGAGCGCGGCATCACCGCCAAGTATGGCGACGTGACCTTCACTGCCTCCGGCGACGCCCTGCCCACGCGCGGAGCCGTCGGCCTGCTGGCCGACACCGGCTACGGCGAGTTCGGGCCGGTGAGGGTGCGGCCAGCGTGAAAACACCGGCACTGGAAGTGCCGGTCTACCCGCAGTGGAAGTGCCTCCGGCACTGAAGAGTGAAAGTGCCTCCGGCACTGAAGAGAAGCCCCCGTAGGGGCAGGGCTTGCCCCTGCCCTCTTTCTTTGTCCTGCTTCTTTCTTCAGTCGCGCAGCGACTTTCACTCCGGGTAGACCGGCACTTCCAGTGCCGGTGTTCTCTCTGGACGGGAAAACGCGCCGGTTCGGGTAGAATGGAGCCAGGGCGCGGCTCGACAGAATTCCCGTCGCCTCAAGGAAGTGATGCCGATGTCAAAGGTCTTATCCGCGCCCGACGCTCCCCGCGCAGCCCCTGGTGTTTTGCCCGACGAGACGCCGGAGCGGGCGGCGCTGTCTGAAGCGCTGCGCCAGGTAGATGCCCTCCGAGACCTGCCTGTCGGCTGGAACGGCTACAACTCGCTGCCGCCGTCTTCGGCGTCGGTGAGCCATGCCCTGCGCTGGCTGGAGGCGCAGTGGCGGCAGTGCCAGACCGAAGGCACGCGCTGGTATGCGCCCAACGTGACGGCGAGCGCCGAGGGCGAGGTCGTGTTCGAGTGGTGGGCGCATGACCGGACATTGAGCCTTTACTTCACTGAGGATGCCGACGACCGTTCCAAAGGCCGCACGGCGGAGTACCTGAAGTTCGGACGTCGGGGCGGGGGGCTGGCGGACTTGCGCGAACAGGGCACGGCGGACACGGCGGAGGCGGCTGCCGCCCTGATGCTCTGGTTTGGCGAATGAAAAGCTTATTTGCGAGAAGCCTCCTTCACAGCCTTTACGACTTGCCTGAGGGAACGGGGTTTGGTCAGACTCTTCCACGCTTCCCATTCCTTCACCCACCGAGAGTCAATTGCCGGAATAGTCTGCGCCTTGGTTATGTCTGCAAGCGACACATGGACACTGCCCGGACCAGGCAGCCCCTTTCTCGTCAGCCACTTGAGGCGAGCGCCTGCGGGTGTAACGCTCGGCCATGAGACGAGGTGCAGGTTTTCGGCGTCCACCAGTGGGAAGTCAAAGGCGTGGAGCACGGGCGGGACAAGCTTTAGGATAACGCCCTGGTGTGGCTTGTTGCGGTCGCCGAAGTCAACCCATTCGCCAATGCTGAACTGATGCATGAGTGGATGCTGCTCTGCACAAACGATGCTCTGGTCAACATAGGCTTGATTTAGTGACGCCATGTATGCCTGGACGTTTACTTGTTTTACGTCTTCCAAATCAACTAGCTCGTACTGGTCTGGACTCATCCTATGCGGATACCAGGCCCAACCGACTCTGGCTCGGCTCCGTGTCCAGTAGGTGACTTCTGTCTCGATCACGGCACATCCATTGGCGTGCGGTTCAACATAGTAGGGGATGGTATCCTCCAGTTCTTCTATCGAGCTGAGTCTGGTGGGTGGGATGACCTCAATGACGATGCCCATCGGTTCCATTTCCCTTTCAGCAAGCCACTTGGCGACCTTCCTTGCGTCCTCCTCAAGCGCCGCCAAGCGCGTGAGCTTTGCTTCCTGGCGCGGTTCGCGTTTCGGGGAGTATTGCACCAAGTCCCCTGCCTTGAACCGTTCACACCGAGCAATCTGCGTGGGAAGCCATTCGGGATGACAGTTAATCCTGAAGTCGTGGATGAAGATATGGCACTCGCGGCAGATGGGGAGGATGTTGCCGATGTCATTGCCGCCGCACCGACTCAGGGGAAGGAGATGGTGCGGCGTGAGAAAACCATCTTGGGCGGTTCGGCAGAACGGGCACCGAAAATCCCAAAGGGCGCAGAGGTCGAGCCACTCCATTGCGGTGAAGTGCTCAGTCAGCCCATAGTCGTTTCTCGCCCGCGAACGATGCCCGTTAGCTCGCGCAAGAGCATTTTCCCAAGCGGCTTTGCCATACTTCTCGATGTACTCGCGGCGCTCGTCGGGCTGAGTCGGCATATCTTTACTCCTTCGTAATTATATCACTTCTTGTTGGACTTGGCAAGCAAGAAGTGACCACTATAACTACACCCTTTTCAATATAATGGTAGACATATATTCTATAATGTGCCATAATGGACTCTCTACCGTACTCCGAGGAGGGTCCTGTTCCATGTCTCACCCCGCGCCCGTCCGTCCCGCTGCCCCCCACCCCGCCGAGGAGGCCCCCGATCCCGGCGATAACAGCCCGGAGGCCGCGCTGCCGCCCGAAGCCGTCCGGGCGGTGGCCGGGCTGCTCGGGGAGGGGCGCGTGGTCGCCCACCGTCCGTGCTTCGCCCGCGCCTTCGGCGGGGCGGCCTGCGGGCTGCTGCTGTCCCAGTTCTGGTTCTGGTCCGGCACGCCCACCGTCCGGGGCCGGGCGGGCGGCTGGTTTTGGAAGTCGCAGCGCGAAATCACCGAGGAAACCGGGCTGACCCGCGCCGAGACCGAGACCGCGCGCCGCCGGCTGCGCGCCCTGGGCGTCCTGGAGGAAGAGCGGCGCGGCATCCCGGCGACGCTGCACTTCCGGCTGGACACGGCGGCGATGCAGCGCCTCTTGTGGGCGCATGTCCAGGCGCAGCCCGCGCCCGCCCCGCCCGTTCAGGCCCAGTCCCCGCCGCTCGGAGCAGCCCCGACGCCCGCGCCTTTGCCTGCGCCGACCGCGCAAACTGGATTGCCGATTATGCGAACATTTGTTCGCGGCAGCGTCGCAAACAAGTTTGCGGGGATCGCGCAAACTACTTCAGAGAGGACTTCAGAGATGATCTCAAAGAAGACGCAGACGGGGGCGCAGCCCGTTTCGCCTGCGGCTTCGGGAGAAAGGAAGACCGGAACAGCGGTCCCCGGAACAGCGGTCCCCGGAACAGCGGTGATTGGCAGCAGCCAGTGCGCCGTCAACCGGAGCGGCGCGGCCCGGCTCAAGGCGGCCCTGGAGGCGGCCCGGAAGTTGGGGGCGCGGCCCGGCGGGGGCCGGAGTCCGCCGGCTATGGAGGAGGCCGGCTGGGAGGAGGCCGGCTGGGAGGAGGCCCCGGCGCTGAAAGTGCCGGTCTACCCGGAGTGAAAGTGCCTCCGGCACTGGGATAAGGGCGCGATGACTAGGAAGGGCGCGATGAATCGCGCCCCTACGCTACTCTTCTCAGTCGCGGAGCGACTTTCACTTTGAGTAGGCCGGCACTTCCAGTGCCGGTCATCTGCCGGTCATCCCGTGCCGCGCAGGAACCCGCGCCCCGTGTCGCGAATAGCGCTGCCATGATCAGCACCCCGCACTTGCAGATCGCGCCGGGCGCGACGCCGGATGTTCTTTGGACCTACACGCTCGCCGCGTCGGGCGAGACGTTCGCGCTGGGGCCGCCGGTCTTTGAAGTGGACGGGCAGATGGTCACGGCGTCCGTGGACAGGCTGGAAGAAGCCGGGGACGCCCGGCGGACGCTGCCGAACGGCGTCACGGCGCATCGCTGCCAGGGCGGCATGACGGGCGACCCCGGCTTGACATTGGCCGTCGTCTGGCAGGTCGCGCCGGACAGCCCCATCGTCCGCTTCCGGTACGAGTTGGGCGGCGGGGCCGGGAGGCGGCTGACGAAAGCCAAGGGGGCGGACCGCCTGACGTACCTGACCGCGTCGTTTGCCGCCCTGCCGTCCGCCAAAGAGGTGCGCCTGGCCGAGTTCAACGAGAGGGTGCATTCGTACTGCGTCTCGGAGCGGGAAGTCGAGGGGGCGCAGTTCGAGGCGGGGCTGACGGCGCTGGGGCCGATCTTCGTCGGCCGTTCGGACACCCACGCGCTGCTGCTGGCCTACGAGCACGGCTCGCAGGCGCCTGATGCCTTCCTGCGCTACGGATTGGGGCCGGACCGCTCCGTTTCGCTCCGAGCCGTCAAGGGCAATTACTATGACGGGCAGATCGTGGACGGGTACGTGACGCCCTGGCTGCACGCGGGGGCGGTGGCGGGGACGGAAGACGATCTGGCCCGCGCCTACCGCGATTTTCTGCTGCGCTATGTCACCCAGAATGCCGCGTCGCGCCGCCCGTACATCTTTTACAACACCTGGAACTTTCAGGAGCGCAACCGCTGGTGGTACGGGAACCCGTATTTAGAGTCCATGCGGCAGGACCGGATCGAGGCCGAGATCGAGGTCGCCCGCCGAATGGGCATTGACGTGTTCGTGCTGGACACCGGCTGGTACGAGAAGACCGGCGACTGGCAGGTGAACCGTCAGCGTTTCCCCGACGGGCTGAAGCGCATCAAAGACATCCTGGACGGTTACGGCATGAAGCTCGGCCTGTGGTTCAACCCCACGGTCGCCGCCGTTTCCAGCAAGATGCGCCGGGACCATGAAGACTGCCTGATGACCAGCGGCGGCAGGCCGCCCGACCCGCACGAGGTCTGGGAAACGGAAAGGAGCCAGGGCCTGTGCCTCGTTTCCCGCTACTGGGAGGCGTTCGCCGATGAACTCATCCGCCTGGCCCGCGAGGTGGGCGTGACGTACTTCAAGTGGGACGCCATCGGCCAGTACGGGTGCGACGATCCCGGCCACTTCCACGGCACGGAAGCGAACACCGCGCGGGAGCGGGCGGACTCCTACGCCTTCCAGCAGGTGTCGTACCTAGCCCGCGTCGTAGATAAATTGTGCGCGGCCTGCCCCGAAGCCATCGTGGACTTCGACATCACCGAAGGGGGCCGCTCGGTCGGGCTGGGCTTCCTGTCGGCGGGCAAGTATTTCCTCCTCAACAACGGCCCGTACAGCCACAATTACGACATGGCGGCCCCCGCCGACGGCAACATCAACCTGTTCTTCTTCCCCGGCCCCGCCCGCGCCTGGGTCTGCCGGACGCCCCTGACCTATGACAAGTGGGCGCCCTCCGTCCTGCTGCTGACCCACTATCTGCCCGACGACCCGGCAAGTAACCAGGAACTCAACATTGCCTCGCTCGTCCTGGGCCAGAACGGCATCTGGGGCGATCTCCTGCGCCTCTCGGACGACGGCATCGCCCGCTTCGGGGCGGCGCTTGCGGCCTACAAGCAGGTCCGGGACGACATCACGCGGGCGACGCTCACCCGCACCGGCGATGTGGGCGGCAGCCCCGAAATCTACGAGAAGATAGACCCGACGACGGGCCGGGGCGTCGTCTCCGTCTTCGCCAATGCGCGCGGGACATACACCTATTTAACGCATGTGCCCGTGAGCGCCGACACCTGGGCCATGCCCGGCGTCACCGTCCAGCCCCTCCCAGGCGGCCTCGCGCGCGTTGACGTGACCTTCGACGCCCCCGGCGGCAAGTGCGTCTTCTTCGGCGCGGGATGAGCGGCAAACTTGTGGTATACTGGCTGCATCTGATTTCCGAAATCAGGAGGGGAACCATGACCACAACAGTGACCGTGGGCAAGCGCGGCACCATCGCGATCCCGAAGGCCATGCGGGCGCAGTGCAAGCTGGAGGACGGGGCGCAGGTGGAGGTCTCGCTGGAAAACAACACGATCGTCCTCTCGCCGTCGGTCCAAACGCGCACGCGCCTGGACGAGAACTTTGACCAGATGCGGGCCATCCTGACGCGCAAAGGGGTGACGCTGGAGTCGGCCATGCAGGCGCTTCGGGAGATGCGCCGGGAGTCTGAGTGAACGGACAGGGATAACCTTAGACGGAGATAAGGCTGCGGCTCAATGCACTCAATGGATGACTGCACCCGAAATGCCTGACGCTTACTTGAGGATTTTGCAACAAAGCCGGTGACAACTATTCCGCCTCCTCGGACTTAATCGGCAATGCTGCTACAAAATCAGCGTCTGGTTTGATCGGCCAGTCTTCCTCTACTATCTCCGTCATTCGTTTTTTCAGCCTGCGAAATACTTTCTTCCCAACTGTTCGATCAGGATAGACAACCGCATGAGAGACATGCTGCCCGTCGCCCGTATCAGGCCGCACGTCGGCAGTCATGATCTCACCCTTGTCGCCAAAGGAGATCTGTTGCTGCCGAATGCGGAACGCAAACAGGGACAGTAAAAAATCCGTGTCGCGTACTCTTGGCGGGTTGCTAAGTGGTGGAGAGACGCAGAGGTCATGCCTGAATAACGAGATTTCGTTCCCGTCGTCATCGAATGCGGCTGTAGATACCCGCAAGCCGCCTTCCGCGTCTTTGACTAAATATTGTGGTTGTTGCCAAACGCTACGGTAGAGTATTTCTCTGTCAGCTACCTGGTCTAAAGCTGCGGTGTCTGTGACTGACATAGAACCTACTGCGTGAGCCATTGCCAAATACTGCGGCGGACTGCTTTCGTGTCGGCATCCCCTTCCGTTTGCTCCGAATTGGAGCCGGCGCTTTGCAGGAACCACACTTCATCCGATGAGGCATAGACGCTGAGTGACTTCTGACCTTTCCACCACTCGAAAACGACATCTCCACCATCCTGGACGGTGATATGCGGGAGTATCCAAACAGATTCCCGCATCCTGATCTCGCCATACAGGCTTTCCACCCACTCTTTAGCCAAACGCAGTGCTGCCGGGTAAGGGGGTGTGAGGCCTGCGCTCAGGTTGTCGAATGCCTTGACGACGGCATCCGGGAGTGCATAGGCTGCTTCCTCCGGGGCTATCTTATCTGGTTCGACAAACAAGCCCATTTGTAGAGCATCAGGCGTGTGCAGCCCCATACCCTGTTCGCTGAAGCAGGGCAGATGGCTATGCAACGTGGCGATCTGCTGCCCCTCAATGGCGTCAGTAAAGAACTGGCGAACTGTCTGCGTCAGGCTGGTAATTTGCTCGGCTGGCAGAAAGTTGATCATGCAGTGGAGGTCGAAACGCTGTTTGACCTGTTCCCATTCCTCAGTCCCTTGCTCTATTGTTTGTAAAGGCGCGAAGGCATGAACATAGGAACCGGCAGTCGTGGAGACCCAGAGTGTGGCGTACTGGTTTGGGAGCAGGGCGTCAACATTGAACCACTCTGCCGGATGTATGGGAGCCTCTAGCCATGGTGGGGCGGCTCCGGTCATCTTGACGGGATCAGGCAACGTGCCGAGGGTTGAGAGCGGCTTTGAGAGTATCGGAGAGACACCAATGGTAGAGCTGAAGGGCGTCGATGTTAAGTGCTCTAAGTTTCTCTGTAGCATCCTGTAATCTCACTCTTTCCTGTGTAGAAACGTCTACATCAATCAGATAGCACTGTTCTTGTGTAGCGGGATCAACGGTGACTCCGTGCTGAAGAACGACGTTGCCGTTTTCGCTTTTGTATTGGATCTGGGCATAGTCTACAAGGACCTGTCCCGCCAATTCCTCCGCAGAGGCCAATCCTACGAAAACCGGTTTCAGCAATTCACGCCAGGGTGTGTCCCCGAGACCAAGTGCGCTGCGTACAATCATGTTCTGATAGCGGAACCCAACGCGCGTGAAGAACGCAGGCTGGTAGATTGCTTGCAGCGCATCGAGCGGCGGCTGAAGATGGGTCAAGAACTCCGAGCGGCGGGTATAAGCCGTCGTTGTCAACGCGAGGGAGTCCTGCGCGAGAGACAGTGTCCTTTGCGGCTGAGGGCTTTCCGCTGTCGAGAATATGTAAGCGTTTGTCACCGTCTGCGTGACCGGCTGCCCTGGAACCGGCGGCGCAACGATGGTGAGGGTAGGACGTGTCTCAAAAAGCGGATAGTCGCTTCGCACAGCATCTTGAAACGCCGAGGGCACTTCTTGAGCTATCTTAAGGATAGGCGGGTAACTTAACTGACAAGTCACCCCGGTCAGGGTGTTCTTCTCAAAGACAATATGCTCCGTCGCTGAAAATGGCATAATCGTATCAGGGGCTTTCCACACGTCAGGCTGCTGGTTGTACCCAGTGTGCCTGATCCGAACAACAGTTCCAGCACCGCACCCAAACATAAAATACGCGATTCGGCTCCGAGTTCGTTCCGAATCAGCCCTTATTATATCATTTATGGCACCGCTTGACAAGCAGTTTTTCTACCAGATAAACAGTAATTTTTCCCCTCGTTCGCGCGCCGTTATGTCTGCCATTCTTCCCTCGACAGCCGCCCGGAAAACGCCTGATCCAGCACACTCGGCAACAGGGCGCAAATCAACAGGGCGCAAATCTCCGCCGTCTCCCTCCGCGACGCCTTCAAGTGCGTCCACTTTGGCCTGCAAACCGTCCAAATAATTTACGACGCGCTCTTGTTCCGGTCGGGGCGGAACGGGATCAGCGCGCACTTCTTGCCGAGTGGCAACGCGCCCACGCCGCAGCACGATGCCCCATAGACAGGCGTCCGTGCCTGCCCTGCCGACGGCTTGACGCCTGCCGCTTGACGCCCGCCCCCGCGCGTGATAGAATGGGGCCATGAAGACCCACCGCCCCGCCCGCACTGCCGCCGGCATCGCCGCCGCGCTGCTCCTCGCCGCCCTTTTGTCCGGCCCCGCGCCCGCCCAGACGCCTGCCCCGTCACCGTCAGCCTCCCCGTCAGCCTCCGTGGACCCCCACGCCGGGGAAACGAAGGCGCAGCGGGATGCGCGGATGAAGTGGTGGCGGGAGGCCAAGTTCGGGATGTTCATCCACTGGGGGCTGTATTCCGTCCTGGCGGGGTATTACGACGGCAAGCCGGTCGGCGGCATCGGCGAGTGGATCATGCACTCCGCGCACATCCCCGTCGCCACCTATGCCGATTACGCGAAGCAGTTCGACCCGGAGCAGTTCAACGCCGACCAGTGGGTGTCCGTCGCCAAAGCCGCCGGCATGAAATACATCGTCCTGACCGCCAAGCACCACGAGGGCTTCGCCATGTTCCCGACCAAAGTGGACGATTATAATATCAACGCCCAGACCCCGTTCAAGCGCGACCCCATCGGCGAGATGGCCGCCGCGTGTAAGAAGGCCGGGATCAAGTTCGGCGTCTACTACTCCCAGAACTTAGATTGGCACCACCCCGGCGGCGGCACGGCGGGTCCGGCCTGGGACCCCGCCCAGAAGGGCGACTTTGACGCCTATGTCCGCACCGTGTCCGCGCCCCAGGTGAACGAGCTGATCACCCGCTACCACCCCGCCGTGCTGTGGTGGGACATCAACGGGCCGTTCACCCCGGACCAGGTGCGCCTCCTGACGGCCTCGTTCCCGCAGGACCCCGGCCTGATCACCAACAACCGGCTGGGCGGCGGCGTGCCGGGCGATACCGAAACGCCGGAGCAGAACATCCCCGCCACGGGCTTCCCCGGCGGCCGTGACTGGGAAACCTGCATGACGATCAACGACACCTGGGGCTTCAAGACGGACGACACCCATTTCAAGAGCGCCGAGACCCTGCTCCACAACCTGATTGACATCGCTTCCAAGGGCGGTAATTACCTGCTGAACGTCGGCCCGACCTCGCAGGGCATCATCCCGGCCCCCGAAGTGGAGCGGCTGGCGGCGATGGGACGGTGGATGAAGACCAACGGCGAGGCGGTCTATGCGGCCTCGCCCTCCCCCTTCAAGCGCCTGCCCTGGGGCCGCTGCACGCAGAAGGCGGACGGAGCGGATACGACCCTGTACCTGCACGTCTTCCAGTGGCCCGCCGACGACAAATTGCGCGTGCCGGGCCTCCGCAACGTCGTCCGCTCGGCTTATCTTTTGGACGGCAAGCGGACCCTCCCCGCCGCCCTGGACGCCGACGGCGTCCTGCTGACGGTCCCGACGACCGCGCCCGATCCTATCTCGTCCACGGTCGTCTTGAAGATCGCGGGCAAGCCTGATGTCACACCTACCTATCTCGGCCAGGACGCCATGGGCACCCTCCATCTGGCCGCCGCCGACGCCGAGACGCACGGCGCGGTGGCCTATGAGTCGGGCGGCGGCAAGGACAACCTGGGCTACTGGACCAACCCCGCCGACTGGGCGGAGTGGCCGGTTCAGATTACCAAGCCGGGCACGTTCACCGTCACCGCCCTCATCGCCGCCCAGGGCAGCGGGACCTTCACGGTCGGCGTGACCGAGGCCGGAAACGTGCAGATTGCCGTCGGCGGCCACGCCCCGAACACGGGCGATTACACCCAGTTCCAGCCGGTGACGCTGGGGACGCTGACGATCAGCGAGGCTGGGCCAGCCAGGGTTTCCGTCCATCCGATCCAAGAGGGCTGGCAGCCGATGAACCTGAAGTCGCTGACGCTGACGCCGGTGCGGTGAGAGTGTCACAGGGGGCGGCAAGGAGCCACGGGTTGATCTCACGGGGCTGAACCCCCGTGCTTCGCTAAAGCAAATCCCCGCCTGCGCGGGCATCGGACAACGATGTAGGGGCGCGATTCATCGCGCCCGCCTCTCTTGCGCCCGCGCAGGCGGGGGCTTGCACTTCTAAAGCCCTGCCGTTCAGGGCAGGGAAATTTGGTCAACGAGATACCCATGAAAACCACACCGCGCGCCGTCCTTCGGCTTTTCCTTCCCGCCCTGCTCGGCCTCGCCGCCCTGCCCGCCCCGGCGCAGACGCCGCCCGCCGCGCCGCCGACGCTGGACCAGGTCCAGGCGCTGCAACTGCCCGATGGCTTCACCCTGACCTACACCGTAGTCGAAACGGACGTGCGCTCGCCGGGACTCAAGGCGGCGCAGGAAAAGCAAATCGTCCGGGACTACCGGCGCGAGGTAACGCAGGGCCAGTGTACGCAGGCCGTGGCCGACCGCATGATCAGGATCGTGCTGGGCGGGCAGCGGGCGCCCCACCCGCCGAAGCGGTACGCGGTCACACTGTCGGGCGCGGGCGGCAAGCTGCTCTGCATCAGCCGCGCCCTGTCCGGGCAGGAGTACGCGACGGACACCCACGGCGTCGCATCCCCGCTGCCCCTGGACACCGAGACTGTGCTGTACGACGGCCACAAGACTTACGACTACTCCGCGCAGATGCGGCGGATGACGATAGACACAGGCTGGCGGGGGATGCGCCTCGTCCTGCTGCCCGGCGTGGGCCTGCCCGGCCTGCCGCTCGCACGGCCCTCCCAATACACGCCGCCCGAGACCGGACCGACGGATGGCGGGATCGCGGCGGACATTCTGGACACGCAGATGTTTAACCCCGCCTCCCCGGACCCCCTCTACCAGTGGGGGACGGTCTACGCGGAGGGGAGCGGCGGCGCGCTCCAGGTGACGCGGGCGACCACCGTGGACGGGTCGGGGCGGCTCTTACAGGAATGGCGCTACGACCAGCCTCAGCGGTTCGAGGGCGTCTGGCTTGCCCGGCGGGTGCGGATGCTGGAGAACCAGTCCGGCGCGGGCGGCACTCCGGCCCCGGCGCGGCGTCTGGACTTCTCCGTGAGCGCCGTCGCCGCCCAGGCCCTGCCCCCCGCGCGGTTCGACATCCGAACGTACCTGCCGCCGGGCGCGGGCGTCTATGAGGGCAGTGCCTACCACTTCCGTTACGACCCCCACGGCGGCGATCTGGAAGCGCAGCGCCGGGCGCAGACCGCGCATCAGGCCGCCGGGGCCGCCCGGATGCGCCGCTTCCTGGCGGAGTTCGACGGCGGCAGAGCGGACCACGGCGACGGCTCGGACGGCCACGCGCTCCTCGCCGGGGCCTTGTCGCAGGCGAAGGCCGGGGGTAAAAACGTCGTGCTGGTCTTCCACGCCTCCTGGTGCGGCCCGTGCTTTATGCTGCACCAGTTCCTGAACGACCCACAGGTCAAGCCGCTGATCGAGGCGAACTGCGTGGTCGTGGAAGAAGACGTGTTCGAGCACGGCCGGAACACCTGGGAGAACCCCGGCGCGCACGCCCTGTTCCAGAAGTACGGGGGCCGGCACGCCATCCCGTTCTGGGCCGTCCTGACGCCGGGGGGCCGGAAGATCGGGGACTCGATCTACGGCCAGGAGACAATGGGGATGCCCGGCAGCGGGCCGGAGGAGACATATTTCCTGAGTCTTTTCCACAAAGCCGCGCCGCGCCTGACCGCAGCCGACATGACGACGCTCAAGGCCGCTCTGGAGCACAGCACGGCTCTGCCCTGAGCGTGTGGATGAGAGCTTTGAAGGTCCCCCTCGCCCCCGATAATGGGCAACAGGAGGGGCCACACTCCCTTCAGGCTCCCCCAGAATTGGGGGCTGGGGGGCGGACTCAACTCTCACGGAGGACTTTCCCATGACCCACGGACGGCCCCGGCCCCTGCCGGTCCTCTCCCTCTTCTTTCTTGCCGTATCGCTAGCCCTCGCGGCCCCGCCCGCTGCCGCCCGGCCTGCGCCCGCGTCCGACCTGACCGTCACCCTGCTCTCCGTGAGCGAAGGCGCACTTCAAGTGCAGACCGCCAACGGGCGGGCGTTCGCGGTCAGGATCACGCGGGCCACCTGGGTGTTGCAGCGCGGGCTAATCGCCCTGTCGCGCGACTTGACGCCGGGCGAGACGCTCCGGGTGCGCCTGGGGCGCGGCCCCGCCGGGACGGCGGCCGCCCTGCTGGTCTGCGACGCCGAGACCGCCGACGCGCTGGACGCGCACCGGCGCCGTCCCCTCAGCGGCACGGTGGTGCGCGCGGACGGCAGGGTCTGGACCGTGCAGCCTGCCGATGGGGACGTGCCCCTGCCCATCCTGCTGTCCCCGCGTACCCTCTTCCGGGCGGGGGGATCGGCGGTCCCCGCATCCGCGTTCGGTGCGGGGGCGTCAGTGACGATTTTGACGCGCGGGCTGGCGAACGGCCTTTTGGCGGCAGTTTCCGTCTCGGACGTCCTCGCCGACCCGCCGGGGGAGACGGCCATCGAGCAGGCGTCCCGCCCGACATCGGTGTCCGGCGTACTCGTGGAAGTGCGGCCCGATCTGGCCCTGCTGAGGCTTCAGGACGCGGCGGGTGCAGCGCAGACGGTCGCCGTGGATGCGGGGACGCGCGTCAAGTCCGGCGGGCGGGCGGCGTCGCTGGCGGACCTGCTGCCGGGGATGCGCGTCCGGGTCTGGTGGGGCGCGGCGCAGGACGCGGCGGGCAATCCGGTGGCGACAACCGTGTCGGCGTCGGCGGGGAAGGCGACCACGCCCAAGCGGAAGCGCCGTTAGGATTGGCCGGGATCGGGCGACTGAAGTCGCGGCAACGAGAGCACGAAACCTGTCTTCGCAGGTGAGAGACTGTATAAAGAGGAGGGCGGGGGCAAGAGAGGAGGGCGGGGGGACCCCGCCCCTACGCCCTTCGAGCCGCCTCGCGCTGCGCCCGCCTCTGTCGCCCGCCGTAAGCGCCCTACGTTGCCGCCGACGGCTCGACTTTCCCGCCCGTGCCTTCAACCTTGTTGCGGATGGACTCCAGGGCGGCGACCAGGCCCTCCTGGATGGTCTTGTCGTGGTCGCCCGTCTGCGCGTCCATGCGCGCGGACTGCTCCGGCTTGGGCTGGAAGTTGAGATGCACCGTCACCTCGCACTCGTCGGCCACGCCGTCTATTTCCAGCCAGCCGGAATAGCGGTTTTCGCCGTCCGATCCCCACTCCACCCGCCCGTTGGGCGCGTCGGTGCGGAAGTAGCCATCGGAGTCGTACTTGTGGCCCCCTGCCTCGCCCTGCACCCGGACGCGCCCGCCGGGTTGGGCTTCGGCGTGGTGGGTGGTCGGCAGGTATTCGGGCAGGCGCGAGACGTCGGAAACGAAGGCGAAGACGGCTTCGGGGGACGCCTGGACGGTGAGGGAGTGCTCGTATTCGGGCATGGGAATGGGTCTTTCTAAGGCAGGAAGTGATGCCTTGTTGTTCCCGGCGGGGGGCGCGGGGTAAACGCGGGGGATGACCCGCCCTCAAGGGCAGGTCTATTCGGAGGGGCCGCCCCCGTGCTTCTTGCGGTAGTCGCGCGGGCTTAACCCCGTCGCCCGCTTGAAGCGCAGGGTGAAATAAAAGGGGTTCTCGTAGCCGACCTCGGCGGCGACGGCCCCAATGGGGCGCGGGGTCAATTCCAGAAGCCAGCGCGCGCGATCCAGGCGTCGGCCTTCCAGGTACTGCTGCGGGGTCAGGCCGACCTGGGCGCGGAACAGATGGGCGAGCCGCGAGACCGACAGGCCGCAGGCGGCAGCCAGGGCGTCGGTCGTGACCGGCTCGGCGAGGTGGCGGGTCAGAAACTCCATCGCCGCCCGGACCCGCCCGTCCAGCGGGGAGGAGTCGGACAGCGGGTTCTGCGTGCCGCACCACAGCAGGACCTCCTCCAAGGCGTTCATGGCGAACGCCTCGCGGCGGCGCGGGGCCGAGGGGAGCGCCCCGGTCGCCAGGGCGTGCGCCTCGCCGAAGCGGGCGAGCGCTTTTCGCCGCACGTCGGGGTCTTCCAAATGCAGACGCATCAGGCCGGGCGCGGTTTCGGGCCAGCCCAGCCCCAGCGTCCAGTCCGGGCGGGGGTGGAAGTGGGTCCACAGCAGCTCCCAGCGTCCCAGGCTTGGCGCGACGCCGTAGTCGTGGCGCGTACCGGGCCGGAACAGGGTCAAGTCGCCCGGCCGGGTCGTGAACTCACCGCCCTCGCCGCCCACCTTCTCATGGCCGAAGCGCCCGCCGCCGTCCAGGGTCGCGATCAGCAGCCAGTCCTGCGTGCCGCGCGCGCGCCAGGTCTCGTAGCCCGCCGTCTCGTGGAAGTGGCCGGTGACAAGGTGGATGACTTCGGGATGGCGTTCTTCGATTTTTTCGGGTATCTTTTCCATGGTAGGGAGATGTTATAGGTTTTCGGCAGCCCTTGTGATGGACAGAGGATAGGAACCTGGTGTATAGTATACCCCAAGGAGACCTAACCCATGCCCGAACTGATGAACCGGCCCGCTCAAAACGCGGGCCTGACGGAAGAAGGGAAAGCGCAGTTCGACCGCGACGGCTTTCTCGTCCTGCGCGGCCTGTTCTCGCCCGCCGAGGCCGCCGCGATCCGCGACGCCTTCATGGCCGAGAACGCCGACGGCCCCGTGCCGGGCCTGTCGTCCATCGGCGAAGGCGTGACCGACCCCGCCGACCCGCTGGCCTTTTACCCGCGCATGATGAACCCGCATTCGCAGCCGGGCCGCGCGGTGGGGCGGATCGCCCGCGAGTTTCTGCTCGATGCGCGTCTGGAGCCGGTCCTGACCGGCCTGCTCGGGGAGGAGCCGGTGGGCGTCCAGACCATGTTCTACTTCAAGCCCGCCGGGGCGCGCGGCCAGGAGCTGCACCAGGACAACTTCTACCTGCGCGTCAAGCCCGGCACCTGCCTGGCGGCCTGGCTGGCCGTGGACGACGTGGACGCCGGCAACGGCGGCATGAAGGTGGTGCCCGGCTCGCACCGCGAGGAGGTCGCCTGCCCCCAGAAGGCCGACGCCGCCGTTTCGTTCACGACCGATTATGTGCCCGTGCCCGAGGGCATGGAGGCCGTCCACTGCGAGATGAAGGCCGGCGACGTGCTGTTCTTCAACGGCTCGCTGATCCACGGCTCGACCCCCAACACGAGCGCGGATCGCTTCCGCCGGTCCCTGATCGCCCACTATGTCCCGCGCCACAGCCAGGAGCTGTCGCCCTGGTATCGGTCGCCGCTGACCTTCGACGGCGTGGTGGTGGAGATCGCCGAGGCGACCGGCGGCGGCCCCTGCGGCGCCGCGTCGGCGGCGATGGGGCCGCATTAGTGCGCCGGTCAGGCAGAAAAAGAAGGGCCGCCTCCCGAATGGGAGGCGGCCCTTTCTTCAGAGCGCCACCGCATCGCTGTCGAAAATATTTGTCATCCGTTTTATCGCCTGTCCGAACGACGCCGAAAATCCGTGTTATAATGGATTGGCCGTAGAAGGTTAACCTCAGGTAAACGCAGACGGCGGGAGCGCTCGCCGTCTTTCCCCCAACACGCGCCTGTGCCGTGGCGTTCCCCAGTTTGGAGCAGCCGCCCGATCTTCCTCAAGACTCTCTCAGAACTTTCTCAAGACTTTTTGCCCGGTTCGCTGCTGGAAAGGCAAGACTAGAAATGCGATTGGCAAGGCCGCTCGGCCGCTCTCGAATCGCCGCGCGGTTCTCCAATCTCGACACAACTGCTTCGCGTGTTATCGGGAGTGGCTTCTTCGGGAGTGGCTTCTGATGCTGATCCCCTTGTTTCTGACGCTTTTTTCCCACAACAAACCGCTCCGGCAGGGAGCCGCTTCCCCTGCCCCGCGTCACAAAGCCGCCGCCCGCCCACGGCTCGGCCAGCCAAGACAGCTCGGCCAGCCAAGAACGGCGAAACAGGTCAAAACGGCCGTCAAAGGCGAGATCCAGTTCGTGCTGCTGGTCCCACCCGCCCCGCAGACCGGCCATCCCGCCCTGGGCTTGTCCGCCTCCCGGCGGCTGATGCCGCTGACGGCGGCCCTGCGGCTGGACACGCCGGCGCAGGAGGAGCGCGAAGAAGCCGCCCTGATCGCGGCCATCAACAACGAGCGCGCCCAGCGCGGGCTTGGGCCGCTGGCCGAGGACGCGCTGCTGAACGGCGCCGCGCGCGCCCATTCCCGCGAGATGTGCGCCCTGAGCTACTTCGACCACCATTCGCCGACGGAAGGCCGGCGGACGCCGATGGACCGCTACCTGGCGGGCCTGCGCGCTTGGGGCGAGAGCAAGCCCGAAACCGCCCTCGTCGGCGAGAACATCTTCTACGCCGGCGCCACGGACGCCGTCTACAACGTCGCCTACGCCCACGCCAGCTTGATGAACAGCTCCGGCCACCGCGCCAACATCCTGGAGCCGCGCTTCACCAAAGTCGGCGTCGGGCTGTACCGCGACGGCCAGGGCCGCTTCTGGGTCACTGAAATGTTCCTGCGGGACGTGGAGTAGGAAGCAGGGAATAGGAAGCAGGCGAAGCGAAAGCCCGCCGGGCGAACTGTGCGTTTACCTCGGCGGGCTTTTCCACGTCTATGCAAATACGATAATTATGCTACAATGATGGCAGGCGACTTCCAGAAGAATGAGAGGCAGTGCAGAAAACCCAGCGATGAAGAATGCATCAGCGACGAAACGTAAAACTGTCCTTAGTGGGCAAGGGCCGATACTTTGGAACGTGATAAAAGAGATGCGGCCGTTCATGCTGCGACAGCTACTAGCGCTGGCAGCGCTGGCGGCACTCCTATGTCTTACTGCGGCGGCTACGCCATTGTTCTTCAGGCTTGCAGGTGACGCTTTTGATGATCGGGCAGTGCATGGGATCACTAAGGCAGTAGTTGAGGTTGAATTCTGCGTTTGGATTTTTACCTCCGCTTGTCTCTTTGTCTTAGAGTTCCGGCATGAAATGGCTGGCATCGTTGGGGCGCATCAGAGCAAGCGTGTGGGGAGAGAATACCGGGACAGCGTCTTACGCCAATCCGAGACGACAGCGGCTACTCCTTCCTTCGCGGAGGGCTTTGGGAGTGTCCTTGACTTGGGGGATACCCTGACCGAATACAACCACACTCGGAACGGGGAAGAAGCCGATGCGCTGGCGTTGAGGCATGACGGCCTCATGCTGGGGCGTGACTTAAAGCAGGCGATCAGAACGGCCGCCAAAAACAGCAGGGCCAGGCGTAACTTTCAGGGCGACGAGCCGACCGAGCATGTCAATGGCTAACCTGGAATCAGAAGACGAGAAGGAGCGCGCTCAGATTGCGGCGCGGAAGCCCCTCACACCTCCATCTCAAGATATTCGTCAACCTGGCAGCGATGGTCAAGACGCCAAGCAGGCCGTTATTGCCGAATTCAGCTATACTCACAGTGGGCAGTTCCCTGATCCTTATACCCTTCAGGCTTACAAGCAAGTTGATCCTGAACTTGTCCCGACCATAATCGCGATGGCTAAAGCGGAGGCCCAACACCGTCAAGACATGGAGAGGATGGTCAAGCAAACCGGAGCTAGACGTTCAACGTGGGGCATGGCCTGGGGCGGTTTGCTGGGATTGACAGCGATTGGCAGCGCTACTTATTTGGGAATGCACGGGGTAGAAGAAGTGGCGATTGCCGTGGTCGGTCTGCCGATGCTGGGCTTTCTGACGAGCTTCATCGTTGGCTCCAACAACAACCGTGCCGAACGAATCGAGAAAGAAAAAATTCGGCATGGACTGCTGGAACAGGATGCACCGGCCCAGGAAGGCGCTCCGCAGGATCACAAGGAGTAAACATAGACCTGAACGGGCTACCGGGCCAACATCCTGGAGCCGCGCTTCACCAAAGTCGGCGTCGGGCTGTACCGCGACGGCCAGGGCCGCTTCTGGGTCACTGAAATGTTCCTGCGGGACGTGGAATAGCCTCTCAGACAGCCGCAGAACAAAGAAAAGCCGCAGAACAAAGAAAAAAGCGGCATCTTCATCCGAAGGGGCCGCTTCTTTTCTTCGTCTCGTCTTCGTCTCGTTCTTCCCTGCCGCGCGGCTGGGTTCAGGAGCGCTTGGCCCGCCGCCGGCCCGCGCACAGCAGGCCCGCAAGCCCCAGTCCCGCTGCGGCGAATGTCGCCAGGCTCGAAGGTTCCGGCACAGGGGCCGGGGCGGGCGCGGCGTCGAAAGAGATGCCGTACTCGTCGGCGGTCTGCGGCCCCCGTCCGGAGCCTGGCTGGACGCCGGAGAGCGTCAGGCCCAGCGTCCCCGGGTCGCCCGGCGCAAGCCCCGCCAGCGCCAAATCCGAGCCGCCCGTGTAGGTGACATCAAAGCTGGCAAAAAGCGAGGTGCTGTTCAGCGCGTACTGCTGCAAGCTCTCGAAATTGCCTTGCAGCAGGTCGGCGCTGCCCGCGTCCCGGACCAGGAAACTGCCTCCTGTGGTAAATAAGGGGCTGGTGAAGTAAACGGAGCCGCCGTCTGTGGTGATGACGGGGGTGGGCGTGCCCAGGGTGGGGCCGGGGTTGAGCGGTCCGCCGCCTGGCTGGAACGTGAACAGCGTCGGCCCGGCAGGCGTTCCGCCCCCCGTGCCTTGCAGGCCGATCCCGGCAGCGGCCAGACGGGGGAAGGTCAAAAGTCCGCTGATCGTCAGCAAGACCCAAAGAGGCGCTCGGCTCCAGGCGCTCTTACACTTGTCTTGCGACGCAAGCTTTCCCCAACAGTATCTATGAAATGAGGGAAGTACCATGAGATGTTGGCCCTTTCTGTGAGAAGCTCTACATTCTTGTAGGCGGTACACAGCACCTTTGTGCATAAACCATGCCAAGTAGAACTACCGGGGCATATATGTGTTTTTATTTTTCCGTAGGAGCCGTAAGGTCCCTGTTTTGTCGCCTGTGCTTGCCGTCTCGTGCTGAACGATTGGGGTGGGGGTATACTGGTGTCGTTTCCGGCCGGGGCGCGTGGGGCGAGGGGACCCCGGCGAAAGGAGAGGCGTTATGACTGACGACGGCATTGGGGGCGGACGCGATTGCGTTCCCGGTCTCCTCTCCGTTCCGGGGTTTGGGCAGGGCCGCACCCACATCCTCTGGGACAACGGCAACGGCACGGCCTCGCTGCGGCGGCTGGACGCGGCGGGCGGGCTGGACCTCAAGCCGGAGGGGGAGCCGGCCCCGTACCTGTTTGGGCCGTTCGCCGGCTGGACCCCGCGCGCCGTCGCCGCCGGGTCCGACGGGATGGTTTTTTTGCTGTGGACCGGGCGCGACCGGACCGCCTCGGTGTGGAGCGTGGACATGGAGGACGGCGATTACCGGCACGTCGAGTTCGGGCCTTATGCGGGATGGGAGGCGCGCGCCCTGGCCGTCGGCCCGGACGCCGTCCTGCGCGTGTTGTGGGCCGGGGCGGACGGGGCGGCGGCCCTGTGGAGCCTGCGGCCCGGCGCTCCGCCGGAGGCGATGGATTACGGCCCCTTCCCCGGCTGGGCCGCCGCGTCGCTTTCGGTCGGCCCGGACAACCGGGCGCATCTGCTGTGGACTCGGGACGACGGCGCGGCGAGCGTGTGGCGCGTCGGGGCGGACGGGCGGGCGCTCCAAACCGAGTACGGGCCGCATGACGGCTGGAGCGCCGTCGCGGTCGCGGCGGGGCGGGACGGGACGAGCCGCCTGCTTTGGAAGAGGGCGGGCGGCTGCGCCTCGCTGTGGACCCTCCCCGCCGGCGGCGGGGACTCCGAGAACGGCCTCGCCCATTCCGAGGGCCAAGCGCCGTTTGAGAGTCAAGCGCCGTCCCAGGGTCATGCGCAGACGCTGTGCGGCCCGTTCGAGGGCTGGACCCCGGCGGCGGTGGCGATTGACGCCGACGACGCCGCGCAGCTTTTGTGGCGCTGCGACGGCGGCGGGCCGGCCTCCGTCTGGCGCGTGGATGCGGCGGGCGGGCTGACGCACGCTGAGTACGGCCCCTACGCCGGCTGGTCCCCCGTCGCCCTGGCGTCCGCCCCGTGAGGCTTCCTGCCTGGAGGCTTCCTGCCTGTGGCCTCCCCTCCGAATGCCCCGGAAAATTGTCGGTGTCCGACCGGGCGGAACCGGCGCGGGGACGAAATCGGTTACAATACAAGGTAAGTAACCCCATAGAGATCAAGCAAGGGGACTGGCGCTTTGAGGCATCAGGGGAATCAAAGATTTTCAATTGCTTCCCGCTCTGCGGGATTTTATCCTGTCTGCCGAAGTCCCTGCTCCGTCAGGGCGAAGGCGTATCCCCACCTTTCGTTTAGATTTACGCTTGTAAAAACGTACAAGTGTATGGTATAATAGAGCATGGACAGGACGTTGCGATTGCCCCTGAACCCCACAACGGAGCAGGCCGAAAGTCTGCTGGAAACGATGCGTCAGTTCACGCAGTCGTTCAACCTTGTCAGTGCGGAAGGCTGGCGGCTGAAGGAAGGAAACGCCTTCACGCTTCACCGCCTCACCTACCGAGACTGCAAAACCCTCTGCCCGAAACTTGTCTCCGACTTGCATGTTCAGGCGCGGCAGAAGGCGGCAGAAGCCGTCAAGTCGGCTATCGCCCTGCACAAGAAGGGCCGCAAAACCCTCTGCCCTGTCTCCGCACTCTGCCCGCCGCGCTACAACTGCAATTCGTTCTCGGTAGACTGGCAGAAAGGACTTGCCAACCTCGCCAGTGTTACAGGACGGCAGAAAGTCGTTTTCACCGTTCCCGCTTATGCGATCTCCCTTGTCGGCAACAGAGTAGCGACTGCCGACCTTATGTATCGCAAGGGCCGCTTCACCCTTCATGTTGTCCTGAAACTTGACGACGCTGCTTTCGTTGACAACGGCGCTGCCCTGGGCGTTGACCTGGGTGTGTGCCGCCCCGCCGTGACTTCCGACAATCGGTTTCACGGCAAGAGACGCTGGCGCGAAGTCAGCAAAAGGCGTTTCCGCCTCAAAAGGAAACTGCAAGCCAACGGCTCCAAAAGTGCCAAACGGCATTTGAAGAACCTCGCGGGGCGTGAACAACGCTTCCGACGGGATTGCGACCACGTATTGAGTAAGGGCGTTCTGCATGGCATCACGGCGGGAACGAGCGTCGTGATTGAGAACCTGACGAACATACGGACGCGGGTGAAGGCCACCAGGGGGGACGCCAAGCGCAGGCTCCACGCCTGGAGTTTCGCGCAACTGGCTTCGTTCCTCACCTATAAAGCAGAGACGGCGGGTTGCCGCGTGGTGGGGGTTGACCCGCGCCACACGAGCCGGCGGTGTTCCCGATGTGGCTTCATCTATCGGGGCAACCGACCGTCGCAGTCGCGCTTTCATTGCCGTTCGTGTGGTTTTCAACTCAATGCCGACCTGAATGCTTCGCGCTCAATCCGTGACAAACACCTTGTCGGTTGGGTCAGGAACCCTTCCGACGGGCCGTTATCAGACGGCCTATCGTCTCAGACTTAGTCTGATTGTTATCAGACACGCGACTGGCCCGCGCAGTCGCTATCGGTCTAGGGACAAGCCGCTTCCTTTAGGGAGCGGTATCTGACAGTTTTATGAAATTCCACTGGGAGCAGGTATAATGGCGGCATGAAAACGTCTGTCAGCGCCAAGCGCTGCCCGGAATGCGGGAAAGTGACGATGCTGCACGCGACCGAGTGCGCGGCCTGCGGGCATCGGTTTCGAACACGCTTCGAGGCGCCGGTCGAGCGGACGGAAGCCTTTGACGCCCTCATGCTGCCGCGCCCGCCCGCGCCGCCGGCGCATCCCGCCGCGCCGCGCCGCCGGGGGCTGTCCGCATTCGCGCAGGCATTCCTCGGCTCGTTCTGCCTGGTGGCGATTATCGGGATGGCGGCATGGTTGGCCTTGAGCTTCAGCCAGGGCGCTGTTCGCCCGGCCCCTGCCGTTCTTGCTCCCGCCGCCGCCCCGGCGGCCGCTTCGCCCACCCCCTCTTCCTTTTCCGGCACGCCCCGCCGCGGCCGGGCGGAGTACCTGTACGAGCGGATCGAGACGGGCATGCCGCTTTACGACGTGGACCAGGCGGCGGGCGGCATGGGGCGCGTCGCCCGCTCGTCCGACCCCCACGTCCTGCTCCTGTCCTACGACTACCCCGACCAGAGCGTGCGCGTTTCGCTGTATCGCGGCGACCTGGCGGGCGCCGACTACCGCGTCCAGGCGGTCGCGCTGTACCACGGCAATACCCTCCTGCACCGCCACGCGGACGACAATTAGAGGCCCTTACGCCGGGTTCCCCCTGGCCCTTACGCCGCCAGCGCCCGCTCGTCCCGCCCGCTTTCCCGTTCGCCGCCCTCCCGGATGTCCTCCCACACGTCCCCCGCCGCCCGCGCGGGCGGCAGGAAGGCTTCCAGGCGCTCCGGCGGGATGGGCGGGCTGAACAGGAAGCCCTGCATCTGGTCGCAGCCCAGACGCGCCAGCGTCCGCCGCTGCCCTTCGCGCTCTACGCCCTCGGCGATCACTTCCAGCGACAGGGCATGGGCCATGTCAATGACGGCCCGCACGACGGCCTCGTCTTGATGGGCGTCTTCGTCCGGGGCGGCGTCCGGGCCGGCCAAACCCCGCACGAACGAGCGGTCCACCTTCAGGATGTCGAGCGGGAAGCGGCGCAGGTAGGAGAGCGACGAATAGCCCGTCCCAAAGTCGTCCACGGACAGCCGGACGCCCAGCGCGCGCAGCTCGGCCAGGCGGACGGCGGCGGCGTCGCCCTGAGCGTGGACGTTCTGGATCAGGGCGCTCTCGGTCAGCTCCAGGTCCAGCCGGCACGGGTCCAGGCCCGACTCGGCCAGCGCGGCCCGGACGGACGGGACCAGCCCGCGCTCGCCGAGCTGGCGGGCCGACAGGTTCACCGAGACGCGCAGCGGGCGGCCCTCGCGCGCCCACCGGGCGGCCTGGCGGCACGCCTCGCGCAGCACCCAGTCCCCCAGCGGCACGATCAGCCCGGTTTCCTCGGCCAGCGGGATGAAGCGGGCGGGCGAGACCATTCCCCAGTCCGGGTGCCGCCAGCGGACCAGGGCTTCAGCTCCGACGATCCGACCCGTGGCGAGCGAGACCTGGGGCTGATAGAAGAGCGTCATCTCCCCCTGCCCGCCGCCGGGCCGCTCGATGGCTCCGCGCAGGCTGTGTTCGAGGGCCAGGCGCTCGTCGGCGGCCTCGGTCATGGCGGGCGTGAACGACTGCCAGCGCCCGCGCCCCTCGGACTTGGCCTGGTACATCGCCAGGTCCGCGTGCTTGAGCAGCGTTTCGGCGTCCGCGCCGTCTTCGGGGAAGCGGGAAATGCCGACCGAGGCAGCGACGCGCAGCTCGTGGCCTTCGATGGTGATGGGGGCCTCCAGCGCGGCCAGCAGGTCGGCGGCGGCGGTGGCGGCTTCTTCCCCCGCCGCGCGCCCCCCTCCGGGCAGGACCAGCAGGGTGAACTCGTCGCCGCCCATGCGGGCGAGGACGTCCTGCGGGCTGCCAACGGCGGCGACGCAGCGCATGAAGCGGCCGGCGACCTCCTGGAGCAGCCGGTCGCCGGCGGCGTGGCCCAGGCTGTCGTTGACGTGCTTGAACAGGTCCAGGTCCAGGAACAGGAGGGCCAGCGGCTGATTCCGGGCGATGGCGGCGTCCAGCTCCTCCCCGAAGCGGGCGCGGTTGGGCAGGCCCGTCAGCGGATCGTTGTAAGCCTGCCAGCGGATCAGCGCCTCCCTTTGCTTCTGCTCGGTGATGTCGCGGGCGATGGTGGACGCGCCGACCACCGCGCCCCCGGCATCGCGGACCAGGGACGAGGAAACCGAGACGGCGACGCGCGTGCCGTCTTTATGCAGGCGGGTCGTGTCGGGGATCTCAATGTTGCGGCCGGACAGCAGGCGCTCCTGTATCCGCAGGCGCTCCGCTTCCCGCTCCGGCGGCATCAGCGTCTCGATGCTTCGCCCGATCATCTCCTCAGCCGTCCATCCATACAGCCGCTCCGCGCCGGGGTTCCAGCTCGTGACGACCTTTTCCGGCGTCCAGCCGATGACGGCGTCGTGTAAGGAATTGACGATGGCGGCCAGCCGGTTCATCCCCTCCCCGGCCTCGCGCCGGGCGGTGACGTCCTGGGCGATCACCATGGCGGCGTCCTTCACTTCCCAGACGACCGGGTGCGAGGTGATCTCGACCCAGATCGGGCGGCCGTTCTTGGTGAGATGCCGCCAGAGGCGCTCTTCCTGGGGGCATTCCGCCTGGGGGCATTCCGCGCTTCGGCGAACGGCGTCGTGATCTTCGGCAGCCCGGATGTCCAAGAGGGTCATCGCCAGGAACTCGGCCCGGCTGTAGCCGTAGCGGCTGATGGCGGCCTGGTTGACGGCCAGGAAGCCCAGTGTCCGGCGGTCGTAGACCCACATCGGCTGCGGGCTGCGCTCGAACAGCAGCCGGTAGCGCGCTTCGCTCCGGCGCAGGTCGTTCTGGGCGCGCAGGGTGGCGCGGACGCCCGACGCGGCGGCTCGGATGACGAGCACGGCGATGCCGAGCGACAGGGCGAGGATCAGCCCCTGCACGATCCAGCCGACGACGAGGGTGCGCGCCCGCGCCCGCTCTTCCCGCGCATCCACCCGGAATTGGTATGCCTCCAGGCTCCGGTTCAGGGCGTCCATCTGGATTTCCAGCTTGTAACGGGCCGCTATCCCCTGCGACTCCAGCAGCGCCTGCGCTTCCCGGCCCCGGCTCTGGGCGGTCAGCCGGATCGCGCGCTCCTCCAGCGGGTCGCAGACGTCCCGGCGCTGGCGCGCGGCCGCGTCGCACTGCCGGCGCAGATCGCCGCTGCCGGGCAGCGTCCGCAGGATCGCCTGGAGCGCATCGAACCCTTCCCCGTCCGCCTCCTCGGTCTCCCACTTGCGCTCGCGCTTTTCCGTCCCGCCCGTGTAAGCGTAGCCTAGGCTGTAGGAGGCGGTGTCGCGCGAGGCCAGCGTGACGGCGTTGGCCTGGGCGACGGCCTCGTGGACGCGCGTGTCCACGCGGGCCGCCCGGTCGGCGCTGGCCTGCATCAAGCGACCGGTCTGGGAGAAGCCCAGCAGCTCTAAAACTATGACAAGTAAAAACCCCCCGGCGAGCCTGGCGCCCAGGTTCGCCGGCAGGGCGCGGTCTTCGGTTTTAGCCGTGAAAATGGTCTTACCCTCTTGCTCCACTGCGACGCCTTTTTTATTCCACATTTCCCGCCGCTCGCTCCATCGTTTTACGCTCGTTCTCCCGTTGATTGTCGGCAAGAGCCGCGCGCGTCAAGAGTGCAAAAAATAGTAGACAAAAAATATGCAAAAGGCTTGACAACCGTATGATACAAGAGTATACTATTTTTATCCCGGACGGCGGCAATCCACTGCCCTCCAGACTGCCGTCCGGGAATTGTTTTTCTGTCACTCTGGAGGAATGGAAGAAAGGATGATGCCGATGACCGCACTTTCCGCTTCATGTGACGCCCGGCGCAAGGACGGCGTCCTGATCGCCTGCCCCATGGGGGCGGGCGTCCACATCTTCAAGGGCGCGCTGCTGGCCGTGGCGGCGACCGGGCTGGTCCAGCCCGCGTCGGACGCGCCCGGCCTGGTCTTCGCGGGCGTCGCCTATGAGGAGGCCGACAACACGGGCGGCGCGGCGGGCGCGAGGTCCGTGCGCGTGCTCAAGACCGGCGTGTTCACGCTGGCGAAAGCCGGCGCGGCCCAGACGGATGTGGGCAAGACCGCGCTGATCGTGGACGACGCGACCGTTTCGACCGCGCCGACGGCGGACAACGTCGCCTGCGGCATCGTGGTCGGCGTTCCCGACGGCGCGCACCTGTCGGTGCGGATCGACACGAAGGTGAGTTGACCCCTCCCGGCGAGGAACCCCCTCCCGGCTCGCTGAGGCTCGCCACCCTCCCCTGCTAGGGGAGGGAGCAAGAGACGGCCAAGATGCCTCCACCTCTGGGCAAGAGGCACAGCCGCCGGGGACAATCCCCAGCCCTCCCCTAACAGGGGAGGGTGGCGAAGCCCTAGCGAGCCGGGAGGGGGTTCAAAAGACCGGGATTGACAGAAAGGAACCCCTCCATGACCGATGACATGACCGACACACTGACCGAAATCATGCTGGACGCCCCCGTCCCGCTCACCTTCTCCGAGGGGGGAACGGGCGAAGAGGGGGGTGCGGAGGAATGTCGCTCCGAGCGGACGGCCCGGCTGCTCCAAACCGGCGACTACCCGGACAAGGGCCTGCGGCTGACCGAGGACGACCTGGACCGGATTGCCGCGCGGTTCTCGGCTCCCGACGCAGAAGACGGGGCCGCCCTTCCAATCCCCGTCAAGGTCGAGCATGTGGACTCGCCGCTGGACCCGCTGGGGCATGTCCGGCGCGTCTGGCGGGATGGGACGGCGCTCTTCGGGACGCTGGCCTTTCCCGACGACCTGGCGGCGTTTTTGCGGCGGCGCGGGGCGGCGAAGCTGTCCGTGGGGCTGACGCGCGCGCCGCTGGCGTTGCGGGAGGTCTCGCTCGTGCTGAAGCCGCGCATCGCCGGGGCCGTGCTGATGGGGAAGGAGGCCCCCACCCCCGGCCCTTCCCCGACGGGGACGGGGGCTGGAGGGCCGGACGCCGAGATCGTGCGCCTCCAGGCCGAGATCACCCGGCGGGACGTGGACGCGCAGATCGCGGCGTTCAAGGCGCAGGGGCGGATCGTGCCCGCCTCGGAAGCCCCCGCCCGCGCCCTGCTGGCGGCTTCGGGGGAGGCGGCGGTGACACTCAGCGAGGGGCCGGAGCCGATTGCGCGGGTCTTCCGCCGCTTCCTGGAAGCGCAGCCGCCGGTTGTCTCGTTCGGCGAGGCGGCGGGGGCAGGGGAAGCATCCGTGTTCACACAGGACGAACATACGTTCCTATCAAAGCGCCTGGGCGTGGACCCGGCGCGGGTCGCGGCCCTGATTCGCGAAGAAGTCCGCGAGGAGCAGGCGCGCGCCTCGCAGGAAACGAAAGGAGACGATCATGCACATTGACCCGCAGACATTGGCGGCCGTCGGCGTCGGCGTTCACCTGCTGGCGGCCTTGGCGAAGACGCTGTTTCGGACGCCGAAGCGGCAGGCGCAGATTGATGCCATCGAGCAAAAGGTGGAGGCCATCCTCGGCGAGATAAAAACCGGCGAGATAAAAACCGGCGAGATGAAGGCGGGGAAGTGAAGGCGGGGACGATCCCGGCCCCAATTGACAAAACGAACCGACACGAAAGGACACATGACCATGACCCTGGTGAAATCCGACATTCCCGAACTCCTGACGGCGGGCCTCAAAACGGCCTTCTTCCAGACGTTCGGCGACAGTCCCGCGCAGTGGGACAAGGTGGCGACCGTGATCCCCTCCGAGCGCGACACGGAGCAGTATGCATGGCTGGGCGCTTTGCCCGGAATGCGCGAGTTCCGCGACGAGCGGCAGCCGGGCGACCTGCACCCGTACTCTTACGCGATCCAGAACCGGACCTGGGAAAGCACGATCAGCGTGGACCGGACCGCGCTGGAGGACGACCAGTACGGGCAGGTCGCCATGCGGATCCGGCAGATGGCGCTGGTCGCGCGCCAGCACCTCGACCTGATCGTCTTTGGCCTGCTGGGGACGGGGTTCACGGCGGCGGGCTACGACGGCGTCCCGTTCTTCGGCGTCCACACGCAGGGCGCGGCGCAGTCTAACAAGGGCACGGACGCCCTGAGCGCCAGTTCCTTGCAGGCGGCGATCACGGCGATGATGCGCTTCACGGACGACCAGGGCCGCCCGGCGGGGACGCGGCCCAACGTCCTGGTCGTCCCGCCGGAGCTGTTCTGGGAGGCCAGCGCGCTGCTGACGTCGGCGCTGTACCCCGACCCCGTTTCGGCGGCGGCGCAGGACCTGGCCGCCAACCCCCTGCGCGGGATGCTGACGCTCTTGACGACGCCGTACCTGGCGTCGCCGGGAAACTGGTTCCTGCTGGACACGTCGCGCGTGGTCCGCGCCCTGGTCTTGCAGATGCGTAAGGAGTTCGAGTTCGGGTCGCTGGAAAGCAGCTCGGAGAACGGGTTCCTGCGCGACCAGTTCCTGTACGGGGTGCGGGCGCGCTACAATGCCGGCTTCGGGGACTGGCGCGCGGCGTATGGGGCGCAGGTGTAGGATGGGGCGCAGGTGTAGGGAGGAAGCCCCCGGCCATCACCCGGCCTTGAAAGGCCGGGCTGCTCGGAGTGGAAGTGCCTCCGGCACTGAAGAACGGCGTTCGGAGGCATCTCCTCAGCCCCGGAGGGGCTTTCACTCGCGAGTAGCCCGGCCCTTCAGGGCCGGGGGCCATTTTCCAGAAAGGAGCCGATCTCATGTCCCTGTTACCCCTGACCCATGCCGACCTCAAGCGCCTGTGCGCCATTGGCGCGGCGGACACGTCGGAGGACGCCGCCCTGGACGACCTGCTGGCGGCCCAGCAGCCCGCGCTGGAATATGCGCTCGACCCGGCCATCCTCCAGGCCGCGACCCTGCCGACCGCCGACGCCGGGCTGCGGGCGACCCTGACCCTGGGGCTGGCCGAGGTCCTGGCGGGCGAATGGCTGCGGCGGCAGGCGCGCGCGCCGGGCATGGCGGACGACTTCCACCTCGGCCCCCTGTCCGTCACCGCGTCCCGCACGGACGGCCCCGCCCAGCTCGGCGAGCGGCTGGCGGCCCAGGGCGCGAAGCGCCTGGAGCCGTTCACGCGGGCCGCCAAAAGCGTCGGCGGGGACGCGGCGGGGGCGACGCCGGATGGGTCGGCGCGCGCGCCGCTGCTGGGACACACGACGCTGACGGAGGCGACGCTAATCGCGCCGGCGGCGTCGGGCGGGTCTGTCTTTGATCTGCCGTTTGATGCGCTGTTCGATGCGCCGTGCGGCGCGGAGGGGGAGCCATGAACGATCTCTCCGCGCCGGCCCGCGCCCGCCGCGTGTCCGCCCTGTTCGCCCGCTACGGCGAGGCGTTCACCCTGATCCGGTCGGGGCAGAACCATCCCGGCCAGGCCCTGTTCGCCCCGATGGACGGCCAGACGGCGGGGACGTATTTCGACGCCAATGAGTCCGTGGGCCTGCTGCGGCCCGCGCTGTCGCTGTACGCGGACGGCGGGCAGAGCGACCCGCCGCTGGCGGGCGACGTGTTCTTCCGCGACGGCCGGCTGTGGACCGTCCGCAAGACGCAGACCTTCCGGCTGGGCGACACGCCGCTGCTGATTTTGGCGCTGTGCGACTGAGAGAAAATCACCGGCGCTGGAAGTGCCGGTCTACCCGGCGTGAAAGTCGCTCCGCGACTGAGGAGAGTAGCGTAGGGGCGCGATTCATCGCGCCCTTCCTAGTCATCGCGCCCTTCCTAGTCATCGCGCCATTATCCCAGTGCCGGAGGCGCTTCCACTCCGAGTAACCCGGCCCTGAAGGGCCGGGTCTTATAAGAAAGGCTTTCCGACCATGACGACCCTGACTCCTGAGACCGTCTCCGAAAGAATTTCCGACTCCGAAAGAATTTCCGACCACTCCGCCCTGCTGCCGCCGACCGAGGGCTACCCCTGGCATTCCCTGCCGCTCGACCCGGAGCGGTTGACCCGCTACCTCGGCGCCTGTCTCGCCCAGGGCGTCGGCTACGAACTCGGCGCGAAAGCGCACGACCTCGGCGCGGTCCCGCCCGACTACCACGCCATTGACTGCTCCGGCTGGGTCCGCGCCGCCGTCGCCGTCGCGACCAACGGCAACCCCAATAAAGCCCCAGTGATCCTGCCGGACGGCTCGGTCTGCCAGAATGACTGGTGCGCCGCGCACGACCTGAAGCGCAGCGACTTCGCCGGCTGCCGCCTGCGCGACGGCCTGACGCGGATCGCCTTCATCCGCGCCTCGACGGAGCGCCCCGTCGGCCATGTCTACCTCGTCCGCAACGGGCGGACGCTGGAAAGCTTCGGCGGGCACGGGCCGGGCAGCCGCCCCGTGACGACGCATGTGCTCAGTGCCGAAACGACGGACGTGTATGTGCTGGCGGTGCGGCTGTAGTGCCCGGCACTTCCAGCGCCGGAAAAAGCGCCGCCATCAACAAGGAAACCAACCATGAAACTCACCCTGCCCTTTCGGAACCGCAAGACGCCGGCTCCCTCCTCCCCTCTCCCGCCTGCGGGGGAGGGGCCGGGGGTGGGGGCTTCTTCCCCGCCCCTGGGCGAGCTGACGCCTGCCAATGGCGTCTCGCTGCTCGGCGCGCTCTCTTCCTTCGCCCTGCCCGATGACGGGCTGCCCGGCGGGTACGGCGTTTATCGCCGGATGCTGCACGACCCGCAGGTCAAGGCGTGCCTCAACACCAAAAAGTTCGCCGTTCTTTCCCAGGGCTGGGCCGTCCACGCCGCTTCCGAGTCGCCTGAAGACCAGGCCGTGGCCGCATTCGTCCGCGACGCGCTGACCCAGGTGCGCGGGGGCATCCTGGACACCCTGCACGACGTTCTGGACGCCCTGGCTCTGGGCGTCTCGCTCGTCGAGATCATCTACCAGGTCATCCCGGACGGCCCCCACGCTGGGGGGATCGGGCTGAAGGCGCTGAAAGCCAAAGACCCCGGCGGGTTCACCTTCGAGACCGACGCCTTTGCCAATGTCACGGCCCTCCGGGGCTGCCTGGGGCAGACGTTCCCGCCCGACAAGTTCCTCCTTTACAGCTACATGCCGCAATACGAAAGCCCCCTGGGGCAGAGCGACCTCAAGGCGGCATACCGCCCGTGGCTGGTCAAGCAGCAGATGCTGCGCTGGTGGGCCAAGTACCTGGAAAAGTTCGGCCTGCCCACCGTCACCGGTTCCTACGACGCCGAGCGCGGCTACGGGGCGGACCAGCAGCGCCAGCTCCTGTCGCTGGTCTCGCAGGTGCATAACGAGAGCGCCATCGTGCTGCCCTCCGACATGCGCCTGGGCCTTTTGGAAACCACGCGGGCCGCGCCGGCGGGCTTTTTGGAGGCCGTCGAATACTTGGACCGGGCCATCGCCAAGAGCATTTTGGGCCAGACCCTGACGACGGACGGCAGCGCGTCCGGCGCGACCTTCGCCCTGGGCAGCGTCCATCAGGACGTGCTGCTGTTCTACCTCAGAAAACTCCAGCGCGATTTAGAGGAGACCGTGATCGGCGCGCAGCTCCTCGCCCCGCTGGTCCGCTACAACTTCGGCCCCGCCGTTCCCCGCCCCCGGTTCACGCTGGGAAATCTGGACGACGGGCGGCTGACGGCGGCGGGCCGCCTGATCGCCGACCTGGTGGCAGGCAAGGTCATCGCCCCCGACGAACCCTGGATACGAGGCTACCTCGGCCTGCCCGCCGTCGGTGAATGACGCGCCTGCTTGAACTCCGTCGGGGCGAACCTCGTGTTCGCCCCCATCTTCTTCCTCCATTCCTTTTCCTTTCCTCCCACACTTGACAAAGCTTAACTTATGTGTTAAGATTGATCATGTCCCTGCCCCTGTTCACGCCCGCCGATGTTCTGCCGCCAGGCGACTACCCGATGACTTTGGAGGAGCTGCGTCGCTCATTCCTAGTGACCGGCGCGGGCAGCGCGTCGGAGACTTGGGACCGAGTCTGGCGCGAGACGCTGGTGACGAATCTGGGCGTCCTGGTCGGTCAATTGTGGCAGGTCGGGATTGACCGGATCTTCGTGGATGGCTCGTTCGCGGAGAACAAGGACCATCCCAACGACATTGACGGCTACTTCGAGGCCGCAGAGGAAGGGATCGTCACCGGGTGGCTCGTGCAGGAGCTGAACGCGCTCGACCCGCATCAGGTCTGGACATGGGACCCACGGCGACGCCGACCGGACCCTGACGGGGCCAAGTCGCAGCTCCCGATGTGGCATCAGTACCGCGTGGAGTTGTACCCGCACTTCGGGCAGCCGTCGGGCATCCGGGATGAGTACGGCCACAGCCTGCTGTTCCCCGCTGCGTTCCGCAAGTCCCGCCGGGATCACCGCCCGAAAGGCATCGTCCAGATCGTCAGGTGAGGATGGGGCGGCGGGATGCTCTCAATAAAGGAGATGACATGTAAGTAACCGCTCCCTAAAGGGAGCGGCTTTGACGCTACCCGAAAACGGGTGCATCAATAGGCCGACTTACGGAGGCCCGTGTCCATATCCCCCGAAGGGGATGAGACCATCTGAAACAGCCTTGCGGCTGAAAGCAGATACGTCCTGAGATTTTACACGGCGAAACGTATTGTGTCGCCGCAACCTGCTATCTCAACTTTCAAGGTGTCTGCTTGAAAACCGTTGGCTTTCCTTCTGGAAAGTGCCTTACAGACATACAGAGTATACCCGAAAGGGCTAACTTTAACACGAAAGGAGCAGGACACAAGAGCCTACGGCAGTAAGGAAGTCATTCCTCTATAGCCTAAAGATTAATCCTAAAGGCGACAGTCTCCTGACTTGATTTTATGATTCGGAGCGAGGCAGAGTATCAGGCGGCCCGGAGACAGATGGACGAGGACCGCGCGTTCACACGCCGCCAACAGGCCGAGTTGGAGGCCAAAGGCTACACCGCCGAGCAGGTCGCGCGGGGGATGGAGGCCACGCTTTCCTTCCAAGCGCAGCTTGCCGAGGAAGTGGACTGGTACGAGAAGGCGCGTCGCCGCGAGATCGCGCCGCTCGCCAACTTCGCCCAGATCGGGCGCCTGCTCATCGGGCTGCGCCTGGCGAACGGCTTCTCCCAGCGCGAGCTGGCGGACCGCCTGGGCGTCTCCGAGGCGTCCGTGTCCCGTGACGAGCGCAACGAGTATCACGGCATCACCGTGGAGCGCGCCCAGCGCGTCCTGGAAGCGCTGGGGGAGACGACCACGACGGTCGTTGCGGGCGCCCCGGCCCGCGCCCTCGTCGCCGCCTGATCGCCGACCTGGTGGCAGGCAAAGTCATCGCCCCCGACGAGCCGTGGATACGCGGCTATTTGGGCTTACCGGCGGCGGACGAGTAACCCATCCGTTGAAACCGTAGGGGCGAACCTCGTGTTCGCCCCTTTTCCTTATGCTTGCCCTCTTTTTCTTGCCCCGCACTTTTGGCACGATTTATGCAGGGGAGAACACTGGCAAGATCACCAGGAACCGGCTGTCGGCTGACTCTGGTTACCGCCCGGCTTTTTCTCACGGCTTCTTGCCGTGACTTTTCGGGAAAGGACACCTCGCCATGCAGACCGCACGCAGACACGCCCTTGGACGCTCCGCTCCCGCCCTCGCGGCCCTCGGCCTCCTCGCCCCGCCCTCCCCTGTCCCTCCATAGGGCGCGGGGCGGCCTGCCGCCGGGAGTGTCAGCCATATCACCGCACGGAAGGCCGGGCGAAAATACCTGCCGCCTATTTTGGTATTTTTGCCGGTTTGGCACGGTTTGTGCAAAGGGAGAGTCATTAGGGCGTCCTCTCCGTTCGGCCCCAGGCGCTCTGGCCGGCACTCCTGCTGGCCCGCCGCCCGGCGTTCCGGGCCGGCTCTTCGAGTTCCTCTTTACGTGCCTGCGTCGGCAGGCGGAAAGCTGACACTCATGTTCACTGCGACTGCTGCCCCCAAGCTCACTTCCCCCAAGCTCACTGCCCCCACTCGCCCGCGCCACGGCGCGGTCCTGCCGGGGCTGGCCGCCGTCGGGTTGCTGGCCCTGCTTCCCTCCGCCGCACGCGCCCAAGTCGGCACCTTCCAGGCGCTGTTCGCGCCTCAACCCGTCCCCACGCTGACCACGACCAACCCGCCGACCTTCTCCGCCACATTCAACGGCACTTACGCCGGCGGCCCGAACAACGTCATCGGGGGCAGCGCGACGATCGGCATCACGGGGAGCGGCACCGCCCCGGCGGTCACTACCCTCATCACTCCAGCCGGCGGGACACCCTTCAACGAGACCACGGCCAACCTGACGAGCAGCACGGTGGCGCTGAATGTGCTGTTCAACGGCGTCACTTCCTACAGTGATACTTACACCGGCTCGCTGCACTACGTCTATGATGGAGTCCCGAATAATCCTTCGGCCTACGGAACATCTCTGGCCCTGTCGGGCTTGCTGACGGATACCACTGGGCAGGAATATCTGTTCCAAATAAATGAACAGTTGATCCCCTCCGGCTCCTACCGTGCGAACGGTGCCTTTACCCCGGTCCCCGAAGCCTCCACGACGGTCAGCCTCGGCCTGCTGCTGGCGCTGGGCCTGGGCGGGATGGTCGTCGCCGCCAAGCGCAAGAAGGCAGGGCTCCAGCCGTAGACCGTCGGGAAGAAATCCAAACGATCAGACGCCGTTCGCGGCAAGGAATGACGCCTGCCTCCATCAACGGAGGCAGGCGCTTTTCTGTGATTAGGCTTACGCCGCGCCCAAACTGGGTAATTGTCAGCATTGCGGTTCCAAGAGTGGGAATTTGTCGGCAAGGGGCGAGAGATTCATGGTGACATTTACCTGTGGCGCGCGGCAGGCGCTGGAGATCGGGGAGGACGTGGAGGTGACGGTCGTGGAGGTCGCGCCGGGCAGGGTGACGCTCGGCGTCCGCGCGCCGGGCTGCCGTCTCACCTGCCTGGACCCGGTCCCGCTGCCGGTCGGGGCGGCGGACCTGCGCCTGGTGCATCTGGAAAGCGCGTCCGGCTGGCCGCACAGAGCGTCCAGGGAGAAAAAGTAGGCAGGAAGAAAAAGTAGGAGCGCCCGGTCATTTCCCGCCCGCGCCCCCCGATCAATCCCCAGCCCGCGCGGCGCGTGGAGGGAGGAAAACCGGGCGCGCGCGGCGAAACACGCGGCAGCCGCCGACCACCACGAGTGACCACCACGAGCGCTACTACGAGTGACCACCACGAGCGCTACTACGAGGAACCCATGCCATGCCTGACGACCCAAACCGCCCGCAGGAGCCGCCGCGGGACATCAACGGAAACCCGATCCCGCCGCCGTCCTTCGGCGCCCCTTCTCAGCCGCCCCCGCGCCCCCTGCCCGGCAACCCCCCGCCGCCCTCGTTCGGCGGACAGGCCGGCCAGCCGGGCGCGCAGCAGTACGTCCAGCCCGCCGAGCAGCAGTATGACCTGGCGGGCAACCCGATTGCGCCCGCCGGCGGCCCGCCCACGGGTCAGCCGCCCCCCAGCCAGACGCCCCCCGGCGGCACGCCGGGCGTCTGGCCGCCGCCCGCCAATCCTTACGGGCAGGGTCCAGCCCCCTACGGCCAGCCGGCCGCTTATCCGATCCAGGTCAACGGCGGCCAGATCCTAACGATGGGCATCGTGAGCTTCTTCTGCGCCTCGATCATCCTCGGCCCGATCGCCTATGTGCAGGGCAGCAACGCCCTGGCCGCCATTGACCGGGGCGAGGCCGACCCGGCCCAGCGCGGCAACGTGGCGGCGGGCCGCATCTGCGGCCTGATCGCGGGCATCCTCGGCGCGATTACCATTGTGGGCTACGGCATTCTACTCCTCATCGGCCTCGCCGGCAACCACTGACTCTTTCGCGGACAATGCTTTCTCGGATAATGCTTTTGCGGATAATGCTTTCGCGGAGGCGTCTCGCCGGCCACCGCCCGCCCTTCCGATGAAGGGCGGGCGTTTTTCCGTCTCCGTCCGGCGCCTGCGGACGAGCCGTATTAACGTGCGGTTACGAATTGCCTCCGCCGCGCGCATCCGGAGGTATTTGTGTTCAAGCGCCGGACAAGACGTGGTATAAAACCAGCACTGAAGGAGTAATCATTCATGCTGGACTTCCAAGAACTGTGTCGAAGCGAGTCGGGCCGCCGCGCCTTTTTGACGCGCATGGCGGCGGCCGGCCTGGGGGCGGCGGCACTGGGCCTGTTCGACGCCCGCCCGGCCCAGGCGACGGGCAAGCCGCTGCTCGACATCATCAACGTCCCCGACAACGAGCATTTTCCGGGCATTCCCGGCCGCACCAAGAACGAGCGCGTTCTGAATTACGCCCTGACGCTGGAAACGCTGGAAGCCGACCTGTACCGGCAGGCGCTCAACCTGGCGGCGGGCAAGGACCTCGCCACCCCGCTGCCTGCCGACGTCAGCGACTACGCGCTTTCCATCCCGACCGGCTACCTGCCGCCGCCGCACCCGCAGATGGGGTTTACCTACTTGCAGCAGTTCGCCGCCGTCGAGGCCGCGCACCGCGACTTCCTGCGCGCGGCGATCCAGCAGATGGGCGGCACGCCCGTCGGCCCCAACCCCGGCGGCTACCGCGCCCCCTTCGGTTCCACCCTGCGCTCCATTTTGGAAGTGATCTCGCTGGTCGAGGAGACCGGCGTCCGGGCCTATCTGGGCGCGGCGGGCGCGCTCACCGACCTGAAGCTGATCCAGACGGCGGCCAGCATCTACTCGACCGAGGCCCGGCACTCGTCCGTCCTCAAGCTGACCTTGATCCAGGACCCCAGCCCCCGCCGGATGCCCGGCGACGAGCAGGTGACGCCCCGGCAGGTGGGCGAGTACGATTTCGAGTTCTTCCAAACGCCGGAGCAGATCCTGAAGGCCGTCCAGCCGTTTTTGGCGTAGCCGGTCCTTCCGAGGAAACCATTCATCATGCACAACACAGACCCAACCCCTTCCTATACGCCTGCGTACATCCCGACGTGGATCGGCGACGCAGCCCCGGCGCCCGCAGCCGCGCCCGAAGATGCGGCCAAATCGCAGGCCGCCGCCCGGCGCAAGTTCCTGCGCGCGGCGGGCCGCGCCGCGTTGGGCATCGCGGGAGTCGGCGCGGCAACGCTGGCCGCCTCGCACCAGGGCGTCTTCGGGGCGTCCAAGACGCTCACCTATGGCGACATCCCGACCCTGGGCCTGCTGGCCCTGCCCGGCCTGAACCTCAAGGCCGACGTCAAAGTCCTGAACTACGCGCTGGCCCTGGAAGACCTCGAAGCCGAGCTGTACCGGCAATGCGTCGCCCGCCTGACCGGCGGCGGCTTCACGCAGCAGGGGGTGTCCATCCCCGGCCTGAACCTGGACCATTACCTGCCGGACGTCTACCACATCATCCAGTTTGCCGCCGTCGAGGCCGCGCACCGGGACTTCCTGCGCGGCGCCTTGAAGCTCGACGGCCTGATCCCCAGCCTGGGCATCCACCCCAAGAAGTACCAGTTCGGCGTCGAGACCATGAGCCGCGAGCAGATCCTGGCGCTGCTGATTGATGTCGAGGCGACGGGGACGATGGCCTACCTCGGCGCGATTCCTTACTTCCGCACCAAGCTGTTCCTGACCACGGCAGCCGGCATTCAGGGCACGGAGGCGCGGCACACCGCCGCCCTTCAGGCCATCCAGAACCGCCTGCTGATGGACAAGTTGATCGCCGACGGCACGCCCGCTCCGCCCGCCCCGCTGGCGACGACTAACAACGGCATTGATACCCCGATGGACCCGGACGCCGTCCTGGCGAAAGTCTCCCCGTTCATCGTGGGCTAGGGTGCAGGAACCCGGCGCTTCCAGTGCCGGGTTCCTATGTTCTGCCATTGGGCGACTGAAGTCGCAGCAACAAAAGCACGAAGTCACCCTAGTAAAGCCTTCGCCTTCGCGGACTCAGGATAGTTCAGACTCCTAACCTGCGAAGGCAGGTTTCGTGAACTTGTTGCTGCGACTTCAGTCGCCCGTCCTCCCTCCAATCACGATCCGCCGCCCAGTCGGGTCTGACTTGATAAATCCCCGGCGTCAGGCCCGCCGGATCGAACACCCCGTCCGCCTGCGCCGTCGCCTCCACGGAGAGCGCCTGGTTTCGCGCCCCCTCGCCCCGGCAGGCCGCGCGATTTCATCTCAAAAAATGCGCTTCTTGTGGAACATTGAGGGAATAGCGCTGTCTGAATACCCGACACGATCCGCCGACCACTGTCCCCGCCCATGCCAAAAAGCGCTTCCCGAGAACGCCGCCATGCTCAACCCGACATTCGACCTGCTGGTTCCCGCCCTCAGCCTCGCCGCCGTGGCCGGGATGGCCGTCGCCCAGATCCGCCGGCGCCGCACCCAAGCGCGCGAGTCCGCCCGGCAGTGCGAGACGCAGGAGCGCGCCCTGGCCTTTCACCGGCAGACGTTGCGGGCCGTCACGGGCGGGCGGCTGCGGCTGTGCGAAGCCGCCGACGTGCCCGCCCTGCTGCGCGGCGAACGCCTGTGGAGCCTGCCGCTGCTCGACCCTTCGGACGTGTCCCTGTTCCGCCAGCACCTGCGCGCCATCGCGGCCCGCCGGGGGTTTGGGGACGGCCGGCTGGACGACCTATGCTCCTGCGTCTCGGAAGCCGCCGCCAACGCCGTCCGCCACAGCGGGGGCGGCGTCGCGCAGGTCTGGGCGGCGGACGAGGGGTTCACGATCCTGGTGTCGGACTGCGGCGCGGGCCTGGCCCCGGACGCCCTGCTGGGCGCGGGCGAGGGACAGCCCGGCGAGGGACTGGGGCTGGGCTTCCGCCTGATGCTGGCCCTGGCGGACACGCTGGCCCTGTGTACCGGGGCGGACGGGACGCAGCTCGTGCTGACGGTTCGCAACCGGAGCGCGACGGACGAACAGGCCGACCGGCAAGGAAGCCGCCCGGCGGACGAGGAGGCCCGGCTGGAGCGGGCGGCGTAGGAAGCCGCCCGCCCCTCCCCCTACTCCACCGTCCCCTACTCCACCGTCCCCTACTCCACCGTCACCGAGTCCACCGTCACCGAGTCCACCGTCACCGAGTCCACCGTCGCCTCGGTGATCGCGTCGTTCCGGTGGCTCGTCACGCACAGGCCGATCAGGATGTCCTGAGACATCGGCACTGCGGCCTTCCCGCGCGCCTGCCAGTGACGGCCGTCCTGGGAAACGTAGCCCGTTAGGGTGTCCCCCGCCCGGACCAGCCGGACCCAGAAGGGGGCCGGCGAAGGCGTCTGATCCGTCGTCTGCGCGTCCCCGCCCGGCGCGGCCCGCCACTGCATTTCCGCGCCCTTGTCGGGCGTCACCAGGACGTCGGCGAACTTCGCCCCCGGCGCGCGGGAGTCGCGCATCATCACGCCCACTTTGGTCCACATGTCCCGCCGCTGATACCGGACGACGCGGGCGGTGATCCGCCCGTCGCCGTGCCACTTGCGCCAGACGAAGTGGAACGAGTCCGCCGGGCCGAAGATGTCCTCGCCGGAGCCGGTGACGGTGAACACCCCGCCCGCCTCGCGCGCCCCGCCCCTCACGCCGACGGTGCCGATGTCGCTTTCTTTCCAGGGATCGGGGAGCGCCGTGGGCGACGCGGCGGACGGCTTGGCGGCGGCAGGGCGGGCGGGCGCAGGGCGGGCGGGCGCAGCCCCGCCCGGCGTCAGCAGCGACAGCGGGGCGAGGAGCGCGAGCAGGGCGGCCCGGAGCGGGCGAGCGGTTTTGGCGCGGGTGTTCTTACTGGTGTTCTTACTAGTGTTCATATCCCTGTTGTTCGACAGGCGCGGGCGGGAGTCCTGCCGGACGGCGATAAAAACGGGCGTGCGTCGTAACCCGGCCTAAAGTCGTAATCCGGCCTCAAGGTAGGTCTATTCGGATATGGCGTCCCCGGCACTAGAAGCATCCCCGGCACTAGAAGTGCCGGTCTACCCTGCGTGAAAGTCGCTCCGCGACTGAGGACAGGTTTACAGAGACTGAGGACAAGCAATCGGGGGTGTGTCTTCAGTGCCGGAGGCACTTCCACTCCCGAGTAGACCGGCACTTTCAGTGCCGGGCACGCCAGAGGCAATCGCCCTGTCCGCAGGAGGCTTGGCGGTTGCTTTTTCCCGGCCTCTTTGGTACACTGTGAGCATGAACACGCCGGAGCCGGGGAAATCTCGCGAGGGGAAATACTGTCCGCGCTGCCGGACCATGACCTTCCGGGATCGGGACATCTGCGACCACTGCGGGCACCGGTTCCGCTCCGGCCTGGGAACGGGCCTGGGCGTCTCCCCCCTAGACGCCCCCTTCGCGGACGAGGACGCGCTGCACCGGACGATGCAGTTCACCCTGCCGCCGCTGCCGCCGCGCGGGGGCGGGTTGGCCGAGCAGGCGGCGGCGGACGCAGGACGGCGGACGCCCGCCCCGCCGCGACCGGGGCGGCGGGGCGCGCTCGTCTTCGCCGTGGCGGCGGGGGCGGTTTCCCTGGCGCTTCTGGGCGCATTCGCTTTCTTCCACCACGCGCAGGCGGCCCGCGCCGTAAGACCTTCACCGGCGGGGGGTTGGGAAACCACGCTGGCGGGACGGTCTTCGGAGAACGCGCGCCTGCGGTTCGTCTTCGGGGAGGGCGGGGGCGGGTCATTCTCCTGGGCCGCGACCGGCGCCCCGCCCGTGTCGGGGCAGGCGCCGCTGCGCTGGCGGCTGGACCCGGACGGCAGGCTGGTTCTGACCATCCCTCCCCCGGCCTCCGCCGACGCGGCTTCCGGCACGCTGATCGCCATCTTCAACAGCCACCCGTGGCTGTGGCGCGTGGACCGTCCCCGGCGCCGCCTCATCCTCGGCACGTTGAGCTTCCAGGAGATTCCATGACCCACATCTACCGGCCCGGCGGCCGGCTTCCGGCCGGCATCCTTTCGGCCCTGACCCTGGCCCTGATGACGGCTCTGATGACGGCTCTGATGCCGGGAAGCGCGCGCGCGGCGGACGCGCCGGACAAAGGCGGGGACGCCGGCAGCGCCGGCGCGGGGAAAGCCGCCGACGCGCTGACGCCGGACCGGCCTGGCTTCACCAACGGCAGCGACACGGTCGCGCCGGGCCATGTGCAGATCGAGATGGGGGTGACGCGGACCAAGCAGGCGTCCGACGGCCAATCCGCCGGCCAGTCCACCGACGCGCCGCAGGCGCTGGTCCGCACGGGGCTGAACGCGAAGACCGAGCTGCGCGTGACGCTGCCGGACTACGTCTGGCCGTCGGACAGGGCGGCGGGCTTCGGCGATGGGGCGGTCGGCGTCCGCTACAAGTTCTATCAGAGCCGAGACGGCAACACCAAGCTGGCTTTCACGCCTTCGCTGTCCATCCCGATCCGCTCCGCCGTCACGACCAGCGGCCGCCTCGATCCCACTTTCAGCCTGAACGGGCAGACGATGTCGGGAGCGCGCTGGAGCCTCTCATCGAACCTGGTCCTGTCCTACCCCACGCAGGGTGGTGGGCGCGTCACGGACTACACGGGGACGGGCCAGGTCACTTACGCCCTGAGCGCCCCCCTGTCCATCTTCGCGGACTACTTCTACGACGCGCCCGTGGGCGGTCCGCCGTCCCCCATCGCCGACGGCGGCCTGACCTACCGCGTGGGCAAGAAGGTCCAGCTCGACCTGGAAACGGGCCGGGGCCTGGGGGGAAACGCCCCGGTGCAGTTCTACGGCGGCGGCGTGACCGTCGGGTTTTGATCCCCGCAAGCAGACCCACAGGAGCCTTTTTCCATGAACTTCCGCCGCATCGCCCCGGTCCTCTTTGTCGCGCTCTGCCTGAGCTTGAGCGGGCTGGTCCTGCGCCGCCAGATCGCCGCGCACCCGGTTCCCCGGACCGCCGACGCGCCGGCCGACGCCGACGCGCCGGGCAGCGCCGATGCACCCCCCGTCCTTGACCCGAAGACGTGGCACGTCGCGGCGGGGCCGGCGCGGCGCGCGGCGCTGGCCGCCGTCACGGCGCAACTGGCCGCGATCCGGGCGGGCGACGCCGACCGGGCGTGGTTCTATCAGAGCCGCGGCCTTCACAACAACTTCGGGTCCGCGCAGCAGTTCGAGCAGATGATCCAGCGCGGCTACCCCGAGTTCGGCCACTGCCGCTCGGCCGCGTTCAGCCCGGTCCAGGTGGATCAAACAGGGGACCAGGCGGCCGTCATCGTGACGGTTCTGGGCGAGAACGGGCGGCGGGCGCGGGGCTTCTACCGGCTCATCCGGGAGGACGGCGGGTACAAGATCGCCGGAGTAGGGGGCGGGCAGACGATCCCATAGGCCCTACACCACGCCGCGTGGTAGTCCACGCCCCCGCCCACCCGCTCGTGCCGCCCGGACTCTGGGCGGTGCCGTCGTAGCCGTAGGCGTCGGTGTAGCCGCCCGCCCGCATGCTGCTCTCCTGCGTCACCTGGCTGCGACGGGCCGAACTGTTCCCCGTCCTGCTCAATGCGGCGATGCAATTCGAAAGACAGAAGCACCGAGGCGCGGCTTTGCATGAGCGCACTTAGCCGTTCGTGTCGCAGTCTCGTTTATGTAACCACAAGTTACACAAGATTGATGAAATTATTTGGGTAGCGGTCTTATGACGGTTGTTGTCTAGCAAGACGACTCTCTGTAATTCTGTCTTTGGCAGTGAGGGCTGAATAACCAGGTCCAAAATCTACTCACCGAGGCCAACAACCGTCATAAGACCACTACCATTATTTGCTCACCAGTGACATACATGCAAAGCACATTTAGCTGTCTTTTTTATCGGCAGACCGCTTATGCCAAAATGCAGCGATAATGGCTGGAATACTACATAAGGTTGCAGGCATAGAAACATCGAGAGACCAGTGCAACCAGTAATATGAAGCCAGGATAATCGCCGTGTCTATGAATAGTAGCCAACATATCCATAGCAGGATTGTCTTCACTTATTTTCCTCCCGCCGCCTTTATTATAGGTGCCCCCGCCGCACCGGCTACCCCCGCTGCAAACCCATCCATGCAGGTTTTAAGCACATCCTTTGCAGGTGGATCACCGTTGCATGCATTTTGAGTTGCTTGATCCATTGCCCCAGCAACTGTTGCCCCGGCTATTGCTCCAATCCCAGCGCCAGTACCTCCCGTCGCCCCAGTAATAGTGACAGCAACAACGATGCCCATTGTACCCCCGGCGATGCCTCCCAGAAAGGCACAAAACAGTGGATGATTAGGATCACCCATTTGTGTAAAGTCTAGTCCTTCTGGGTCAAGCCTATCAATCGGATCATTTTGGCAGTACCCATAGAGGTTGACACCCCCTCGGTAGCCGATGGGGTCGCGCGTGAAGAACTGCCCGCCGTAGAGCGTGTTGTAGTAGCGGTGCCCCAACAAAAACACCTGGTCGCTGTTGAGGTTCCGATACCCCCACTGCGCCCCCATTCCGTCATACAGGTCGTACTTCCCGTCATGCACACGCGCCACCCCGAACCCGCTCGTCAGGTGAGAGTAGTCCACGCTCCCGTCCACCGTCAACCGCTGGCTCGTGTTCCCCGACGGGTCGAACGTGTAGAAGCCACTCGTCCCGTAGCTGTTCACCGACACAAGCCCGTTGGGCCCGAACGTCGTCACATCGCTGACGTGGCCCCCGTTGTCCAGGGTCAGCACCGGCTGCTCCCCGTCGTAGACATGAGAGTGGCGCCAACTGACGCCGGGCTGGGGATTATACTGATCCCACGCCTGCTGGCCGTCCCCGTCTGAGGCGAACGTCTGTGAGCCGGCGTAGAGGATCGTCAGGCGGTTTTCGGGGTCATAGGCATAGGGGCCGCTGGGGTCGCTCTGGTTGCCGTTGCCGTCGTAGGTGTAGTGCGTGTTCTGGTTGTCGGCGTTGAAGCGGACGCCGCTGAAGGCCCCCAGCGTCGTCGGGTTGCCCGGCCCGCCGCTGGTGCCGCCGGGACTTTGGGCGGTGGCGTCGTAGGCGAAGGCGTCGCTGTAGCCGCCGGCTCGTGTACTGCTCTCCTGGGTGAGCTGGCCCTGGCGCGCGGCGGGGTTGTTGGTGAGGCCGTAGTCGTAGGTGTAGGTCATCGCGCCCGCTTCTGGTCTAGCCCATACTTGCTAGTAATGTTCAGGTTCTAACAGCTATCTATTAGTTTTGCTCCGAAACATAAAGAAACTCTTTACCACCATATCGGGCTTCAAAGTTGAAGATGTGAAAAGCACGATTGCCTATTTCCAGGAAGATCGCCTGATGCGTTTCATCACTCGGTATATCAAGAGCAGACAAGACTACCTGAATGATGTGATTGAAAGTTTCCAGTGTCGGTTGAAGGTTGGTTGGAAGCCACATCCTTAACCGGGCTTTATAAAAGCCTTCGCAGGGGTGGTGGACTTCCAACCGTCCACGTAGCTTGTAAGACCAGACAGAGGTTTGCTCATGTGCAGTAGGCTTCTCTCCCAGCAGGAAAGAAATGCTACTCGCTGTCTTGAAATCATACATAGCAACCCATTCCATCAATGGGAACTGACTCAAATGACTCTCGAAACGATCTATGTTCATTGAAGGTTTAGATAAGACCTGTGCCCCTCTATCGTCCCGTCGGCCACGAGTTGACGATTGAATTAGGAGGTGATCCATTTGGAAGCGAGTACGCGTAGGTCCCCGGAAAAGGTTCGCCGGCGTAATTGACCTGGTACTCTGAATTTGGAACGAATGTTATTTCAGCACAGTAGTTGATCTCCGGTCCTATGCCACCGATAAGGACCTGCCTAGCCATTCCTCCGCCCATATCTCCATTGTTCGTGGCATAATTGTTGGGCGCTAGAGAACCGCCAAAATTACTCGGGTCATTTGGTGAGTAATGGTAAACTGTGGTAGGCTCAGGGCTGCTCGGTTCCCCTCCACTGAAAGTAATGGCGCCTCCACCCCCACCGCCTCCACCGCCGCTAGGAGCGCCGCCTCCCATGAGACCCGGATCGGACGGCCTCGGCACACCAGAACCGCTTCCAGGATTCTCCGGGTTGCTGCCGGTAGTCTGTTCCGACTCACTGTTGATGTTGCTGTCACCGGTTCCCGGATGTTTGTCCGGGTCATCGTCGTCGTAGTAGCCACTCGGGTCACTCCCATTAACCGGATTGTTTCTTACATACCCATAGAGGTTGATGCCGCCCCGGTAGCCCAGCGGGTCGCGCGTGAGGAACCGGCCCATGTTGGGGTCGTAGAAGCGGTGCGTCAGCAGAAGCAGCCCCGTCTCCAAATCTGTGTAGTACCCCGCCTGCGCCCCGAACCCCCACGGGTCCGAGTAGTCCAAAAGACGCTCGCTGCGGTAGCCGTAAGCATCGTACTGGTCTACCTGGTACGAGGCGCCATTGGCATACAGGCGCTCGGCCACCGCCCCCCGCTGGTCGAAGCTGTAGAAGAGGCGCCCGCCCGAAGGAGTGGACCGAGACAGCAGGCCATCGGCTCCGAAGACGTTCTCAGCAGTCAGCGTTCCCGTGCTGGCGTACTCACAGACCGGGATCGTGCCGTCATACAGGAAGTACGTCCGGCCCGCGCTGTTTTGTTTCCACGCCCGCAGGCCATCCGCCGAGTAGCCGTCCGTCTGGACGCTGCCGTAGCTCGTCAGCCGGTTCTCCGGGTCGAAGACCAGGGTGCCGACCTTTTCCGGTGCCCTACTTACTTCTTGTCATTTATTGACCGTGTGTACCAGACTGTTACCACACTGGTTATGATACTAACGAAGGTAGCAGAAATGGAAACATCTAGAGGCCAATGCAGCCAGTAGTAAGAGGCAAGCACTATTCCTATACCTCCGGCCAGAAGCCGGCAAGCATAAAGAATTATTGCTTTCATACTACCCTCCCACCGCTTTCAATATCGGCGCTCCTGGGATACCCATTAATCCACCCGCAAGACCATCTGCACAGGCATCGCCCATATCTTTTCCGGGTGGGTCACCGTTACATGCATTCTTAACCGCTTGATCCATTGCCCCCGCTGCGACTCCTCCCAGAACTACTCCGACTGGAGCACCAGCACCTCCTGTTGCACCGGAAATGGTAACGCCAACAATGATACCTGCCGTACCCCCAGCGATGCCGCCGAGAAAAGCACAAAACAGATGGTGATTAGGATCATCTCCCTGTGTAAAGTCCAGTCCTTGAGGATCAAGCCGATTGACGGGATTATTCCCCACATATCCATAGAGGTTGATGCCGCCCCCGTACCCCATCGGGTCGCGCGTGAGGAACTGGCCGCCGTAGAGCGTGTTGTAGTAGCGGTGCCCCAACAAAAACACCTGGTCGCTGTTGAGGTTCCGATACCCCCACTGCGCCCCCATTCCGTCATACAGGTCGTACTTCCCGTCATGCACACGCGCCACCCCGAACCCGCTCGTCAGGTGAGAGTAGTCCACGCTCCCGTCCACCGTCAACCGCTGGCTCGTGTTCCCCGACGGGTCGAACGTGTAGAAGCCACTCGTCCCGTAGCTGTTCACCGACACAAGCCCGTTGGGCCCGAACGTCGTCACATCGCTGACGTGGCCCCCGTTGTCCAGGGTCAGCACCGGCTGCTCCCCGTCGTAGACATGAGAGTGGCGCCAACTGACGCCGGGCTGGGGATTATACTGATCCCACGCCTGCTGGCCGTCCCCGTCTGAGGCGAACGTCTGTGAGCCGGCGTAGAGGATCGTCAGGCGGTTTTCGGGGTCATAGGCATAGGGGCCGCTGGGGTCGCTCTGGTTGCCGTTGCCGTCGTAGGTGTAGTGCGTGTTCTGGTTGTCGGCGTTGAAGCGGACGCCGCTGAAGGCCCCCAGCGTCGTCGGGTTGCCCGGCCCGCCGCTGGTGCCGCCGGGACTTTGGGCGGTGGCGTCGTAGGCGAAGGCGTCGCTGTAGCCGCCGGCTCGTGTACTGCTCTCCTGGGTGAGCTGGCCCCGGCGCGCGGCGGGGTTGTTGGTGAGGCCGTAGTCGTATTGGTAGCTCGTCGTGCCCGACAGGGCGGGCGCGCCGGGCACGGAGACGGGCATGGTGAGCCGGTTCCCGGCCCCGTCATAGGTCATGCCGGTCGTGCCGCCGAAGTCGGAGAGCGTCGCCCCGCCCGCTGTCTGGTTGAGCAGGCGGGTAACTTCGCCCAGGGCGTTGCGGGTGTAGATCGTGACTGCCCCGTTGCCGAGCGTCTGGGTCTGGAGCCAGCCGTTGTCCTGGTAGGCCCAGCGCGAGGTCTCATTGTACGGGTTGGTCAAGCTGCTCATGCGCCCGACGGCATCGTAGCTGTAGGAGAAGCTGCCCTGGGACGTGGTGAGGGTCTTGCGGCTGCCGTTGGGCCAGAAGGCGTAGCCGAGCGTCTGGCCGGGGAGGCCGGTATAGGTAACGGTCTTGCTGGTTAGTTCATTGCCGTCATCGTAGGCGTAGGTCTGGCCTCCCGTGCCGTCGGTCATGGCGCTGCGCCGCCCGTAGGCGTCGTAGGCCAAGTGGACGCTGCCGATGCTCCCCGCCGGGTAGGTGATGTCGGTGAGGCGGCTCTCGGGCGTGTTGTAGGCGTAGCTGGTCGTAATGTTGTTGCCGTCCACGCGCGAGAGCAGGTTGCCGTCGGAGTCGTAGGCGGGGTAGGTGATGGTGTCATAGGAGCCGGCAGCCAGCGGCGCGGCGGGCGGCGTGGCCTGCGCGCCAGGATAGACGGTTTGGTACAGATAGTCCGCCGCGTTGTAGAAGTAGCTGGTGGTGTGTCCGCCGCCGTCGGTGAGCGTCTTCAGGCGGTACAGGGCGTCGTAGGCGTAGCGGACGGGTTCCGTGCTGCCCGACACCGAAAGCGTCTCGCCTTCCGCGCCGTAGGTGGAGACGACCTGCCGGACGGCCCCAACGTTGCCCTCGTCATAAGTGGTTTGGGCCGCCGCCGGGCCGTATTGCAGGGTAGCAGCAGGCCACTGAGCCGTGGCGAAGGCGGACGGCTCGGCATAGAGGTAGGTCGTCTGGCTGCCGCCGTGCCCGCTCCCGGTCTGGCCCGTGGCGGGCAGGATCGTTTGCAAACGGGCGTTGCGGATGTCGTAGGTGTCGTCCGTCTCGTTGCCCAGGGCATCCTTGACAGCCGTGGCGTTGCCCTGGGCATCATAGCGCAGGTGGGTGACTTTGCCCAGGTTGTTCGTGACAGTCAGTGGCTGGCCGAGGGCGGCAGGCTGGCTGTACCCACTATCACTGGTGTAGTTATACGTGGTGGTGATGGCCGAGGCCGCGTTGTTGCCGGGGGTGGTGACGGTCAGCACGTTGCCTAAGCCGTGGCTGCCCTGGCTCGTCGTGTCGTAGGTGTAGAAGGTCGTCACGGTTTGGCTGCTGCCGGTCGTGCCGGGCAGGGGTGCGGTGACACTGGAAAGCAGCCCGCAAGGATGGAAGCCCCCGGCGTCCGTGTAGCCGTCGGTGTCGTCGTAAGCGTAGGCCGTGGGCGCTTGGCTGCCCTCCTGCGCCTGGGTCATCTCACCGAGCGCGAAGTGGGAGTAGTCGTAGGTGTAGGTCGTGGTCGTGCCGCGCGCGCTGGTCTCGGACAGCAGATTGCCGTACCCATCCCAAGTGAAGGACGTGCCTGCCTTGCCATTAGAGGCCACCACGGAGAAACTGCCATAAGGGCCGTAGCCGTAGCCGCCGCCGGAGCTTGTGTTGTACTGCACCTGGTAGCCGCTGCCGACCGTGGCCGAGGCGGGCGCGCCGACGGTGAACAGACCCGACCCGCTGCTGTAGGACACGCTCCAGCCGTTCCTGTTTTCGCCCGTGGCGACGACCGTGCCGTTGAGGAGCACCTGCCAGGTGGGAGTCTGGACGTAGCTGCTGGAGTTGGAGGCGAACGTGGCGCGGCCCCCCTGAAGGATTTGCGGGGTGGGGGCCGAGGTGAACCCGGCGGCGGCGTTGCCGTCATAGACCGTGGACGGCCGGTAGGGGTCATTGGGGTCCGCATAGACCGCCTTGTAGGTGGCCCGGCCCGCCCCGTCCGTCTCGCCCGTCTGGCTCATGTTGGAGTCGTAGGTGACGCTGTAGGCGTACATCTGGCTGCCCGAAGCGTCCGTGACGGTCACCTGGGTAAAGTACGGCGTCCCCTCATAACTCGTGTCGCCGGTGTAGGTGCGCGTGTTCCCGTTGCCGTCCACGAGGCTGGAGACGAAGCCATCCGGGCCGTAGTTGATCGTCGCCGTGCCCGTCCCGCTGCCGGTCGGCGAGGGCGTCGTGATCGTGTGCAGCCGCAGGTCGCTGTAGCCATCGTGGCTGTAGATCGTGTAGTAGCCGTAGGCGTAGCGGCTGGGGATGCCGGACTGGCTCAGGGCCGCCGTGGGGACGATCTGCGAGACCTGATTCAGCCGCCCCGTGCTCCCGTCCTTGCCGTAGGCCACGCTGCGCCCATAGGCGTCGGCAACGGAAGTCACGAACCCGGTCGTGTCCCGGCTGATGCTCAGGAGCGTCGCGCCCGTGTTGCCGTCGGCGATGCCCGTCAGCAGCGGCCAGTTGTCGGACGGGCTGGTGTAGCCGGAGGACAGGTTCAGCGCGTTGCCGTTGCGGTCCACGATCCGGGCGAGCGAATAGGACAGGCTGTAGGAGGGGAGCGTCGTGTAGGCGGAGGCGACATAGCGGGAGGGCGGGGTCGTCACCCAGCGCGTGCGGTCGGGCAGGGTGACGGTGTAGTGGCCGGCGGAACTGGCGGCGTCGTAGTCCCATTCCACCAGCACCGAGTCGCCGGCCTGCACCGCGCAGGGGACGGCCGGCTGGGCGGCGGTCGGGGCGGCGGGGGCCGTGAACTGCACGCGCGCCCCGTTCGGCTCGACGACGTACTTGAAGCTGCCGGAGCCGGTGGCGGGCGCGAACCGGCTGACGCCGACCGTGAAGAACGCGGAGTGGACGCCGTACTCCTGCCCGCCGTTCACGCGCACCTCATAGCCGGTCCCGACCGGCGCGTCCAGGGCCGTCTGGACGCTCGCCGAGCCGGTGCCGGTGCCGCCCGAGGCGCTGACCTGCCAGCCGCCGGGCCGCGCGGACGTGGCGACCGTCACGCCGCTGCGGACGACGTCCCACATGAGTCCGGCCGCGGGCGTGTCCGTGCCGGGCGCGGCGAAGCTCGCGCTGGCGCCCTGCGGGATGGAGACGACGGCGACGACGTCGAAGGAGGCCGAGACGCTGGCGTTATAGCCGGAGGAGCTGTAGGAATAGCGCACCTCACAGCCGGACAGGGGCGCGGCCCCTGTGGGGGCGGTCACGGTCAGACTGCTCGAACCGACCGAGGCGGCAGCCACCGACCAGCTTCCGGGACTGGTGGAGGTCGCGAGAGTCGTCGCCCCCCGGACGATGTCCCAGGTCAGGCCGGCGGCGGGCGCGTCGTTGGCCGTGGTGGAGAGCGAGACGCCGGTGCCGGGCGTGATCTGCGGGTTGGAGGGAGCCAAGTAGACGCTGGGGTCGTAGACCTGGACGTTGTAGGGCTGAGACCAGCCGCCGCCGAAGTCGTCGGACTGGTAGGCGTCCTCGCCGGAGCGCAGGCTGTTGTAGAGGCGGCCCCACCCGATGGACGGCCCGTGCGGGTTGTAGACGCTCAGGTCGGCGGGCGGCGTGTATTCCTCCTCGCCGGTCGCCAGGTTGACGGGATCACCGTCTCCTGGCCCGCCCGCCAGCGCAGCCCTTATAGGTCCTGTGCTCGGCCCTGAGCCGGTCCCTTTGCCGCCCTTCCCTTTGCCGGGTTTGTCTTTGGGACAAGGCTCCGGGCAGCAGTGTAGGGAACTCACGGTCAGCCCGCATAGGGCCACTCTGCCCCCCACTTGTCGGAAAACGTGGCCGCGCATCAGCGAGGGCGTCGGCAGGTGCAGGCGCAGCGACGGGCGCAGGGCGGACAGGTCCCCGTTGAAGCTGACGCGCACAGGATAATTGCGGGCGGCCATTGGCGGCGCGGCAGGGTCCGGGGCAAGTGCGGCGGCCAACGCCCCGTCGGCGCGGCTGTCGGGCCGCGTCACGGTGATGTAGAGAGTCGCTTCCAGCATGTGCCACTGCGGCCACGTCAGGCTGACGCGCCCGCCCGGCCACATGCCGCAGTCCGAGCACAGGTAGGACACGCCCTTGTTGTCCGCCTTGACAACCGAGATGAAGTGGTCGTGCTCGACATAGGCCACCAGCGGCTTGGGCAGCAGCCTCAGCCCCTGGTCGTCGGCGGTGACGGCGACCGCATGAACGTGAAGCCTGGGCGCGGCGTCCAGCAGGTCCTGCGAGGTGCTGCCCCGCCCGGTCACGCGGCAGGCGGCCAGGACGGTCTTCTTGTCGTAGGGCAGGCCGAGCGAGCGCAGGCTGGCAGCCAGGCCCGCCGCGCCGCAGAGCGGATCAAGCCGGGTCGGCTCGGGGATGCCGCGCGCGGCGCGCTGGCCGTGGTAGGCCGCGCAGGCGAAAGCGTGGCGCTGCCACAGGGCGGCGCGGGAGCGGTCATAGCCGCGCTCGGCCGTCTTCGGCTCGATCAGGGCGTGGAAGCGCTCAGAGGCGGCCTCGAACGCGCCCTCGTAGGCCAGGGCGAGCGCGTCATCATAGGCGGCGAGGCCGTGGAAGCGGTCGGCTTTGGGCAACAGGGCCTGCGCCTGCCGGAAATGCTGCCGGGCCGTAGCGGGCTGTTGATTAGCCGCCATCTGCCACTCGCCGAGCCGGATGTGCAGCAGCGCGGCGCGTCGGGCGGCCGGATGCGCGGCCAATTCTTGTTTCCAGAGAAGGGCTTGGCCTGCGGGAACGCCGCGCGCCAGATGGCCCACTTCATCGAGCATCGTCTCCGGCGGCACGGCGGAATGCGGGCGGGCGGTGGTCGCGGCCTGCGTCAGCGTCCAGGCGGGCGCGGAACGGAGCACCGCAGGCGCGGCGCGGAAGGGAGACGGCGGCGCGGCGAAGGCCGGGGTGTATAGGAACGGGTGAGGGGCCGTCTTGCCGGCCCCCATGTTCGTTTGGGGCGCGGCGGCCAGGGCGATGCCCGATCCGGCGAAGGACCAGAAGCAGCAGAGGGCCAGCAGCAGGGACAAGGGCCGCAGCCAGGAGGCGTAGCGGCAGCAAAGGGTAGGGGCGGTCCGGCCTGACGCCGAAACATGCGTGCGCGTGTGGTTCATCTCAACTCCTCATAGAGCAACACAAGTGAACGACGGCAGCGGGTGTGACGGAGAGAGGAAGCAGCGGCTGTCACAGGCACTTGGAGAAAGACCAACGTACATCCTCCCGTTCGGAACGGGAGCGGATTGGAAACCGGTACTTCGGAACTTCTGCGCCAACTGTGAACAACCAGCGGGGTCAAGATAATCTTATCATAAGAAAGCGATGGTGTCAAGAGATTCTGAAATTTATTTTCCGGCGGTTCAACCGTCGGCCCTGGCCCCATCCTGAGCCGCGAGGAAGGCGCGGACGCAGGCGGGGTCCCACTGCGCCCCTGCGCCTTCTTCGAGGAGGCGCCGCGCTTCCGCCGCCGCCAGGCCCTGGCGGTACGGGCGGTCCGTGGTCATGGCCGAGTAGGCGTCGGCCACGGCCAGAAGGCGGGCGACGCGGGGAATGGCTTCCCCCGCCAGCCCGCCGGGGTAGCCCGCGCCGTCCCAGCGCTCGTGGTGATGCCGCACGGCATCCAGGATCGCCGCCAGCCCCGGTACGGCGGCGACGATGGCCGCCCCGATGTCCGGGTGCATCCTGACCGCCTCGAACTCTTCGTCCGTCAGACGCCCCGGCTTGCGCAGGATCTGGTCGGGGATGCCGATCTTGCCGACATCGTGCAGCAAGGCGGCCACGGCGACGGTCTGCCGGTCGGACGCGGCCAGACCGAGTCGGTCGGCGAGCCGGAGGCTGTGGGTCAGGACGTCCTCGGAATGCCGGCGGGTGTAGCGGTCCTTGGCGTCCACCGCCGTCACCAGCGCGTCCAGCATGGAAAAGCCGGGGACGGTCTGCCGCATCGCGGCGCGGAGGCGCTGGGCTTCCGCATCCGTCCCCGCGCCGGTCTTGGCTCGCAGCAGCCGCTCGTCGGCGATCTGCACGACGGCCAGCCGGGTTTGGGCCTCGGCGGGGAACAGGGCGACGCCGACCGACAAGCCGACGGGGACGGCGCTGCCCGAGCCGGGAGGCGTGTAGCGAATGTCCCCCAGGCCGGCCGTCAGCCGCGCCCGCACCGCGTCCGCCGTGGTGTCCGAGCCGACATCGGGCATCAGCAGGGCGAACTCGTCGCCGCCGAAGCGCGCCAGCGTGTCCCCGGCGCGGCAGGCGGTTTGCAGGACGGCGGAAACCCGGCGCAACACGTCGTCGCCCACCGCGTGCCCATAGGCGTCGTTGAAGAACTTGAAGTTGTCCAGGTCCAGCACGGCGACGGCGAGCGGCGTCCCTCCCTGCCGCGCCCGCTCCGCTTCTTCCTCCAGCCGCTTATGAAAGGCCCGGTGGTTGAGCAGGCCCGTCAGCGGGTCGCGCTCGGCCTCGGCGCGGGCCTCGTCCAGACGCCGCCTGGCCTCGGAAACGTCGTGGTAGACGGAGAAGATCGCTTCTTCGCCCCGGTAGACCATCCGCTGGAACGCGCCGCTGGTCCAGAACGGGGCGCCGTCGGCGCGGCGCACCTGGCACTCCCAGTCCTGGACATGGCCGCGCTCGACCAGCGCCCTGATCAGCCTTTCCCTGTCCGCCGGCGAGACGAAGAACCCTTCGGTGGTGCGGCGGCCGATCACTTCCTGGTCCGACGGGACCCTGAACAGGTCGCGGACGTGCCGGTTGGCGTAGAGGACCATGCCGTCCTCCCAGCGGGTGATCGTCATGGGGACGGGGCCGGCTTCGGCGACCGCGCGCAGCCAGGTCTCGCTCTCGCGCAGGGCGGCCTCGGCCCGCTTCCGGGCGGTGATGTCCTTGGCGATGCCGTAAACGCCGACGACGGCCCCGCCCACGACGACCGGCACCTTGGCGATGTTCAACTCGACGCGCCGGCCGCTCTTGTGGATGAGGACGATCTCCTCGCGCTGGGCTTCGCCCTGCATCGCCCGCCGGGTGATCTCCAAAGCCCGTTCCTGGTCTTCGGGCGCCACGAGCGGCAGAAAATAGGTGTGGCGCAGCTCGTCCGGGCTGTACCCGGACAGGGCTTCGCAGGCGGCGTTCGCTTCGAGGAAGCGCCCCTCCAGGTCGAAGCTGAAGACCGCATCCACGTTCTGCTCGAACAGCGAGCGGTAGCGCTGCTCGTTTTCTTCCAGCCGCCGCCGCGTCTCGCGCCGCTCGGTCACATCCCGAAAGAAAAGGGAAAGGCCGTCCGGCGCGGGGTAGACGTGGCACTCAAACCAGCGGCCATGCGGGGCCGAGAAGACTTCGCGCTGGAGCGGCGTCCCCGTCCGCGCCGCCTCGTGAGAGGCTTCATAAAACGCGGTCCCGATGCCTTCGGGGCACTCCTCCCAGAGCGCCTTGCCGACCAAGTCTTCGCGCGGGCGACCAAAAACCTGGGCTGCCTTCTCGTTGACATAGGTGACGCGCCAGTCGGTGTCCAGGGCGAGGAAGCCGTCGCTGATCCGCTCCAGAATTGCCGCCGTGCCGGCAGGCGATGCGGGGGAGATGCCGGGTTGATTGTCAGCGGTAGGCATGGGATGGGACTCGCGGCAGCAGGCAGTTCGCGCCGCTGGTTGGTGGTACTGCATTTTACCATGCTTTTCCCCGCCTCGCAAATGATGATGTTTCCCCATCAGGGCAATTGCCTATAGCCGTCAAGGCAGGGCAGGCACGGGGGACAGAGGGCAGGCACGGGGGACAGAGGGCAGGCACGGGGGACAGAGGGCAGGCACGGGGGACAGAGGGCAGGCACGGGGGACAGAGGGCAGGCACGGGGGACAGAGGGCAGGCACGGGGGACAGAGGGCAGGCACGGGGGCCTGCCCCTACGGGTGACAACGGATCACGAGGCGCGTAGGGGCAACCCCCCGTGGTTGCCCTCCTCCCTCCCCGTGGTTGCCCTTTATAGGCGATTGCCCTGAATGATGATGTTTCCCCGTTTGCCAAGCCGTCGGGACGAAACGGCGGCAAACTACGAACGAATGTTCCTTTTATGGTATACTGGAATCATGGAGGGCGGAAAGCAGGCGGAACTGTGTGGCGGAACAAAGAGCGGCGCATCGGGAGCGCTTATGAGCGTCTGAAGCTGGCGGAAAGCCTGTGGCGGTGGCAGCCGCACCCGGCCCAACGGGAATTGTTTTGTTCGGGGGCCTCGGTGCGCGTCGCCGCCTGCGGGCGGCGCTGGGGCAAGACGGAGAGCCTGAGCGTGGACATCGCGACGCTGGCCCTGGCCGAGCGCGGCTGCCGGCAACTGGTGGTCGCGCCGACCGAATCCCAGGCGCGGCTGACGGGCGAAGCGGTGCTGGACCGGCTGGAGAAAGCCCTCGCGCGGGGCGGTCCCGACGAGCAGGGCCGGACGCTGGTCGTCCGCGCCCGGCCGCACCTGGTCATCACGGTCGCCGAGCGGGACGGCGCGGCGGCTTCGTCACAGGTTCTGTGCCGGACGGCGGGGCGCGACGGGCGCAGCCTGCGCGGGCTGTGGGCGCACCGGATCATCGTGGACGAGGCCGCGTATGTCCCGGACCGCGTCCTGAGCGAAGTCCTGCCGCCGATGCTGGCCGACAAAGGGGGCGAGTTCCTGCTGGCTTCCTCGCCCAGCGGCCGCCGCTCGGCCTTTTACCGGCTGTACGCCCTGGGCTTCCCTCCCCTGCCCCCAGACGCGGACGGGGATGGCGTCTCGTATGAGGGCTTCCAGTGCGCGACGGCCCAGAACGAACACCTCGACCACGCCTGGCTGCGGTCGCAGCGGGACGAGATGGGCGAGCTGCTGTACGCGCAGGAGTACGAGGCCAAGTTCATTGACGACTTCGGCATGGTCTTCCGCGAGGAGGACGTGGACGCCGCCGTCACCGATCTGGCCCATGTCGCGCTGGACGCGGAACGCCTGTCGCTGGATTCGACCGCGGAGCCGGGGCGCTGCTATGTGGCCGGCATTGATTGGGGCCGAAAACTCGATTACACCGTCGTGGCCGTGCTGGACGCCGAGCAGCGCCCGTTCCGGCTGGTCCACCTGAGCCGCTGGCGGGCGACGGGCTGGCACACGCAGGCGCAGGACGCGGCCCGAATCGTCGTCCGCTTCCGGCCCCGGCGCGTCCTGGCCGACGGCAGCAGCATCGGCGACCCCATCGCCGACATGCTGGACGGGCAGATCGCCTCCCAGACCGCCCCCGGCGCGGGGCGTCCGACCGTGGAGCGGTTCACGTTCGGCTCGGAAAGCAAGCAGGCCCTGATTGACGGGCTGAACGTCGCCTTGTCCGCGCGGACGATCCAGTTCCCGCCGCACCCCGCCCTCGTCCACGAGCTCAAGAACTTCGAGTACGCGGCGGGCGGGCCGGGCCGCCTGAAGATGGCCGCGCGCGGCAGCGGCCACGACGACTGCGTCATCGCGCTGGCCCTGGCCCTCCACTGCGCGCCCGACCCCGCCGCCCGCTCGGCAGACTTCGGCATCCTGTTCGGCTCGCAGCTCGGTCTGGGCGAGCGGGACCGCTGGCGGTAGAAAGGCCATTGAACCTCTTGCATAAGGTCTGACCCGCCCTAAAGGCCGGGCCTATTCGGAGGGGCCGCCCCTTGATAAAATGCTTGCGAGGCTTAGGAACAGGCATCGCGGGCCTCATCTATAGCCCCGAAGGGGTGGCCCCTCCGCGTAGACCCGCCCTTCAGGGCGGGTCCTTAGCTTGTTCACCGAGGAAGAACTGGCAGACCTGCGGGCGCATTTCGGCGGCTGAACGGGTAACATGGGAGCAACTGTGACAACTCCCCTGCGCTAAAGCGCGGGGCTTCTATCGCATTTCACGAAAGCAGTGTTGCCCCACTGCCACTGGTGTAGTCCTGTCTACATCTGTGTCGTCTTGGTTTTGCCAGAGGTGTGGATTGACCCCGGCCTGACCCGGACTGCTAGACCTGTTCATGTCCGAAGATAAAACGGGCAATACAATCCGGCGGCTTACGATATGCCTTTGATACACATAACAAACGACTACAAAGAGTATACCCCAAAGGCCAAAGAGAACGCCCGCAGAAAAGAGAACGCCCGCAGACGGGCGTTGCGCTGTCCATCCCCGTGGCTAAAGCCAGGGGACTTCCGCGCCATTCGTTAAAGTTCTACCTGCCGCAACCCGCGATGTTCAGTTGTCAAGGTACAAGGCCGTTTCTGTATTCGTCAGGAGTGCTTCTGGTATCGTAGCCGACACTACACCAGGGCGTCCATCATTGTCGGATAACGCCATCAGGAGCGACCAATCTTATTATGCCCAAAGGGGCGTTCGATTAAATCCTAAAGACTAAACGTGAAAGGACGGGGGGAGCCTACGGCAGTGAGGGTAAAATCCCGCAGAGCGGGAAGCAATTCCTCTATCGCCTGAAGGCGACAGTCCCCTTGCTTGATTTTATGGAAACTGTCCCACCCTCCGATACCCTCATCATGGGAGCCGCAGCGGCCGCCCCGGAGACCGTCCCCGAGTACCGCATCCTGCGCGAGATCGGGCGCGGCGGCATGTCCACCGTGTACGAGGCGCGGGACACGCGCACCGGGCAGAGCGTAGCCCTCAAGATGCTCGCCCTGCCCCCGTCGCACACCCCGGAACAGCAGCGCGACCTGATCGCCCGGTTCCGGCGCGAGGCGCGCGCCGTCGCCCATCTCTCGCACCCGAACATCGTCGTCATCCATGAGGTCGGCGAGCGGGACGGGGCGTATTTCCTCGCGATGGAATACCTGACGGGCCAGACCCTGCGCGAGCGGCTGGCGCAGGGTCCGCTGACGCCCGCCCAGGCGCAGCCGGTCCTCGCCCAGATCGCCGGCGCCCTGGACGCCGTCCATGCGGCGGGCATCGTCCACCGGGACGTCAAGCCTTCCAACGTCCTCCTCCTGCTTGACGAGACGGCCAAGCTGCTCGACTTCGGCATCGCGCGGCAGAGTGACGACACGACGATCACCAGTACGGGCATGATCATCGGCTCGCCGTCGTACATGGCCCCGGAGCAGGTGCGCGGCGAGGCGGGCACGGCGGCCTCGGACGTGTGGGCGCTGGGGGCGCTGCTGTACGAGATGCTGGCGGGCCGCCCCCCGTTCGCCGCGCCGACCATCCCCGCCGTGCTGTATCAGGTCACGCACGAGCCGCCGCCGCCCGTTCCCGGCCTGCCGCCCGCCGTCCAAAAAGCCCTGCGCCGGGCGCTGAACAAGAACCCGGCCCGGCGCTTCCCGACGGCGGGCGCCTTCGCCGAGGCGCTGCGCGCGGCTCTGCCGCGCCCCGCGCCCGCGCCGCGCGAGGCCGCGCCGCCCAAGTCCCTCGCGCCGATGCGGTGGTGGCCAATGGGGCGGTGGTGGTGGTGGGCGGCCCTGCTGCCGCTCCTGCTCCTCGGCATCGGCACGAGCGCCTTGATGCATCGCCGCGCCCCGGCTCCTGCGCCGCCCCCCCTGCATTCGGTCGCGGCCCCGCCGGTTTCCGCGCCTCCCGCCGCTCACCCGGCGCCTGCTCCTTCAGCATCCACTCCTTCGGCATCCACGCCTTCGGCATCCGTTTCCGTCACGCCCGCGCCCCGCCGCGTCCGGTCGCAGCCGCGTCCTCTCGTCCCCGCCAAGAAGCGGCCTGCGCCGCGCAAAGCGATAGGATCGGCGAAGCCGGCAAAACCAAAGCCCCACCGCGCGAAGTCCTCGGCCGCTCACGCGCCGCGCGCCCGCCGGCATCCGGCCCCGGCGCATCGCAAAGCTGTTCACCGCCCGCGCCGGGCAGTCCCTCGGCCTTTCCGCCGGCCCTACCGCTTCATGCCACGCCATTCCAGTGGCGGCTCCGATGGGTCGGCAGCGCCGCTCCTGCGGTACATCTGGCCGGAGGGGCGGTAGAACCCACCCCGGCACTCGCGCCGGGGTGGGTTCTGAACGCCCGCCCCGTTTTCCTCCCCCACGACAAGGGTAAACGGCAGGCATCATGCCTCCCAAAACCCAACCGGGCCAAGTCTGCCTCTTTGACCTTAACGGGACGCTGCTCGACCTGAGCGTCTTGGACCCGCACTTTCAGGACGCCTTCGGCCGGCCCGGCCTGCGTCAAGTCTGGTTCGAGCAGCTCACCCAGCTCATGCTGACCGACACGACGCTGGGCGTCTACACCGAGTTCAGCCTGCTGGCCGGCGCCGCTCTGGAAATGGTCGCCGTCCGGCGCGGCGTCTCGCTGCCTGCGGGGGCGACAAAAGACATCCTGCTTGGGATGCGCCGCCTCCCAGCCTTTCCCGATGTCGCCGACGCGCTGGGGCAGCTCCAGCAGGCCGGGTTCCGGCTGGCCGCGCTGACCCAGTCCTCCCTCGACGCCGCGCAGAAGCAGGTCGCCCACGCGCGGCTGACGCCCTATTTCGAGCGCGTCTTCTCGGCGGATACCGTCCGGCGTCTCAAGCCGGGGGCCGCGCCGTATGCGCTGGCCGTCTCGGAAATGGGCGCGGCTCAGGGCGAGACGCGCCTCGTCGCCGCCCACGCCTGGGACATCGCCGGCGCGCTCGGGGCGGGGCTAAAGGCCGCCTTCGTCGCCCGCCCCGACCAGGCCCTGAGTCCCCTTGGCCCGCAGCCGGACATTGCGAGCGCCGATCTGGGAGAAGTGGCAGGAAGGATTATGGGTATACCATAGAGACACCCGAAAGGACCCCATCGTGAGCAAAGACTACGCCGAGGACGTCAAAGAGCGCCTGGTGCGCGAACTGGCCGACGCCCCGCAGGGCACGAGGGACGGCGAGATGCCGATGCCCCCGCCGAACCCGACCGGCCAGGTCGGCCCCAGCCCGACGGCGGACACGATCCCGCCCGGCCTCACCGCCGAGGTGGACAATTTCCCGGACGGCGAGACGGGCGAGGAAGTGGACCCCGGCATCGCCAACGCGGGCGGCGTGGACGCGCCCAACACGGACGGCAGCACGCGCACTGGGGCGTAGGGGAACGAGAAAGGACGAGGACGATGACCGACAAAGCAGCCGAAGTGGCCGCCATCGGCGGCAGCCGACCCGCCGCCACGGGGCCGGGCGCGACCGGGGGCGGCCCCACGGAGGGCGGGCTGGCCGTGCCCAACGACGAAGTGTTGATGGGCGGGGGCGGCAGCCTGGGCGACACGGCCGGCATGGACGACGGGGGCCTGAACAGCGGCGACACGCTGGAAGAGTCGGCAGGCGCGGCGGCATCGCCGCAGGCGGCCATGCCGAACACGGAGAATGCGTCGCCCGCGCCCGGTGGGTCCGAATCGGGTGACGCGCCGACGGGCGGCCTGTCCGGGACGCCCGTTCCGAGCAGCGGCACGGTCGGCGGGTCGCCGACGGGCACGGCGGCGTCAGGCATGGGCGACAAAGGCGGGTAGGAGCGACGGGGGAAGGAACCCGGCACTGGAAGTGCCGGGGCAATCGCAGATAAAGGGCAACCACGGGGAGGAAGGAGGGCAACCACGGGGGGTTGCCCCTACGCGCCTCGTGATCCGTTGTCACCCGTAGGGGCAGGCCCCCGTGCCTGCCCTCTGTCCCCCGTGCCTGCCCTCTGTCCCCCGTGCCTGCCCTACCTTGACTCTATGCAAGCGCCCTGCTTCCAGTGCCGGGTTCTTCTTCCAGTGCCGGGGCGCTTGCGCCGGGAGGTGGACTTCCTGTATAATAGAGGCGTGAACCCCTCCCCAACCGACACCCCGCTGACCGACGAACAGCGCGCCATCGTCGCCCACGATCATGGCCCTGCCCTGGTCTTCGCTGTGGCGGGCGCGGGCAAGACCACGGCGATGACGTATCGCATCGAGCGGCTGGTGCGCGAAGGCGTCTTCCCCGCCCGCGCCCTCCTCGCCACCTCGTTCAGCAAGGCCTCCGTCCAGGACATCAGGGTCGCCCTGGCCCGCTGGCCGCACTGCGCGGGCGTGCCGGTGCAGACGCTGCACGCGATCAGCTGGGGCCTGCTCCGTCTCGCCCAGCGGCGGGGGCGCCTGCCCGAACTGGCGCTGTCGTCCGAAGAGGACGTCGGCGAGGCGCAGCTTCTGGGCCGCGTCCTGTCCCGCGCCTGGCGCGACAAAGCGCCCTACGCGCGGGAACTGGAAGAATTGGACCGGCAAGACTTCCTCACCTATGTCGGCGTGATGAAGGCGAACCTGTGGTACGCCGACCTCGACCGCGCCGACCTGCCGCCGTCCGCCCGCGCCGTGGCGGGGCAAGCGCCCGCGCCGCCCGGTTTCGAGTGGTATCGGGATTTGTACGGGCTGTACGAGCGCGTCCGCGCTGGGGAGAACGTCCTCACCTTCGACGACATGCTGCTTTCGGGGTGGGAGTGCCTGCACCGCTTCCCGGACATGCTGGACGAGGCCCGGCGGCGGTTCCAGTGCGTTTTGGTGGACGAGTTTCAAGACGTCAACCGCGTCCAGTCCGAGATGCTGGACCTGCTGACGGCCCCGGCCCGGAACTACATGGCGATCGGCGACGACGACCAGACGATCTACGAGTGGCGCGGGGCCGACCCCGGCCTGATCCTCTCGTTCGCCCGCCGCTACGGGGCGGCGCGCTACTTCATCCGCGACAACTTCCGCTCCCATGCCGCGCCGCTCGCTCTGGCGAACCGCGTCATCGCGCGCAACCGGAAGCGTGAGCCGAAGCGCCTGTCGCTGACGCGCGGCTTCGGCGGCGGAGTGCAGGTACACGGGGAGGACTCGCCGGAGCGGCAGGGGCGGCACATCGCGGCGCTGGTGGGGGAGGCTTTGGGGGCGGGGCGCCGGCCCGACGAGATCGCCATCCTCGTCCGCTTGTACGCCCAGACGCCCCATCTGGAGCAGGCGCTTCTGGAGGCGGGGCAGGCGTACCGGGTCGTCGGCAGCAGCCCGTTCTACGCCCGTCCTGAAGTCTCGACGCTGCTGGACTACCTGCGGCTGGCGCAGAGGGAGCGGGAAATAGCCCCCCCCGCCCCTACACGGCGCGTAGAGGTCGGGTCCCCCGACCCTCCAAGTTCTTCTCCGGCCCCCCCAGGATTGGGGGCGAGGGGGACGGCATCCGACTGGGAAATACGCTGGTTTCGGATCGCCAACAAACCTACCCGCTACCTCTCTCGCGCCCTGGGTGAAAGCATCGCCCAAGCCGTCCACCACGGGGCTTCATTTGCTCAGGCGCTCACCGAAGCCGCCCAAAGCGCTTCGGACCACTTAGCTTCGCGCCTGCGGGACCTCGCCGAAACGCTGACCTGGCTGGCCGGAACATTGGACACGCTGCCCGCCGGGGCCGCGCTGACCCTGCTGGATCACAAGATCGGCTACCTCGACTACCTGCGCCGGTCGAGCGGCTTCCCGGAAACGGGGGCGGCGCGGGCCGCAAGCGTCGAGGCGTTCATCCGCTACGCCCACGGCCTGCCCACGCCCGCCGCCCTGCTCGCCCACCTGGACGACCTGGCCGCGCGCGGCGTCGGCCAGAACCGAACACAGGCGGCGGATTCGGTCGCCCTGCTGACCGTCTTCCGCGCCAAGGGCCTGCAATGGCCGGTCGTCTTTGTCCCCGACTGCAACCAGGGCATCTTCCCTTACGGCGGCCCGGACGAGATCGAGGAAGAACGCCGCTTGTTCTACGTCGCCCTGACCCGCACGCAGTCGCAGCTGCACCTGCACACCGTCAAGACCGAGCCGCCCTCGCAGTTTCTCGCCGAAGCCGACTGGCGCCCCACCCTGGACGCCGTCCGTCAGGTCGGGGCGCTGATCGCTCGCGACCCTGCCTCGTGGCGGACGGCGGACGCGCTGGCCTTCGTCCGGCACGCCCCCGCGCTGGGCCTGGAACGCTACTTCCAGACCTGGTGGGACGCCCCGCCCCACCAAATCCGCGCCGTCGCCGCCCACTTGCACGCGCTGCTCGACGCCGCCGCCCGCCAAAACCTTTCCGACGCGCTGGGCCTGACCGACGCCCACCGCGCCCCCTGGGCCGCCCTCGCCCCCGCGCCCGCGTTTAATCCCGACGCCTTCTCCGACCTGGCCGATCTCGCCCCGCCGCCGCCCGCCCCGATGCCCGAGCCGACCGCCTTCCGCCCCGGCGCGGCCCGCGTCGGCGGGCGCGTCCAGCACCCCCAGCACGGCGTCGGCGTCATCCTCGCCGTCCGGGGCGACCGCCTCAGCCCCCGCCTCGAAATCCAGTTCGCGCGCGGCAAGCCCGTCGTCCTCCCCGCCAAGTTCGTGGAGATGGTCGGGGCGTAAGTTCAAGTGGAGCTATAACGCCTCTACGGAGAACTTGGCTTGCAGATTGTTCAGTTCTACATCCCGCCGCAGGCTTTCCGTCAGAGCTGTTCCCTCTTCACGAACCAGCAGGACGCAGTGCCGCTCCCGGACAGTCCAAGTCACCTCCCCCGGCGGCTCCGTCACCGCGTAGCACAGGTGCAACGACGCCTCGCGCAGCGTGGCCCCGGAAGCGGCTTCAGACAGAGGCAGGCGGACACGCAGCGAGTCGCGCGACAGCATGGCTTCCAGCGGGCTGGGAGGGGTTGTGCTGCGGGCTTCGTCTTTGTACCAGGATTGGAGCGTGTTGACGCGGGAAATGTAGGGGAACAACTCGGCGCGGTGTTGGGATTGCACCGGCATGATGGTCAGGCCGTCGGCGGCCATGCGGGCAATCAACGCGCGTGGCACGTCGGCATTGGGTTGGCAGAGCAGGACGCCCTGGATGTGCAGCCGGAAGCGCGGCGGCAGGCAGTCGCGGAACTCCCGCCGCAGCCTGTCCGCCAGCATCTTGATCTGCGTCAGGCCGTGCTTTAGGTCGCGGCTGCCCTTGCTTTTCATCTCGATGATCGTGCAGATGCAGCCGCCTCCGTGGAGATAAACCGCCAGGTAGTCCGGGCGCGACTCCTGCGCCTCAAAGATCGGATCATCCTGACTGTCAATGTGGATCAGCAGGCAGACGCCTCGCTCCGACGCCTGCCGCGTGATGCGGAACTTGACGCTGCTTTCGGGCGGCACCGTCAGTTCCGGCATCGTCCGAAACACCAGCAGGTTTTCCAGGAAGTTGAACAGTTCACGGTTGATCTTCCCTTGCTTGTCCGCCCGCCGGCTGTCTGTCTTTTGCGGTCTTTCGCCCGTTCCGCGCGCGTTCCTTCGCATGTCCTTCCTCATAGATGGCAAAATACTTTTGCTGCAAGTCCGCCGACACGTCGCTGAGTGTGTCCCACCGGATGCCGTAATCCGGGTCCTTCAGCGAGTGCAACTGGTTGTCCCGCATCTCGTAGGCGCTGACCTGGTCCATCCGCAGCAGGCTGTCCGGGTTTTTCAAATAGAGCGACTTCGCCTGCCGGTTCCGCACCGCCTGCGAGGTGTCCCCCGCCTGCGCCAGATTGTTCAAGTGCGCCATGAGGTACGGGCTGTGCGTGGTCAGGAGGACGTTGACGCCGTGGTTGACCAGCATCGCCAGCACTTCCAGCAGCTTCGCCTGCGACTCCGGGTGCAGGTTCATCTCCGGCTCGTCTATGATGAGCCGGTCGTTCTCCCGCGCCCGGTAGCGCAGATACAGCAGCAGGGGGGCCAACTGCTTGATGGAAGACGAGGCATTGTATAGGTCAATGTCCAGCCCCTTTTCCACCTGCGTGATGATCTCCTTGCCCCCTAGCGCCGTAGGCCGGTAGCGCGTCCTATTGGCGTTTTGTATACTATTCTCAATAGTATCCGCAAGTTTGGCAAATGGGCCACGCAGGTTCGGCGACTTGGCTTCTTCCACGTCCGTGAGGAAGTCTAGGAAGTCCTCGACGGGCTGTGGGTAACGCACTTCGCCACCCTCGCGCAACAAATTCAGGCGACGTTGAACACTCCCCTTGCCAGTAAAAGCTTGCCTATAGCCTTCTCGTAATGCCTGATACCGCCGGTTGGCAAGCATCTTATAAGTAATGATAAAGGCATTACGTTCAGCAGGAAGCAGAAACGGCAGGGGAAAGAGCATTCTTTGGATAGTAGAGCTAAACATGACCCGCATTCCCAGCGGTAGATCAACTCCGATCTTGGCAATCTCCCTTGCTTCAGCATCCAGATTTGGCGGCCCCGCGGATCGGCTGTATTTGATCTTAATCGCGCTACCTTCAGCGGTGGCTTGGAATTGCCAGCCCATGAAATACAGTGGTTCACCGGACAAATGGGACAATGCGCCAAGAAGGTCATCAAGCGATAGCTCCAGGTGGAAGTGGGTATCTGCAAACAGCTTGCCGCTCGCGTCCTGGAAGTAACTCGCTAGATTATTCGCGAACCGCTTACACATCCGATCACTATGGGATTGGAGTTGGTCGCGGAGCGCCTGATCAACCGGAATGCGTAACGTATTATCTTTTACATTATCAAACGCGAGGGTGAGGATGTCATCGAGAGGCGTCGCCTCACGCTGTTCCGCCTGCCACAGCCCATAAACTGAGTAGGCGATGTAGGTCTTGTTGGAATTGTTCGGGCCGATGATGACCGTCAACGGGCGCAAATCCAGCGCCGTTTCCTTGATCTTGCCGAGGTTGTAGAAGCGGATGATCATTGTCGGTATGATACCGTATTTCGGGTCAATGTGTGACGTTTAGGAGGAAGACGGTGGATCGTCCACGACCTCCAAGCCTGGGGGACCAGAAGGAGACAAAGACGGAGAAGAAGAGTGCGATGAATCGCGCCCCTACATCATTATTTGATGCCCGCGCCCCTCCGGGTCTGCCTTCCAGGTAGCCAGTGCTGACCAGTGCAGAGGCGGGGATATGCTCTTTTAAAGCATAGGGGTTCAGCCCCGTGGGATCAGCTGGGGCAAGAGGTCTAATACCACGGCGGCGGCGGCGGCAGGCGATCCTGTTCCATGACCACCGTGGTGCCTTCCGGGCTGGTCAGGAGCCAGAGACGGTCCACGCTTTCCAGCATCATTTTCATGCCGTGACCGAGGCTCCCGGCCGTGGTGTACCCTTTGGAGAGGGCGGCGCGAGGGAGGTTTTCCACATTGATGCCCTGTCCCTGGTCGCGCACCCAGACCTGCACGGTTCCATCCACTTCCGTATAATAGACGCGCCCCTCCCCGCCCCCGGCGTGGACGGCCGCATTCATGGCCGCCTCGCTGGCCGCCGTGATCAGGTCTTGCCAGCGGTCGTCCGCAAAGCCTTCCGCCAGCGCGGCCCGCTTGGCGGCATGACGCAGCTCCCCCAGGCCGGCCGTCCGGGACAACGGAATCGCCTCACCGGCCGTGGGGAGCGGGGCCGGCAGATCGGCTAGGGAGTCACACAGGTGCAGGCGGCCCCCCGTCACGCTCGCCAGCACGTCCCGCAGGAGGACGCGCTGCTTTTGGTACTCCACTTGCAGCTTTTCTTCCAGCCGGAGGTGCTCCTCCAAATGGTCACGCACCTCGTACTGCCGGCGGCGCGCCCCCAGCGCGGACTGCGCGGCATGAACCAGGGTCGCCACCCGCAGGGGACGTTCCAGCAGAGTCGTGTTGCCGAGAGCGTCCAGCGCCTCGGCCAGAGGTCCTTTCCCGGACGGCTCCCGGCCGCCGCTGGTCAGGATAATCACCGGCAGGTCCGACCAGGGCGGCTGCTGGGCCAGCGCCTCCTGAAGCAGACGCAAGGATGCCGGAATCAGGGCTTCGCTTGCAATAAGCGCCCCCGCCGCCCCCGCCGCCATCTCCCGGCACAGCGCCTCCATGTCGGCGCAGACCTCAGCCAACAGGCCCGCGCCCGCCAGCGCTTCGCCCGCCAGCGCGGCATCACGCCCGGTCGGCGTCAGAATCAGGACACGCCGCTTTAGGGCGGCCTCATCGCTCAAGGCCGAGGCATCAGTTTTCAAGCGGGAGGCCCTCGGCTTCGCCCGTGACCGTTGGGAGCGTCTTGTCGTAGATGGGAACGCCGGTCAGGATGCCCTGGAAGGCGCTGAGAGGCTCGCCGACGCCGATCCCTTCCGGGCCGCCCAGCGTCAATCGGCGGATCGCAGACTCGTGCGGACCGGCGCGGCGCTTGAAAACGGAGAGCGCCTTGCGCACCTCGCCGGCGAACTCGTAGTACCGGAACAGCAGCACGTTATCCGCGAGGTAGCTGACATCCACATCGCCCGTCACCGACGTCCCCAGCATCCCGTGCTGCGTGATGACCAGAAGCGTCGTGACGCCCTTCTGACCAAGATACGTGAGAAGCTCGTGCAGGTGCAGGAGCAGGGCGTGGGTTCCCGGCATCGCGTGCATGTATCCCGCCAGGCTGTCAATCACAACCAGGCGCACGCCCTCCTTTTCGACGCCGCGCCGGACCATGTGCGCGAACTCGCCCGGCGTCAGCTCCGCCACATCCACGGGCTGAACCGCAATACGCCCTTCGGAAACATGCGCTTGCAGGTCTATCCCCAACCCCTCGGCGCGGGCGAACAAAGTCGCCGGGCGCTCATCGAAGATGTACAGGGCCGCGCGCTCGTTCCGGTCGGCGGCGGCCACCGCGAATTGGGTGGCGATGCTGGATTTGCCGATTCCCGAGGGACCCATCAAGAGAGGCGTCGTCCCCCGGTCCAGCCCGCCCGCGAACATCCTGTCCAGGGCGGGAAGCCCGCTCTCGATCTGCCCCGTCGAGGCCGCTTCCTCATGTTCGGCGGCGACGAGACGCGGATACACTTGCAGCCCCCCCGTTTCAATCGCGTAGTCATGCCAGCCGCCTCGAAACCGCAGCCCGCGCAGCTTGGTGACCCGCAGCCTCCGCCGCTCCGCCCCGTAATCGGGGGTCTGCCCTTCCAGCAGCAGGACCCCGTGGCACAGGCTCTGGAGCTGGGTGTCTCCGTCGCCCATGGTCCGGTCGTCCAGCAGAAGCACCGTGCAGTCGCGATGCGCGAAGTAATCCTTGAGCGCGAGGACTTCCCGGCGGTAGCGTAGGGGGTTGCCCGCCAGGAGCTGTAGTTCGGAGAGGGAATCGAGGACCAGGCGCCTCGGCTGGGTGCGCTCGATGACCTGGAGGAGCGCGGTGACGGTTTCCGACAGGTCCACTTCATCGGAATGGAACAGGGTGTGCTGCGTCTCGGGATTCAGCTGCGTGGCCGGCAAGTGCTCATGGATCTCGACATCGTCCGGCTCCCAGCCGTGCGAGACGGTGGTCGCCCGCAGCTCTTCGGCGCTCTCCGCCAGGGTGATGTACAGGCCCGGCTCGCCCTGCGCCTGACCCCGGCGCAGAAATTGAAGCGCCAGGGTCGTTTTGCCCGTGCCGGGATAGCCCTGAACGAGATACAGACGGTTGCAGGGCAGGCCGCCGCCCAAAATATTGTCCAGGCCCTCGATCCCGGTCGCCGCCCGGCCGCCTTCCGTGCTTGGCCCCTCCGCGCGTCGCGGGGACGCGGCCCCTTCGGCTACAGTGTCGTTTTTACCCAGCATATTCCCTATTTTTCCACGCTCTGACATATCTTTCCACAATCCTACATTTTTCCCCAATGCTTTGGAGATCAATCCTTTCGCCTGAGACGCGCCGGTGCGGGGAAAGGCTCGCGCCGGGTTTCACAGGCGCTGGGAGACCTGTTCGGAGAGCCAGATGCGCGGCTCCCAGGCGGCTTGCGAACGTCCTCCGGGGCTGGGCGCGTGTTCGGCGGCGGCTCCCTGCATTCCTGCTTCCGCAAAAAATCACGGACGCCGGACAAAAAATCACGGACGCCTGAATAGGCACCCGTGATTTTCGTTTTGGTAGCGGAGGAGGGACTTGAACCCACGACCTACGCGTTATGAGTGCGTCGCTCTAACCAGCTGAGCTACTCCGCCATGTGACTGTCACCGGCTATTTTACCCCCCGCAAACGGAAAAATCAAGGGCCGGAGATCACGGAAAGACGGAGGAGGAGCGGGCGGTTGAAACCGGCCATTCTCAGCCACTCCCAGAACTCAGGCACTCCCAGAACTCAGGCGCTCCCAGAATCCAAGCCGCACCATGTATAATCCGGGCATGGACACACTGCTTCACATTTGCGCCCGGACGGACTGGCAGGCGGCGTTGGCACAGGGCGAGTACCGTGCCGAGAGCCTGGCAGCCGAGGGCTTCACCCATTGCTCGACACCCGCGCAGGTGGCGGCGACGGCAAACCGCTTCTGCCACGGGCGGCGGGGGCTGGTGCTGCTGACCATTGACCAAAGCCGCGTCCGGGCCGAAGTCCGCTGGGAGCCGGCGGACGGCAGCCTGTTCCCCCACAGAAAACAAGGCAGGGGGCCGTCTCCTTTAGGATTTAATCTTTAGGTGACGGGGGAATCAAAGATTTTCAATCAAAGATTTTCAATAGAGTTGTGGTGCAAATAAGCCTTTTGGCTCTGTAAGGCTCCCTGAGCGCATTATAGCTTCCTGAATGAAAATCTTGTCAATTTATCGTCACCAGGGGCCTCACAGCCGCTCCAAGCGGCAAGAAAAGCCATTCCTGAGTCAAGAGACTGAATAATTGCACCACAACTCTAATGCCTTCCTTACTGCCGTAGGCGATAATCACCCTGCGATCCCTTTCCGCTTTGAGAGTGATTACTCCCCGTCTCCGGGTATAATCTCTGTCTCCGGGTATAATCTCTGTGGTTGTTCGTCAATTGAAAGCGTCCCCCGACGGGAACGGTCGCCCTGTGGTAGAGTCGGCTACAAGCGCAGAGGCAAGCCAGACGATTACTAGTGATTTTATCACCAAAACGAACGCCATGCTTTTCTGGGCATGAGGGCGGTGACGCCCTGGTACATAGCTGAACTTGCGGGTCGTATCTCCCAGAACTGACAGGCTGCCTCCCCGCAAGGGTAAGTTCCGCTACTCGCGGAACTTATATCAACCAGCCTCCCGTTGCAAGCACGGGGAGGGCATAGAGCATGGTCTATGCCTGAATGTCTCGGCCTCCTGCGCTACGGAGTGCAGGTCAACGCGCCAGGGACAAGCCGCCTCGTTTACGGGGCGGTCGTTGACGTCTACGGCCCGCTCCCTTTGGACGCCGTCGTGGACGTGCGGGACTTCGCGCCGGGCGCGGACGGCACGTTCGCCGCGCCGACGGCATTGGATTAGCCTCGCCCGGCGCGCACCCTCTCCCGCATCTCCTCGCCTTCCATGTCGGTGCGGCGGACGGTGTCGCTAACGGTCTCCGTCCGGTCGGTCGCGGTCTTGCCGACGACCACTTCCTCGACCGCGCGGGCCTCCTTAGCAACCACGGGGGCCTCGGCGGTCTCGGTCATCTCGGCGGGGCGCTCGGTCACATAGGTGTAGACCCGCGCGCCGCCGCGCTGCACTTGCCGCTTGCCGACGCTCAGTTCCTCTTCAATGGCTCGGGGGGCCGCCGCGTCCTGCCGGCGCTGCGCCAGGATCAGCGCGGCGCGGCGCGTCGGGAACGGCGCAGGCTCGTCGGCTTCATCGTCTTCCTCCTGCCACTTCTTCAACAGAGCGGGCGTGACGCCTAGTTCTTTCATGTACTCTGTGGTCTCTGCCATCTTTATTCCCCTTCCATAAGCCACTGTGACTGCTCAGGCGTCATCTCAAAGTAGCGAAGCCCCTGGTAGGCCGAATCTATACCCAAATCGCTCATGTGACGGTCACGGTAAAAAGACTCTGCCTGCGGCAGAGCGTGTAAGCCGACCCTCCCCTCCCAACCCGTTTCCCGGCTCAGGAGGATCGCGGCCCTCAGCAACAGGTCGCCCGCTTTACGATAGCAGGTCGCCCGCTTTACGATAGCGGGGCGCTCGACCGAGGAGGGCCAGGAACTTTCCATAGTTCCACGGGGCGGTCGCAAGACGGTCCACATAAATCAGTGGCAGACCCGCCTGTCCCGCCAGACGGCAGGATTTGTCTGTACGAACCAGCATGAGCGCCTGCATCTCGCCGTCACACTCGATGCCAAAGAAACGGCGATCCTCTGTCGCGTACAAAGGACCCCAGCGCCAGTGTCCGTGTTCGGGCAATTCGCCACTCAGAACCTCGCGCTTCAGGGCCTCCCGTTTCGCATCCGCTGTGTAGGGTCCCCACAGCGCATCTACTGCTTGAAGTTCTTGCTCGGAAACGTCTTCAATCAGAGTCGCCGCGACAGGCCCCCGCGTAGCGCCGTCAATGAGCGGGATTTGTTTTCGGGTCGGCACGTTCTTGATTAGAGTTGTCGCGTAGCAGTAGGTGCGGCGTCTTGGCGCGTCGCCCGCCCTCCGCTTAAGCGACTGGATAAGCAACGGGATAGGTCTTCAAGGGCCTCTGCGCCACACGCCGGTTGACCAATCC
>JAABUX010000416.1_pt1 | contig 73105 bp, 79 predicted proteins | sample 5561851 | NCBI WGS metagenome assembly JAABUX01 (sample SAMN10711883, study PRJNA513361) | rock metagenome | isolation source: Antarctica rocks | place: Antarctica: Victoria Land, Richard Nunatak red sandstone | collected 2016-01-03
TTGGTCAAGCCATTCATCGTTTTCTTTGGTCAAGCCATTCATCCGCTCGACCATGCCGTTGGTCTTGGGCGTATACGGCAGCGTCGTCCGAGGCTTAATCTCTTGCGATGCTCAACAGTCCATTAAAGGCAGTCCATAGCAGTCCATTAAAGGCAGTCCATTAAAGGCAGTCCATTAAAGGCAGTCCATTAAAGGCAGTCCATTAAAGGCAGTCCATTAAAGGCAGTTGGGGGTTGCGTTAGAATGCACTTGCATGCGTGTAGCTTTCCTTGCTGTAGTTACCAAGAAGACTACCGCGTGCACCTCACTCTATGCAATCCCACTGTTCATAATGACATGAAACTCGACAATTAGTTTCGGAGGCAGTTCTTCGCCCGCGCAGGCGGGGGATTGCACTTCTAAGCACGGGGGTTCAGCCCCGTGAGAGCAGCCCTACCGTTGCCTACTGAAGCCCATGAAACACAAACGTCGCCGCGCCGGCCCCAGTCCGCTGGGCGAGTACCGCCGCCTCCAGCGCGAGATCCGGCTGATCTTTGACCCGTTCACCGCCCGGCACTGCCCGACCTGCGCGACGCCCTGCTGCATCCAGCCGACGCGCGTGACGCCCGTTGACGTCGCGCTGGCCGTCGGCCTGGGCCACGCCTTCCCGCACCTGAACGGCGGCGATGCCTACGCCCCCGCCGTCTCCTACGCGGGCAGCCGCCTGACGGCTCCCCTCGCCCTGCCGATGATCGCCGGGGACGGGCCGCCGCTCCAGCCCTGCGAGTATCTGGATAAAGGCCGCTGCACCTTCCCCGACGACCTGCGCCCCTACGGCTGCACGGCCTACATTTGCGGCCCCATGTACGCCCACCTGCCGGGCGACACCCTGCGCCGCCTCCGCCGCCTCATCCGGCAGCTCGACGACGCCCACACCGCCCTGCTGCGCGGCCTGCGCGACGCGGGCAAGATGCCGACGGAAGAATGAAACCATGTTCCCCATGAGACGCATTCCGACGCCGGAATGGGCGCGAAACGTCACAGTTACGGTGGATAAAGATTTCGGGGAAGAGGAGTATCAGGCCGTTTGCACGCATCGGCAGGAAACCCTTGCGGCGGTGCAGCGAGCGGTAGAGCAGTACGTCAACGACGATCTAGCTTTGGGCACGGATGAAAAGTTCTTCCCGGAGCGGTCTAAGATGACGGGTGAGTATTATATCAGCGACGAAGGCTACTCTACGACGGACATCCAGTACCACAGCAACAAGCCGCCTTCGCACACGGAGAAGCGCTACCGCTTCAGCCTCATGGCTCGCTGCCTGGAAAAGCCCTGGCATGGAGAGCAAACCGACTTTGACTACTTGGGTCTGGAAATCCATTTCGAGTGGAAGCCGGTGGAGCAGCAAGTCTTCTTCATGGGTGTGGACTCCAGCAGCATCTAGTCCGCTGCCGCGTATGGCTCTATGAGTGATACGCTGTTTGTTTTTCTCATGTTATGTGCCATAATACAAATGAAACGAGGAGGCGCTGCTTGAACAACGCCCCCTCGCCCCCGGCTACTTTTTGAGTAGCTGGTGAATCGCAGCGATTACGGATACAAGCGACGCGATGATCTGAGCAATGGTCTTGAGTTTCAAGACTTTGCGCCAGTTACCTTGTCGCATAGGACTTCCCTCGTTTCGACAAGATTAAAGAGGCAGCCCCCACTGGCTGCCTTTTCGTTTGCATTGTAGCAGAGGGCTAACCGTTTGCGTCGTTCCTTATCGCGCCCCTTAACACGTTCTTAACCTTTTTCGGCTATAATAGCGGCATGAAAGCCTTTTTCCTCCGCTCCAATGGCCGTTTCCTGGGCCGTTCCCGTGTTCGTCCGCCGGCCGCCGCGCTTACGCTGGCTCTCACGGCGGGGATGGTCGGGTTCAGCCTGACGCACAGCGCTCACCGGGGCATCGCCGGGAAGAACGTCAGCCTGCCGGACCGGCCCGACGGCAACGGCACGGGGACGCGGCTGCCGAACGGCTGGCACGTCACGCCCGCCGGGACGCCCATCCCCCTGCCGGGCGACCTGCCGCTGAAGATGGCGTTCAGCCCGGATGGGAAGTCCCTGCTCGTCGTGACCGGCGGCTACCACGACCACGGCGTCAGCGTCATTGACCCCCAGACCAACGCCGTCACCCAGAGTGTGAACCTCGGCAAAGTGTGGGCCGGGATGTGCTTCGATCCGGAGGGCGACGACCTGTACGTTTCCGGCGGCGGGCCGCCCTCGGCGGAGTTCCTGACGAACGCGGCGGGGCAGGGCGCGGACGCGGCGCTCCTCGAGTCGTCCCACCACCCCATCCTGCGGCTGACGTTCGCGGGCGGCAGGCTGACCTCCGCCGCTCCCCTCGACATCCCCGGCCTGAGCGACGCCGTCACCAAAATCCCGGACGATTACCACCAAAAGTTCGAGCGGTGGACGGCGGGGCTGGCTTCGGGGCCGGACGAGTCGCTGTACGCGGTCAACATCCAGAACGACACGGTTTACAAGCTGTCGGGGCGCCCGCGCGCCCTCACCGCTTCGGGGAAGGTCGGCTACCGACCTTACGCCGCCGCGCTGGCGCCGGACGGCCGGACGCTGGCCGTCTCCAACATGGGCGAGGGTACGGTCAGCCTGCTGGACGCGGGGAATTTGTCGGAACGGACCCGCGTCAAAGTCGGGAGCCAGCCGAACGAACTGGCCTGGGGCCGCGACGGGCGGCTGTTTGTCGCCAATGCAGGGAGCAACAGCGTCAGCATTATCCAAAATGGCACGGTGAGGGAAACGATTAAAACGTCGCTGGACCCGCGCGACCCCGTCGGCTCGACCCCGGACGCCTTGGCCGTCTCGCCCGACGGCAAGCGGCTGTACGTCGCCAACGCCGACAACAACGACGTGGCCGTCGTGGATACCTCCGTCCCCAACAAGTCCCGCGTCCTGGGCTTCCTCCCGACCGGCTGGTATCCCTCCGCGCTGGCGCTCGCGCCGAATGGGCGGACGCTCTACGTCGGGACGGGCAAGGGGCTTCGCTTCCGGGCCAACGACCAGGCGACGACGCCGTGGACGCGGACGCAGCCCGTTTCGGGCCGGAAATATGATTACATCGGCGGCGTCTTGGGCGGCGCGGTTTCGGCTGTGCGCCTGCCCGACGCGAAAGGGCTGATGGCCTACACGCGCCAGGTCTACGCCAACACGCCCCAGCCAGCCCCCCCCGCCCCCAATGCTGGGGGAGCCAGACTAGCTCTTGGCAAGATCAAGCACGTCCTGTATATTATCCGCGAGAACCGCACCTACGATCAGGTGCTGGGGGACATGAAGCGGGGCAACGGCGACCCCTCCCTGACCGTCTTCGGCGCAGCCGTGACGCCCAACGCCCACGCGCTGGCCTCCCATTACGTCCTGCTGGACAACCTCTACTGTAACGGCGAGGTGTCCGAGGACGGCCACAAGTGGTGCGACGCCGCTTATGCGACGGGCTTCATCGAGCGCGCCTGGCCCTCCAGCTACAGCGGCCGGGGCGAGCCGGACGGCGACGCGCGCGTCGCCGATTCGCCGGCGGGCGAGATCTGGGACAACTGCGCCCGGCACGGGCTGACCTACCGCTCCTACGGCGAGGAGGCGGACTTTACTTCGACGCCCAACACTGCCCCCGTCTTCAAGGGCAGCAAGGGATTGACCGGCCATGTCAACGTCGAATGGTCCCAGTTCCCCTTCGGCAAGGGCCGGGACACCCAGCGGGCCGCCATCTTCCTCAAAGAACTGGCGGCGGCGGAAAAGACGGGCGAGTGGCCGCAGTTCATGGTCGCCTGGCTGCCCGAGGACCACACGGCGGGTCTGAAGGCCGGCGCGTACACGCCCGTCGCCGCCGTCGCCTCCAACGACCAGGCCCTGGGGATGATCGTCGAGGGCATCTCCCGCTCCCGCTTCTGGCCCGAAACAGCCATCTTCGTCATTGAGGACGACGCCCAGAACGGCCCCGACCATGTGGACGCCCACCGCACCGAGGGCCTGGTCATCTCCCCCTACGTCAAGCGCGGCGCCGTGGACAGCACGCAGTACACGACCGCCTCCATGGTCCGCACGATGGAGATGATTCTCAAATTGCCGCCGATGACCCAGTACGACCGTGCCGCCACCCCGATGCTGGGCTGCTTCACCGCCGCGCCGGACCTGACGGCCTACGCCAACATCGGCCCCCGCGTGGACCTGGAAGCCAAGAACCCCGGCAAAGGCGCGGGCGCGACCGCCTCGGCCAAATTAGATTTCTCCGGCCCCGACCGCGCCGACCCGGACGCCCTGAACGCCATCCTGTGGCACGCCCTCAAGCCTGGCCGGCCCCTTCCTGCTTCGGTTCGCAGCGCCCGCCGGGGTCAATAACCTATGAAGAATGGCTTCTGCCCCAAATGCGGCTCGACCGACGTGCGCTCCGGGGAGTTCCTGGCGGAAAAGGGGGGCGGGTACACGGGCAACCGCATCCCGGTCAACATCGCCCTCCTCAATGCCGCCGCCTGGCTGGACAACTACGTCTGCGTCCGCTGCGGCTACGTCGAGAGCTACATCGCCGACCCGAAAAGGCTCCATGAGATCGCCGAGCGCTGGCCCGCCGTGTCAACCGCACCGCCCGGCCCACCGGAGGGAGTCTGGCCCCCACCGCCAACCGAGCCGATGGCTTGACTCGGTCCAGAAAAGGTTTGCCATGAATAGTTCTTCCTCACGGCCCGCATTTGGCCTGGCCCTGCTGCTGGGGAGCGCTCTCCTTGCGGGGGGCGCTCAGGCGCAGGGGGATGGGCGGGCGGACGCCCCGCCGCCCCCTTCGGCCTTCTCCCTGGATGCCGGGACGACCGTGAAACTCCGGCTGCTCAAAGACCTCAGTTCCGCCCGCGCGCATGTCGGCGACCATGTGCAGGCCGAGGTGGCGGACGATGACCAGAACGGCCTGCCCACCGGCACGCTTTTCTTCGGGCATGTGAGGCGGCTCCGGGCCGCCAACAGCCGGGACGCAGGGGAAATGGACGTCACCTTCGATGTCCAGCGCGGAGACGGTCCCTACGCCGTGCGCGACGCCGCCTCGGCGCATCTGGTCGGCAAGGAAGACAGCAAAGCGGTGGAAGAGCGGGCGAAAAAAGGCGCGGGCATGGGGGCGGGTCTGGGCGCGCTCCTCGGCCTTGCCATCGGGCGCAAGCACAAGCTGGGGGACGCCGTCGGCGGCGCGCTCCTCGGCGCGCTAGGCGGGGCGGCTGTGAACGCCGCGTTTAAGAAACACGGCGGGGATGTCAGCCTCAAATCGGGCGACGAGATCGAAATCCATCTCGACCGGGCCGTGACGGTCGGCGGCGCGGCGTACTAAGGTCGGGTTTACTTTGTGTCTGTTTGCTAACCTGATCTTCTAGGAGACAAGCGTCAAGAGCGTTTCAGAGTGAGCGCCAAGACTTGGCTGTCTCACTTGATGTGATCGGCCCATCGAGAGGACGGAACTTTCGACAACTGTGGGTTGAAACCCGTGGCGTCCTAACCCATCTCGGGCGTCGCCTCCTGCGCCCGGATCATCTCCCCCACCCTCTCGGCCTCGCCCGCCGTAGACCGCCGCGCCGTGTCAATGCTCAGGACGAACTCCACGTTCCGGGGCCGCGCCGACATCCGTTGGGAACTCACCCGGTATCTCTTGTAAGAATGCGTCACGCAGGACAGCCTGCCCCGTTCCGCCGCCGCCTGGAGCAGCCCTTCCAGCGGCATGTTTCCGTCCGTGCTGTAGCTCGTCAAGATGTGCCGCGCCCGGATGGTCTGGAGGAGCGTTTGGTACGCGGCCAGCGCCGTGCCGTGGTTGTAGGCCGAGCGCCGCTCCGTGCGCCAATCCCGCCGGATGGCCGATTTGTTGCGGCCGTCCGTGTACGGCGCGATGTCCGGCCTGTCCCACAGCGCGACCGTGTTCAGGACGTGGTAGTTGCTGCCATAGGGGTGCTGGTTGTAGGGCGGGTCCAGGTAAGCGATGTCCGCCTCGATCCCGTCCGCCCGCAAGGAGGATGCCAGCGCCTGCGCGTCCTGCCGGTGCGCCCCGTTCTCCCGCCCGTTGTCGTGCAGCACGGGCGGCCTCAGCGCGATCTCGCTCAGGATGCGATACAGGGCCGTCTGCGTCGCTCCGCCCCAGCCCCGATGAAATCCCTTGAAGACGCCGCTGGTGTTGCTGACGTAGCTGACCGCGTACAGCAGGGACGCCAGCAGAACGGCCCGCTCGCCCTCAGTCAGCCGCCCCGCCTCCTGCCAGTCTTGGATTGTCTCGCGCAGGGCATCTATCTTGCGGCCATTGGCGCGCGTGAAGAACAGCCGCTCCGTGTCCGGGTCGGGGTGCGCGTCCGAGCGGGGGCACAGGTGCGCGGCGACGTAGCCCTCCACGGGCGGGGCCGCGTTCAGGGCGGCAAACGCGGCATGGGCGCCGCCCAGGGCGGCAAACGGCGGCATCATGTTACACCCGATAGAGGCTTGGTTGAGGATGTGCGCGTAAGGCTCCCAGTCGTTGGCGACCACCCGGAACCCGGCCCGCTTGGCGAACCGCGAAACCACGCCGCTGCCCGCGAAGAAGTCCACGAACAGGCCATCCGTCACCCCGGTCTGGTCAATCGCCTGCCCGATGAGCGGCAGCAGCTTCCGCTTGTTGCCGAGGTACGGGATGAGCTGGCTGAAAACGTAATCCGTCGTGGACGCGGCGGCGTGGTCGCGGGCGCGGTAGCAGGCAGTCGGTGGCTCGGTCAAGAGTGGGGTCATGCGGAGATTATACACGAAAAATGGGGACAGCGGCGGCCTGCCGAGGCCGCCGCTGTTGAGCGAACGTGGAAAAAGCCGCCACGGGTTGAAACCCGAGGCTCGGAAGTGCCCACCGTCCAGGGGACGCAAGAAGGGGCAGTCTGCGTCTTCTGTCCCCTGGACAGCGGGCTTTTTCCAGCCTCGGATTTTAATCCGTGGCAATGCCCGCGCCACATCGCCTAATTCCGCACCAGCCGCGCCCGCCTTTCCCATGCCAGCCGCGACCGACTATCTACCCAGGCTGAGACAATGGTCGTTAATGTCCAGCCATCGTGAACCACAAAAGAAAGGAACCGCCAGATGCCGCCGTACCCTACGCCATCAACAGCAACCCAGCCGATCCAGAAAGCGACCAGACCCAGACACACGCCGCGCACGGCCCGCTTGGGGAACAGGCTGCCAGCGACCATTCCCGCCAGTCCGAAGACCAGGAGAAACACCCCTTGCACCAAGTCCATGACAATGCCTGGATGTCTCACACAGTATCGGTTGAACCACGACGGCAGGATATGTTCAAAGAGCAGGCCAATGTATTGGTTCTGTGACGGCTCCAGCCCATAAATGGTCTGGCTTCCCAGGGTCTTCCCCTGTGCTGTACCGCCCTACAGCATAGAGTTACGGAGCAACCCTCAGCGTTTTACGAGAGGGCGGGATTAACGATTGTTACCCTCTCAACCGGCGGAACGCTTGCTTGTCTCATGCCCAGTGATTACCTCTGTTGTACCCCATGAGACAAGCCTCCAAACGCAGTGCCAAGGAAATTGCCATAAGAATGGCAATGCGCTATCCATCTCGTCCATAAATGGCCGAGGCTTCCGCGCTTTTCGCTAAAAGGAGAAGGCAGGTCAGCATCAGCGGCGTGGAAACGACAGCGCCCCAGAAGCTGCGCCTGCTCAACCTCTCCCCACGCCACCAGGCCCAGACGACGTTCTTACCCAGTGCCTCCGGTGTCCCGAACTGTGCTATGGCATTTCGGGCCGCCTCGTCCTCGGTCTGGCCCATCTCGCGGTTGACAATGACCGCGTTCTCCAGATGGGTGCCCATCTCGCGCAACTCGTCCGCGCGCCGTTTCGCGGGCAGTGCGCTCAGATGCGCGGCGACTTTCGACAGGTAGCCTTCAACCAAGATGTGCATTTCTGATGCCTCCTCACCCGCGCGCCAACCGCGCCCGCCCTATCCGTGCCATCCGCCACCGACTAACCGCCCACGCCGCCAATGTTGCGAACAAGACAGTCGCCGTTAAGATAGCAAATCCATTGAAGTCAGAGGCATTGTTTATGGCGCCGTGGGTGTGTTGCATGGCGATCTGGACATGTTTAATCCAAAGGAGACAGAAAAAGCCAGCACTCAGCGCGCTTCCTACGGCAGCACCCTTGCCCGCCTGCCTGGGAAAGATCATTCCACCGACTCCACCCAGTAAAGCATAAAGGCAAGCATAATAACCCAGCAGGGCGAGCCAAAGCCAGATTAAAGGGACAGGCGGACGTGAGAAGAGGTATTGGTTTATGGGCGGCAGAACCAGCGGCGTGAGCAGACGCGGGACCACCTGTGACAGCGCGAAGGTGCAAACAGCGATGCCCCAGAAGTCACGCTTTCGCAAACTTTCTCCGCGCCACCAGGCCGCGACGGTCGCCTGACTGACCGCCTCGGATGTCCCGAACTGCGCTACGGCTGTTTGCGCCGCCGCCTCCTCCGATTGGCCTAGCTCTCGGTTGACGATGACGGCGTTTTCCAAATGCGCGCGCATCTCGCGCAGCTCTTCGTTGCGCCGCTTGGTCGGCAGCGGGCCGAGTTGCGCCGCGACATCCGACAGGTACGTTTCAAGCAGGCTGTGCATGGCCGACCCTCCCCAGCATGGTGTGCAGCAATGTCGCGTAGTCGCGCAGCGCCTGCGTCCGCTTCGCCATCTCCTTGCGCCCGGCCTCGGTCAGCGCGTAGACCTTGCGGTCCGCGCCTTTGGCCTGGGCTTCCCACGTCCCGACGATCAGGCCGTCCTGTTCCAGCACGCGCAGGGCGGGGTAAAGTGTCCCTTCGCGCAGGTGCAAGGCCCCGTCGCTCAGGCGCTCGACCGCGCGGGCGATGGCGTAGCCGTGATTCGGGGCGTCGCCCAGCACCGCAAGGATCAGCGCGGGCAGGTCGCCTTTAGCTAATTCGCGCCTCATGTAGTACCTCCTGTTTCTATGCTTTGCATTATACATAGATTTGTAGGGTATGTCAAGCGGAGACAAAAAAATCCCCGCACCTACTGGCACAGGGCTTTCTCGGAGACATCGTTGGCCTATGGCTTGCTCCAATCTTCCCAAACAAGGCCAGGGACTGTTGAAAAGTCCTTCTGGTTGCAAGTCACCACAGTTAATCCGGCGACGATGGCGCTGGCGGCGATGCGGCAGTCGTTGGGACCGACCCGCTTTTGCTTTGCAGGCCAAGACTGATACAACTGCTCGGCTTCGTCTGTGTACGGCAGGATTTGGAAAGATGACAGGGCTTTGGTGACAACTCCCCATGGCTAAAGCCAGGGGCTTCCCGCTTGCATCGCAAGCGTTGGTCTCTTGACATCAGCAGGGGCTACTCTGGATTTTCACCATAGCCGTGTTATCCCACGGCAAATTGCTTTGGATTTAGTCTTTGGATTTAGTCTTTTGTTTCTCGATATGACTGTTTCTATTATGACTGTTTCTATGCGTTGGAGGCTTCCAGTGACAAGGTTTCCCAAACTCTACCTTGTTCTTAGCCGAGGCAAAAACAAAGAAGGCGATGGCTCTGGTGGCGTGTGTAGATAGCCCAAACAGTATTTATGAACAGTAGTTGTATATGCCTCGATTATACCCGAAAGGCACGAATATAAAGGCACGAATATCATGCCCTCAAACAGACTTAAAGAAGGGCATGGAGCCTTATATCCCCGTGGCTGAAGAATAAATCCTGAAGCCAGGGGTCTTACGGCTCTTTCCGATAAGATCGGCAAGGAATTGACATTCCCTGCTGAGGGACCTGCGCTGTGAACGCAGCGTGTTGATGTGGCTGACTTGCTTTCCGACCAACTCCTCAATAACGACGGTGCATATCCAGAGATTGACAGGTCTTTCCGCTCGGACACGTGCAACGATCGTAGCATTGCGTTTCAAGATGCCGTTGACCGTATCGCTATCAAGTGAGTTCACAGATTAACCCGCTGATGCTGCTTCTGATGCTGCTTGCATTTCCAACCGGCGATCCGCGCGAACTCGCTCCATCAACTCGTCCATCAACGGCTCATCTTCAAAGATGCCGATGATCTTTTCCAATGGATTATCGTCTGACGGCACCGGCGTCAGTGCCTTATCTGCCGCGTGCGATAGTGCCAACAGGGCAAAATCGTTTAGGCTCTGCCCTGTTGCCAACGCTGCCCTTTCCAGCTTTTCACGCTGCTCCTGATTCAGTGAAATGTTTAGCGACCGTGTGATTTCCTGCTCTACGATTGCCATGCGTTTTCTCCTGCTCCTAATTATACCACGGCACATAGAAAAGGCCGCCGGGCGATGCCCGGCGGTCTTTTCTGCCTACTGATTAGGAGGCCAGCTTGCCGGCCTGGTCGGTCTTTTTCCAGCCGAACTCCGGGTGGCCGAAGTGGCCGTTCTTGGCGGTCTGCGAGTAGACCGGGCGGCAGGCTCATTCTTCCTCTTCCGGCTCGATGAAGTCCTCGATGATCTCTTCTTCCGTCGCAATGTCTTCCTCCAGAACGACTTGCCCGGTCGCCGGGTCAGCCTTGACTTTCAGTAGACTGCCGGGCTTGCCGGTTCCGCTGTTGAAGCGGAGCAGCTTATCCCAATCAATCTGGCCGTCGGAAGTGACAAAATTTAGGCCAAAGCCTTGCGTGAGGCGGTTCGCCAGCTTCGTGCGCTCGGCATCATATTCTTTGCGATGCGCTGTCGGCAAGTCCTTCATGGCCTGGAGGATTTTCATATAGAATTGACTGTCTCCACTCAATTCCTCCCAGAACGCCTGCCCAGCCAAGCGACGGTAGATTTTGCCTTGCGGGGTTCCACTGGCACGGCCATAGCAGTAGCCAATGATGGCGTCAAACGCTCTGCCTCGGGCGCGCACGGTCTGGTTGATCTTGATAAACTCCGCGTTTTGCTTGTTCTGCGCGCTAGAATTTTGAGCGTTTGTGGCAGATTTGACTGCAATGGCTGTGTGTGTCGTCGTGGAAACGTATTCAATATCCACACCCGTTGACCCTGTTTTTATGCCGCCTTTGGCTTTACTCACTTCCAAAGCCAGCGGCTCAAAAAACAAGTTGCCAAACGAAGTTTCTTCCGACGATGACAAGTAAGCCTGTAGCACATTCTCAACAAAATCAGAAGCATTGGCTACACCCTTAGCCCGAAACAGATAAGGGTTCTTTTTTATCACCTCTGTTAGTTTGATTTTTTGCAGTTTTTCCAAGCGTTGCTTGTGGAACAATTGCAACTTGTCTGCAACAAAATCTTCCAGTTCTTTATCTGTCATTTTTCACCCTGTATCGGCACGATCTCATATAGATACTGATTTTCCCGCATTGTAAAAAGGTTTAATGGGCTTGCCGCTTGCAGGCGGTTTTTTGCAATCTCGATATACTCAGACTGCTTTTCTATGCCTACACAGACTCGGTCTAAGTTCGCGCAAGCAATAGAAGTTGTCCCCGAACCCAAAAATGGATCAAGTACCACATCACCCGGCTGGGTAAAAAGGCGTATAAACCAAGAAGGCAATTCTACGGGAAAGGCAGCACTGTGCTTTTGGTTGCCGCACTCAGTAGCAAGATGCACAACATTTGTTGGATAAGCTAAATCGCGCCCTAGCCAGTTCGCGATTTTCTTTCCAAACCCGCTTTGTACACGGGAGTTGTCGCGCTGTAGGTCAGTTTCACTCAAATTCCTAAGCCGCGAATTTTTCCAATCGCCCATTGGAACTCTTACTTCGTCCTGATACATCGCGAATTGCTTTTCAAGCGTGAAATGCAGGCATCGCTCCCATGCGTCGCGAAAACGGTTGGGCCACTTACCCGGATAGCAATTCCGCTTGTGCCAGACGTATTCTTCTGTCCAGCGCCAGCCTTGCTTTCGCATCGCAATTATCAGTTCGAGAACGTATGTATGTCGCTCACCATCAACTACGCGCTCTTTGATGTTCAGCACAAAAGAACCGGTAGGCTTTAGTACACGCTTCAATTGTGCAGCAATAGGCAAAAACCAATCAACGTAGGCATCCGCATGAATACCGCCGTAGGTATGCTTCCGTTGATCTGCATAAGGAGGCGAAGTCACAATAAGGTCTATGGAGGCATCGGGCAATTGTGAAAGCACATCCAAGCAATCACCTTGCAGCATCTGATTGCGAATCTCAAACATAATGTTCTCACCTCATGCGGAACTGTATAGTGTCATTATACACAAGTCTAAGGCAAATTGAATCAAAAAGGGCAGCCAATTTGGCGGCCCTTTTCGTCTCGTCCCGCGTTCTACGACGCCAGCTTGGCGGCCTGGTCGGTCTTTTCCCAGCCGAACTCCGGGTGGCCGAAGTGGCCGTTCTTGGCGGTCTGCGAGTAGACCGGGCGGGTCAGGTCCAGAAGCTGGATGATGCCGCGCGGGGTCAGGTCAAAGTTGGCGCGGACACGCTTGCTGATCTCGTCCTCGGAGATTTTGTTCGTGCCAAAGGTCTCGACCAGGACCGAGACGGGTTCGGCGACGCCGATGGCGTAGGCAAGCTGAATCTCGACCTTCCCGGCCAGGCCCGCTGCGACGATGTTTTTGGCGATGAAGCGGGCGGCATAGGCCGCCGAGCGGTCTACTTTCGAGGGGTCCTTACCCGAGAACGCGCCGCCGCCATGCCGGGCGTAGCCGCCGTAGGTGTCCACGATGATCTTGCGGCCCGTGACGCCCGTGTCGGCCTGCGGGCCGCCGATCACGAAGATGCCGGTCGGGTTGACGTGGTACTTGATGTCGTGGGTGATATACTCTTCGTAGAGGGACAGGACCGGCTCGATGACCTGCTTCTGGACCAGCGCCTGGACGTCGCGCTGGTGCAGGCCGGGGTCGTGCTGGGCGGAAAAGACGATGGTATCAATGCTCTGGGGCTTGCCCGTGACGGGGTCATAGGCGACCGTGACCTGCGACTTGGCATCGGGGCGCAGGCCCAGCGCGCCGCCCTTGCGGACGGCGGCGTAGCGGGCCGTGAGCTGGTGGGCGATGGTGATGGGCAGAGGCATCAGCTCGGCCGTCTCGTTGACGGCGAAGCCGAACATCATGCCCTGGTCGCCCGCGCCCTGGGCCTTGTCGCCTTTCGCGCCCGCGTCCACGCCCACGGCGATGTCCGGGGACTGCTTTTGGAGCGCGACTAGGACGCCGGTGGTGTCGCCGTCGAAGCCGTACTCCACTTTGGTGTAGCCGGCCTCGTTGATGGCGGTGCGGACGACGTCGGGGATCTCGACATAGCCTTTGGTGGTGACCTCGCCGGCGATCACGGCCAGGCCGCGCGTCAGCAGGGTCTCGACGGCGACGCGGCTTTTGACGTCCTGGCGCAGCAGCTCATCGAGAATGGCATCGCTGATCTGGTCGGCGAGCTTGTCGGGGTGGCCCTCGGAGACGGACTCGGAGGTGAACAGTTTAACATCGGGCATGGTGTGATGGGCTTCCTCTCTCTGCATAAAGATAGGGAGCAGCGGCGGGGTTATCAAGAAGTCTGAGAAGAGAGCGCGAGCGAGGTTTTGTACCGGGGGTACATTTGGGCGCTGGCTTCTTATCTTGCGCGACCATTCGCCCCCCGCCCCCCAATTCTGGGGGAGTAGGAGAATGCGCGCCGGATTTAGCACCTGCCTCAGACCCGAATCCTGAGAGGATAAGGAAACTGAGGTGGTTGTTGTGGCTTCGTCGGGCCGGTCCCTCCACCACTCTTGATAAGAACGTCGTGCTACGCTATGCGGTTGTCGGAGTTATGATAGCACGCGGCGGGGCAGTTTGTCAAGACAAATCGCGAGCGGCCTGCTCCTGTTTAGGCAAAACCGGTAATGTGTCCAGTTTCTCAATTGCTTCATCCAAGGTATTGCACATCCAAAAGATGCTATCAAGGCGTGTTATTTTTAAGGTGCGATTCACGAATTCCTCTTTTGATTTAACGAGAACTATAAAGCCATCTTTTTGTCTAAACTTCCTTACAGCGTCTACCATCACAGCTAGAATGGACGAATCTAAGTATTTCAGTTCAGTTAAATCAAGTGCTAACACATGTTTGCCTGAATCAAGAACATCGCGACAGGCTTGCTTTAAAAATGGGCTGTTAAAGAGATTACCCTCGCCTGCAAGGAGAACAATAGGCAGGTTGTGAGCGACTGTAATCGTTAGACCCCTATTAGTACAAGGTTCTGATAGTTCAAGTCGGCTCTTCGCCACTCTTGTTGCATCTCTACTGCCGCTGGATGCTTCCGCTTGTGGCTCTACCGCTGTTGATCTGACGGGCTGAGGTTTCTCTGTCGGCAACGCTTTAAGGGTTTGCGTCTCAGGAACTGAGGCGACGCGACCCAGTTCACGACTAGTTCTGAGCCAGTGGTCTACCTCTTGCTCCAGAGCCTCAAGCGCCTCCCGCCGGGTTCGCCCTGCACCCGTACACGCCAACAACTCAGGAACAGACGCTATGTAACAATCATTGGGAATGTCCCAGGCGATAATTAAGCCCCACTTTTCGATCATCACAGCTTCTCCACGATCATTATTGGCGGCGAACCGTCGAGACAAGCAAAACCGCCGCTGCACTGTCGGTGCGGACGGCGGCTTCTAGTTCTGGGGGCGGGGTCATAAATCGAAGATGTTGGAACGCTTCCGGTTCTTGACTTCTTGACCTTGCTCATCAACCGCGACGATATCCCCGGTGAGTTCGCCCTTGGCAAGGGCTTCCCGAAAGCGCGTATCGAGTTCGGCGGCGGCGAGTTCACGGGTCAGCCGCTCCACAGTCGCCCGTGTCGCCTGCTCCTCTTCCTCGCGCGTCGCGGGTGCCGCTCTGTGAAACAGGCTGCTGAGTCCGAATTTTTTGCTCATTGCATCCAGCCTAGCTGCCGGAACACGGCCTCAATCTCTGCCATGATTGGCATAAAGTCCTCGTCATCCCACTGTTCCCCGTAGTAGAGGCTGCGCGCGGGACGATCTCGCAGGCGATCTAGTTGCTCTCGTAGTCCTGGGTGCGCGCTTTTGGCAGTGATGAATTGCGCGTAGCTACGCGCCCAAAGCTCTTCATTCTGCAACAGATATTCAATGTAGTATTTTTCTACCTTGTATTCTACCACATTCCCATTGGCTTGTGTTTCCTGTACCTTGTTCGTGGAGAGTTGCCAGAGGCGGCCCAGTCTCTGAACCGTGCTGCTGTTCCTGACGGCCGCGCGCCACCCGTCGAGCACAGCCCCAGCGACGGAACTGAATTCACCCGCCACCCCAAAACCGGCGTAGTCCAAGAAATGCCCGACCTCATGTACCGTCGTTAGTTCAGCGTGGCTGCTCGCGTAGTGGACGGCAATCTGAATGGGTTGACCTCCGACGATATGCTGGAAGCGTCCATGCATCCCACGACTCAGTTCAAGACGCTTGATTGGAATTTTCGGGAGTTTACCGTCTTTGTGAACAGCATCAATGGCAGCGAGCGCGTTTGTTAGAGGCTCGCTGTACAGACCAGTCTGCACATCTAGGGCTGCACTTACAGGAACAGCCCTCGCGTCGCCGCTCCTTATGCTGAACAGCCTCAGTAACGTCTTCAGGATGTTGATCATGGCCGTGCGGCAGCCTCCTTGCGCTTCATACACCGGAAAGTATACATTCGTGTCGGCAAAGTTGTCAAGGAACCCGTTAGCTCAGGGCGGCGAAAACTTAATGTTCTCTTAACACAAAACCGGGCGGCGGGCGGTCACAATGTAGGCGATGCTCCCCCGTGACGTTGCCGGGCGGGAGCGGCACGTCAATCGCTTGCACAAATCGCTGGACGAACAAGGACTCCTACCCATGAACACTCTTTCTTCCGTGCGGGCCGCCGTCGCCGCCGCCGGCCTGCTGGGGCTGGCGGGCGGCGCGCAGGCCCAGGTCTTCACGCCGGGCAATCTCGTGGTGAGCCGCAGCGTCTACTCCGGCGACGCCACCACCGTCACCGTCGGGCAGGCGCTGCCGGGCGGCGGCACGGCCGTCGCCAACGGGACCTACCCGAACGTCTTCCAGAACAACAAGGTGGACGGCAGCTTCGGCGTGACCGCCCCGATCTTCCTGGACCAGATCACGACGGCGGGCGCGCGCGTCAACAGCCTGGCGATCAACCCCGGCCGGATCGTCACCTCCTTCCCGTCCAAGTCCGAGCTGTCGCTGAACCTCTCGACGGACGGGCGGACGCTCTCTTTTATGGGCTACAGCGCCCCGGTCAACGCGCTCGACGTCTCCAACTCCAACACGCCGGGCGTCATCGAGCCGGGCAACCCCGTCACGACGACCCCAACCTACCGCACGGTCGCCCAGGTTGACGCCAACGGCAACCTGCAAACGACCAACACGAACGCCTACAGCGGCAACAACGGCCGCGCCGCCATTTATGATGCCGCCGACAACCAGTACCTGACGGTCGGCAACGCCGGCAACGGCAACGGCTCGGCAGGCGTCACGGCGGGGACGGGCGTCCAGATCGTCACGCCCGGTCAGGACCCGGCGGCGGGGACGACCAAGGTCGGCAACTTCAACATCACGCAGTACGGCTACCCCGCCGACAAGTCGGCCAAGGACAACAACTTCCGGGGCGAGACGGTCTTTAACAACACCCTGTTCGTCACCAAGGGCAGCGGCGGCAACGGCATCAACACCGTCTACCAGGTGGGCGCGATGGGCAGCCTGCCGACGCTGGGCAACGCCGCGAACGCTCCGATCACCATCCTGCCGGGCTTCTCCACGACGCTCGCCAACAGCAAGACGGGGAACGTCTTCCACCCGTTCGGCCTCTTCTTCGCCAACGCGACCACGCTGTATGTGGCCGATGAGGGCAACCAGAGCCTGAGCGACACAGCGGCCAACAACTCCAACGCGGGCCTGGAAAAGTGGAGCTTCGTCGGCAATAGCTGGACGCTGGACTACACCTTGCAGAATGGCCTGAACCTCGACCAGCCGTATGCTGTGGCCGGGCTGCCGGCGAGCTTGAACCCCGCCACCGACGGCCTGCGTAACCTCACCGGGAAGGTAAACGGCGACGGCACCGTCTCGCTCTACGGCATCACCTCGACGGTCAGCGCGTCCGGCGACCAGGGCGCGGACCCGAACAAGCTGATGGCGATCAACGACAACCTCTCGTTCACCAGCGCCGCGCAGGCGGCGGGCGAGACATTCACGACGCTCCAGTCCGCCGGGTACGGCGAGGTCCTGCGCGGCGTCGCCTTCGCCCCCGTCCCTGAAGCCTCCTCCGCCCTAGGGCTGGGCGTCGGGGCGCTCGGCCTGCTGGGCGTCCTCCTCCGCAAGCGCGTCTCCGCCGCGAAGTAGGCACACGCGGCCCGACCCAGCAGACTGACGGAACGGCCCGCCCTCGCAGACGCGAAGGCGGGCCGTTCGGCGTCCGTTCCACTGGCCTGACGGCTTCAGAGGTTCAGGAGAATACGCAGGCGGTCCTGAACGGCCTGAAGAGTGGCGGCGCTGACCGTTCCCATATGCCGCTCCAGGCGGTCATGGCTGACGGACCGAATGGCCTCGCACAGCACCAGGCCGGCCCGCGTCAGGCCCCCTTCCGGCGGCGAGACAGGGACGCGCGACGGGAGAGGGCGGAGGTTAGTCGTGATCGGCAGGACAAGCGCAAGTTTGAGCGGCCCTTGGTTGAACCCGTCCGGCGAGACGACGAGCATGGGCCGACGGCCCGCCTGCTCGTGTCCCACGGTCGGATCGAAATCCCCAAACCATACGTCGCCATAGTGACAACTCCCCGTGGCTAAAGCCAGGGGCTTCTATCGACTTTACGAACGCATTATTGCCCTAATGCGGTTTTTCTTGCCCGTAGCAACAAGGCTAGTTTGCAAGTCCTGTCTCTGAGAACTGCGCGTCTGACTTTGGGGTTCATCACTTGCGCTCCTGTTCTTCGCAGTCTTAGTCTTAGGCTCTTAGCCCAAGCAAAAGCCAAAACAAAAAAGCACAAACAGGTACACGCAAACTTCACGTTAGGTGCTTCCGATTTTTTCAGGGAGCAGAGACGATTACCAACATTGTACCCGAAAGGCTTGAATATCATGCCTTCAAACAGACTTAGAGAAAGGCATGGAGCCTTACATCCCCATAGATAAATCTAGGCGCCTTACGGCTCTAATTGGTAAATGTTTGCCACTGCTATTTACTCTTGAAGTGGGCGCTGCCGTCTTCCGTCCAGACTTCGTTCGGGTCGAGGCCATCCATGAGGGTCCCCTCGAACAAAGCAAACTCCCTTTTCTCCGCCGCCAGGGCCTCCGGGTCGCTCTCGATGGCGGCATAGGCTGTCCTCATCTCGTCCCAAAACCGCTGCCGCCGACCTTGCTCGATCACTGTGTCCAGCACCGCCTGCATCGGCTCGCCGCTCTGCTCCGCCATCTCTCGCAAGCTGCGATGCGCCCGTTCGCTGATACGCACCGTGGTGGATTGTTTGGTAGATTTCGTCGCTGTCGCCATATTGTTTCTCCTGCCGCAATCTCCTCATGAGTATACAGTCTTATCTACAATCCTGTCAACAGCTATTTGCTGTGAAACTGTTGTATAATGGGAGGCGGGAGGCGCGGCGATGACACTGTCGGCGGGGATCATGGCGGTCATGGGCGCGGGGCTGCTCGGCAGGCTGGCCGGCGCGAACCTGGCACAATGGGTGTTCGGCGGCGTCGCCGGCTCTGCACCATGCGCGCCTCCCAGTCCGCCGCCTGCTCCTTGCTCAACGTGAGTGTCATGTGCCTATGATACCACACCCCGTCGTCACCGATCTCGTTAGGGTCCGCGCCCTCCAGCAGCGCCTGCCGAACCAAGTCTATGTCCTCCTCGGCTATGGCCCCGTGCAGAAACTTATTCCAGTCCATGTCAGCCGAAGCCTTCCAGTGCATGATGCTGGGAGCCTAATTTAGAAGGTAGCAATCTCCCTCGGAGCAACAACACGCGGCGGCATCTCGTCGTAGGTTTGGCCGTCCAGTTCGCGTCCAGTCCGATCCTTGCGTGGGCCGCCCCATTGCTTGAAGAAGAAGGCGACTTCTGCATCTCGACATTGACGCAGGATGCTATCCACCCATTCCCGCTCGATTGGACGCGCTCCCGGACCAGATTCGCCGCCCACGATGACCCATTGAATGCCTTCCAGCGGTAAATCATCGATTGGGCCGATCAGGGGTTCAACAGACAAAAACCTGACCCGTGCCGGTACATCTTGTAGATCGTTGACCCGGCGCGTCACGCGCGCATCTTCCACGCTGACACCCATCCAGGCGTTCGCAGGCCAGTTCAAGCGCGGGGCGAGTTCTCTCAGCCGCTCACTTCGTTTTGTCAAAATTTGGAACGTGTGCTGCGGGCATCGCTCAATGATCTTGAACACGCGCTGAATGAACTCAAACGGGACGTCGGGGTGAAACAGGTCGCTCATCGAGTTGACGAAAATGAGGCGCGGCTGCCGCCAGCGTAGAGGCTGCTCCAGCACCTCCGGCACGAGGCGCACCTGATTCGTCCAGCGCGGTCCTGATGGCGTCATTATTGACAAGCCTTCATATGCCCCCCCTGTTCCCGCGAAGCGAGTTGCCAGGCGCTCGGCGTAGCAGTTCCGGCATCCCTCACTGACGCGCGTACAGCCGCGCACCGGATTCCAGGTCATCTGGGTCCACTCTATAGGTGAAGTGGAAGCCATCATTCATCTCCTTTTCAGAATGTGCTCTGCGATACGCAGGGCTAAATCTTTGCCTCTCACGTTGGAGATCGCGAAGCAGAACAAAAACAGGGGAGTGTTCCTCGAATTACGCAGGGGCAAAGGATTTTTCGCGACGCCTGGAAAGATCGTTTCGAGTCGCTTGACGAAGTAGGCCCCAATCCTATCAAAGTCGGCATCTTTGCTCTGGGTTTCTTCCTCCTCAAACAAATTGGGCTGTGTTTTCGCCGGGTAAAACTCTTGACGCCATTCGTCCGTTCCCATGATCTTTGTGATACGCGCGGCCCACTCCTCTGGCGGCGGTTCACCCCGCGTCAAGTGACGATTGACGCCGACGAACGGGAACAAAAGCCACACGTCAATTGCCTGCGTCTTCGCGATAGATTCCAGGAGCGACCACTCCACCTGCATCCCAAACGGGTCGAGGAACAAGACGGCGCGATCACGAGACCGGTCCATCGCATCACACCACTGCTTCAGGTAATCGTTTGCGTCAGCAGTGACGATCCGCATTTTGTTAGCTCGATCCGCATGACTTAATTTGAGTTTCTCCAACTCGCGCGATCTTCTCGGGTCCTTCTCGATGAACAAGTATTCGTCAAAGCTAGGCTCGATGTCCAGCGCTCGCGAAGCACTCCCTTTCAGGAAACCTTGTGCTTCCGGTTCGCCTAGTTCCATAAGCAACTGTTCTTGCGGGGATTTTCTTGAACCGGTCGCTCTATAGCCTGTGCTGGCGAAAGCGTCAACATAGACCTTCCTGAAAGGCTGGTTCTTCATGGCTTGCATGTAAGCAGCAAGATAAGCTGTCAGACGGTTCAGCTTGTCTTCTGTCCAGTCACCGCCAAAGGATTGAACCTTCTTCATAGCGATCCTCCGTGAACTCGTATAGATAGTACCACAATACGAACGTATATTCGTCGTATTTGTCTACTGTTACAGATTAGTCGTGGTTTCCACCCCCAGCACCTCCACCAGAAAGGCCCAGCGGTCGGCGGCTTCTTCGATGACTTTGGCGGTGGGTTTGCCGGCCCCGTGGCCGGCGCGGGTCTCGATGCGGATCAGCGTCGGGGCGGGGCCGACTTGGGCGGCCTGGAGGGCGGCGGCGAACTTGAAGGAGTGGGCGGGGACGACGCGGTCGTCGTGGTCGCCGGTGGTGATGAGCGTCGCGGGGTAGGCCGTGCCGGGTTTTAAATTGTGCAGGGGGGAGTAGGCGAGGAGGACCGGGAAGTCTTCGGGATTGTCGGCGGAGCCGTAGTCCGACGTCCAGGCCCAGCCGATGGTGAATTTCTGGAAGCGCAGCATGTCCAGAACGCCGACAGCGGGGAGGCAGGCGCCGAACAGGTCGGGGCGCTGGGTCAGGCAGGCGCCGACGAGCAGGCCGCCGTTGGAGCCGCCGCCGATGGCAAGCTTGGGGGTGGACGTGCAGCCACTGCCAATCAGCCACTCCGCCGCCGCGATGAAGTCGTCGAAGACGTTCTGCTTGTTGTGCCGGCGGCCCGCGTCGTGCCACGCCTTGCCGTACTCGCCGCCGCCGCGCAGGTTGGCGACGGCCAGGATGCCGCCCATCTCCAGCCAGACGACCTGGCCGGGGCTGAAGGAGGGCGTGAGCGAGATGTCGAAGCCGCCGTAGCCGTACAGGTAGGTCGGGTTCCGGCCGTCGGGCGTCAGGCCCTTGCGGTGCGTCAGGAAGAGGGGGACTTTTGTCCCATCTTTGGATGCGTAGAAGACCTGGCGCGTCTCGTAGTCGTCGGGGTTGAACGCCACCGTGGGCTGCCGGTAGACCGTGCTCGTGCCCGCCCCGATGTCGTAGCGGTACAGCGTCGTCGGAACGGTATAGGAAGTGTAGGCGTAGAACGTCTCGGTGTAGTGCCGCTTGCCGCCGAAGCCGCCTGCCGAGCCGAGGCCGGGGAGTTCCACATCGCGCTCAAAGGTCCCGTCGAGGCCGAAGACCTTGACCTGGGTGTGGGCGTCTTGGAGGTAGGCGGCGATGAACCGGTCGCCGACGAGGCTGACGCCCTCTAACGTCTCCTCGGCTTCGGGAATGACCTCGCGCCAGCGTTCAGGGGCGGGATCGGCGATGTCCACGGCGACCACGCGCCCGCGCGGGGCGCCGTTGTCCGTTTGCAGCCAGAACTGCGTCCCCTCGCGTCCCAGAAAGGAGTACTGCGCGTCGAACCCGTTTAATAGCTCGACGACCGGAGCATCCGGCTGGGCCAGGGACTTATAATACAGCCGGTTCTTGCGCTCCGTTCCCTGCCGGACATAGATGAGAAGGTACTGGCCGTCTTCGGAAACATGGCCGCCGAAGCCCCATTCCTTCTGGTCGGTACGCTCATAAACCAGGACGTCGTCTTCCTGCGGCGTCCCCAGCGCGTGGAAGCACAGCTTCTGGTAGTAGTTCGCCTGCTGCAACTCCTCGCCTTCGGGCGGGGCGTCGTAGCGGCTGTAGTAGAAGCCGGACCCGTCTTTGGCCCAGGACGCGCCCGAGAACTTGACCCAGCGCAGCACGTCGGGCAGGTCCGCGCCGGTGTCCACGTCCCGCACCCGCCACTCGTTCCAGTCCGATCCGGCGGCGGCCAGGCCGTAGGCCATGCGCTTGCCGTCCTCGCTGATGGCGTAGCCCGCCAGCGCGACCGTGCCGTCAGGAGAAAGCGTGTTAGGGTCCAGCAGGGTGCGCGGGGCCGCGTCCAGCGTCTCCGTGACGTACAGGACGCTCTGATTTTGCAGGCCGTCGTTGCGCCCGTAGAAGTAGCGCCCGCCCTGAAGGTACGGCGTCCCGTAGCGCTCATAATCCCACAACTCGGTCAGCCGCTTTCCGATGGCCGCGCGGGCCGAAATCCCCTCCAGAAAGCCGAACGTCAGCGCGTTCTCGGCCTCGATCCAGGCGCGGGTTTCGGGCGAATCGGGGTCTTCCAGCCAGCGGTACGGATCGGCAATCGTCGTGCCGTGGTAGTCGTCGGTCTGGTCCGCGCGGCGGGCGGGGGGATAGGCAAACGGGGTGTTCATGGGCGGGAGTTCGGCGGTGGGGGGCCAAACTCCTGCCTGCACGCCGGCAGCGGCTAAAACGGCTTGTTGTAAATGCGGGGCCGCCGCTTTCGCGGCAGGCTCCGGTAGGCCAGCAGCGCGGCGGCGGAAAGCCCCCGCACTTCGGCGTCGGGGTGACACGTTTCGGGCCGCTCCGCGAGGTTCTGCAAGCACCACTCGATGGTCTCGTTCCCCAAATGGCCCGCGTCGCAGACCAGATGCGCGTCGCCGCCCGCCCCATCGAGGTCGTACAACTGCCGCAGGACGCCGCGAATTCGGGCGTCCGAGACGGGTCGCGAGAAGGCTTGTAGGCCCCATCGCCGGCAATAGCGCCGGAACTGCTGATCTTCGGTCTTGTGTTTTCGCGTACTCATAGGGAGAGTGTACCATGACTAACGCATTTTTGTGGCACATCGAACACTTCACAGTTTGACAATCAGCGGGCAGAGGTACAAATGGAATAATTTAATGGTGGTCGCGATATGCATCAGTTTTGTTGTATAATATTTTCAATGCATATCAATTCTAATATACTCTGCCGCCAAAGGAAGCATCATGGCCTCCAGTTCTAAGCAGAAAGCACCGTCCGACATTATTGGCCGGGGTACGCTGATTGCCGAGATTTGGCACATCTTGGAGGAGCGCAGCCTTATTCTGAGCGCGGAACGGCGTTTTGGCAAGACGTATGTGATCCAGAAGATGGAGGCCGAGCCGCCCAAAGGTGTTCTGACATTCTACCAAGACATGAGCGATGTTCATACCGCACAGGCTTTCACGGAAAAGGTGTGCGCGAAGGTTCGCGGTCGGCTTCGGTGGCCTCAGAGAACCGTTCAGGAAGCGTCAGAACGGTTTTCACGCTTGCGCGGGGGAAAAGTCACCATCAAGACGCCCAATCTAGGGCATGATATGCCCGAGGCGTCGCTGGACCTTCCCACGCTGGCTGGCCTGCCCTGGCAAGTCAAGCTGACGGCGGCGATTACGGAGTTGGTTAATGGGCAGCCGGGGCGCGTGGTCTTTTTCTGGGATGAAGTTCCCTGGATGATCGGGCATATCAAGCAGCGCGAGGGGGCGGAGACGGCGTTGGAGGTGCTGGAACTGCTGCGCGTCCTGCGGCAAGACCCGCATCTCAAATCCAAACTCAGGATGGTCTACACCGGCTCCATCGGGTTTCATCATGTGCTGGATGCGCCGCCGGTCAACGACATGAGGCCGCAGAAGTATGTGCCGCCGCTGGCTCCCGCAGACGCCCAGGAATACGCCCGGCGTCGGCTGGCCCAAGAAGGGGCGACGGTTACGGAAGAGGCGAAAACGCTCCAAGCAATCGCGGAGGCCGCCGACTACATCCCGTACTACATCAAGAACCTGGTGCAGACGCTCAGTGCAGCGGGCCAGCCTATCGCGCCCGGCGACGCCGACAAGTGTATAGGCATCCTGCTGACACAATCCCCGGAAAGCTGGGATTTTCCGCACTATGACACCCGGATTGACACCTACTACCCTCTGGTCCAACGCCGCGTGGCCCGCGACCTTCTGGATATTCTGGCCGTGACGGAGGAAATCACGACGTTTGATGCGCTGTTCAATCTCCTGAAGGCGAAACGCAAAATCCGGGACGAAGAGATGGTCCGTCAGATTGTTGACCTACTGCGTCAGGACCACTATCTTTGGCCCGACCCTTATCGTTTTCAACTGCCGCTCATCCGCCGGTTCTGGCGGGTGCATCGCGGCTTATAGAGCTTTCCAAAACCATGAGAAACAACTTTCTTTCCCGTTTCACGCCCAGCCTAATGCCTCAGGAAGCGTTGGAAGACATCTTCGTACAGCGCGAGCGGCTGGCCGCCCGCACGGTTCAGCAGGTGCGTGACAGCGCCCTGACCGGGCCGCCGTCGCACACGCTGTTTGTGGGGCCGCGCGGCATCGGCAAGACGCATCTCGTTTCGCTGATCTACCACCGGGTCAAAGCGCTGCCGGAGCTAGGGGGCCATCTGGCGGTCGCCTGGCTGCCGGAGGATGAGGCGGGAATCGCCACCTTTCTGGACCTGCTGCTCGCCATCCTGCGCGCGCTAGGGGAAGACGACCCGGCGCTCACGCCGCGCCTTGCGCCGCGCCTGGACGCGCTGTATGAAAGCGCGTCGCCGGAGGAGAAGGCGAAGGCGCTGCTGTACGAGCTGGTCGGCGACCGCCCCCTGCTCCTGCTGGCGGAAAACCTGGATCACATCTTCGCCGGGCTGCGGGACGCGGGCCAGAAGGCCCTGCGCGCCTTTTTGCAGGAGTCGCGGTTTGTGACGATGGTGGTGACGGCGCAAAGCCTGTTCAGCGGCGTTTCGCGCCATGCGTCCCCCTTCTACGGGTTTTTCCGCGTGGAGCACCTGTCGGGCCTGAGCATTGATGAGGCCATCGAGCTGCTGGTCAAGATCGCGCGCCGTGAGGGCGACGCGGACCTCGTGCAGTTTTTGGGAACGCCCGCCGGCCGCGCCCGCATCCGCGCCGTGGACCATCTGGTCAGCGGCAACCCGCGCCTATACGTCATTTTCTCCGAGTTTCTGACGCGCGACGCCCTGGACGAGTTAGTGCCGCCCTTTCTGGACATGCTGGACAACCTGACACCCTTCTACCAGGCAAAGATGCGCACGCTCTCGCCCCAGCAACGCAAGATCGTGGACTTCCTCAGCGGCACGCGCGGCGCGGTTCCGGTTAAGGAAATCGGCCGCCGCACCTTAATTGGCGCGACCACCGCCGCCGCCCAACTCAAGGCGCTCCGCGAAAGCGGTTACGTCCGCGCCTTCCGTGTAGGGCGCGAGTCGTACTATGAACTCAGAGAGCCGCTGATGCGCCTGTGCCTGGAAGTCAAGAAACAGCGCGGCGAGCCGATCAAGCTGTTCGTCGAGTTCCTGCGCCTGTGGTGCCCGCCCGAAGAACTAGAGCGCCGCCTGGCCGCCCTGCCCGCCGAAGCGGCATTCACCCGCGCTTCCCTGCGCGAAGCCCTACGCCTTTCGGCTACGGAAGAAAACCCGCTGCTCGTCGCCTGCCGCACGGATTATGCACGATATGTGAAGCAGGGCGACCAAGAACGCGCTAATCAGGTCATGGAAGAATGGCAAGCCATCGCTGGTCCGACTGCTCCTGCTCTCTCCATACAACCCTCTCAGGCCAAGCCCGATAAGGTTGGTTTGTTGCTGAATACCGCTAAAGATTTCTTCAATCAGGGCCACTTGGAGGAGGCGCTAGCGGTCTGGGAGCAGTGCTTGATCCTGGAACCCAACAATGTTGCTGCCTGGAACAGCAAAGGCGTGATGTTGTTCGGTCTTGAGCGCTATGAGGAAGCGCTAGCGGCCTGGGAACAATCTCTAGAGCTAGCTCCGAAGGCTGCCGCCACATGGTTTAGCAAGGGTTTAGCTTTGAATTTCCTGGCCCGCTTAGAAGAGGCACTTGCAGCTTATGAGCAATCCCTGACTCTGGACCCGGATAATGCGGGGGCATGGTATTACAGAGGACTGACTTTGTCGGGTCTCGAACGTCCCGAAGAGGCACTAGTGGCTTTGGAGCAGTGCCTGACCATTAACCCAGGGGACTCCAAAGGCTGGTTCAACAAAGGATTAGTGTTAGGTAGCATGGATCGTGACAAAGAGGCGGTAGCCGCTTTGGAGCAGTACCTAATGCTGGAGCCGCAGGATGCTAACGCTTGGTATGGGAAGGGCCTCACGCTAGCCAGCCTGGGCCGCATGGACGAGGCTTTGGCGGCCTGGGAGCAGTGCTTGACCCTGGACCCGCAGAACGCCGACGCTTGGAACGACAAGGGCGTTGCTCTGTTCGAGTTAGGCAGTTTTGAGGAGGCGTTGACAGCTCTTGATCGCGCCATACAGATTCAGCCAGAACAACCGAAATGGCACACAGACCGGGCGGGGACGCTGTTCGCGCTGAACCGCTGGGAGGATGGCTTCGCCGCCCTGCACGACGCCTTGCCGCTATTCGGGGACGTGCCAGCAGTTCTATCCGGGGCAACGGCTGCCCTTGTCTATCAGGTGCTCACAGGCGACCTGGGCCAGTGGCCGGCGCGGGCTGAGGCGTTCGCCGCCGCCTATGCATCGCACGATCAGGCGCTGGCGCTGGGAGGGGCACTGGTGTGGAGCGTTCCCGCCCTCGGCTCCCCGCTCCTCAGCCCCGCTGCCCGGCGGCTTTGGTACGAGACGTGGCAGGCACAGACAGGGGACCGCCTGGAGTTCACGCTGCCCCTGCGCCTGCTGGATGTCGCCATCCGCTACCAGGATTCGGGCGACCCGCCAGACGCGCGCATCCTGCTGGAACTGCCAGCGGAAGAGCGGAGCCTGCTGAAGCCGCTTCTGGGGGCCAACGCCGAGGCAGAAGACGAGGACGACGATTAGCCGCAGGAGCGGCACAGGACGGGTATAATCGGCCCTATGGATACTCCCCCTGCCGAACCCATCATCGTCATCACCGCCGTGGGGCGGGACCGGCCCGGCATCATCGCCGCGCTGGCCCGCGCCGTGCTGGACCTGGGCGGCAACCTGGACGATGCGACCATGACGCGGCTGCATGGGGCGTTCGCGACGATGGTGGCGGCGCGGCTGCCGCCGGGGAAGACGGAGGCGGACGCCCGCGCGGCCCTCACGTCCGTGGCGGAGGCGATGGGGCTGACGGTGACGGTGCAGGCGGTCCCGGACGTGCATCAGGACGTCCCCCCGGACACGCTCTTGACGGTCTACGGGGCGGACAAGCCGGGCATCGTCCACGCGGTCGCGGCGCGGCTGGCGGCGCGGGACGTGAACATCACCGACATGGACACGCGGCTGGCGGGGACGGCCGAGTCGCCGGTCTATGTGATGCTGCTGGAAGCGGCGGCGGGCGAGGCGGACCTGGCGGATGACCTCGGAGCCTTGCGGCGCGAATTGGGCGTGGACATCACGGCGCAGGCGCTGGACGCGGAGGCGCTGTAGCCCTCATGCCCGTGCGCCCGATTGTCTTTTACCCCGACCCGCGCCTCAAAACGGTCTGCGCTCCCGTCGCCGACGTTTCCGAGGAAGTCCGGGCCGCCGCCCAGGATTTATTGGACACGATGGACGGCGGGCCGCCGCGCACGGTGGGGATCGCCGCGCCGCAGATCGGCGTCCTGTCGCGGATCGCGATTGTGGACACGTCGCGCAACCCCAAGCATCCCGGCGGGCACGGGCTGTTGATTTTGGTCAACCCCCAAGTCGTCGCCCACGAAGGCGAGCAGTTCTTCCGGGAGGGCTGCCTGAGCCTGCCGGACTACACGGCCAACATCCGCCGGTTCCAGCGCGTGACGGTGGAGGCGCTGGGCTTGGACGGCGCGCTTGTGCGGGTCGAGGCGGAGGGGTTCGAGGCGGTGGTCTTGCAGCACGAGATAGACCACCTGAACGGGGTGCTGTTTCTGGACCGGGTGGCGAACGCGAAGACGGACCTGTTCCGGCGCAAGGGCGCGTGACAGCAGGCGCGGCAGTCAAAGAAACGGCGGCGTGGGGGCGTACAGCGAGCACCGGCACTGGAAGTGCCGGCCTACTCTGCGTGGAAGTGCCTACGGCACTAGGATAAGGGCGCGATGAATCGCGCCCCTACGCTATCCTCCTCAGTCGCGGAGCGACTTTCACTCAGAGTAGACCGGCGCTTCCAGTGCCGGGTACAAACGGCGCGGGTTCACCGCCGCAGATCGTCCGACCGCTCCCCCTCCGAAGGCGGCTCGGCGCGGCCCCCCAGGTACTGCGCGAGGAAGCCTTCGGCGGCGGCGTAGAACTTGCGGTTGTTTTCGGGGCGGGCGAAGCCATGTCCCTCGTCGGGGAAGACCAGGTACTCGACCGGCAGGCCGCTCGACCGCATGGCGTCCACGATCTGGTCGCTCTCGGCCTGCTTGACGCGCGGGTCATTCGCGCCCTGGGCGATCAGCAGCGGCTTGGTGATTTGGTGGGCCGAGAACAGCGGCGAGCGCGCCTGCAAGAACTCGGTCTCTTCGGGGCGGCCCATGCGCTTGTAAAACTGCGCGATGATCGGCTCCCAGTATGGCGGGATCGTTTGCAGCAGGGTGAGGAGGTTGGACGGGCCGACGATGTCCACGCCGCAGACGAACTCTTCGGGCGTGAAGGCCAGGCCGGCCAGGGTGGCGTAGCCGCCATACGAGCCGCCCATGATGGCGACTCGGTTCGGGTCGGCATACCCCTCGGCGACCGCCCACATCTTGCCGTCGAGCAGGTCCGTGTGCATCGCCGCCCCCCACTCCCGGTCGCCGGCGTTCAGGTACGCCTTGCCGTAGCCAGTAGACCCCCGGAAGTTGATCTGCAACACGGCGTAGCCCCGGTTCGCCAGCATCTGCACGGTCGGGCTGTAACCCCAGGCGTCGCGCTCCCACGGCCCGCCGTGGACATCCAGGACGAGGGGCAAGTTGGTCGGCGCAAGGCCCGGCGGCAGGGAGAGGTAGCCGTGCAGGGTCATGCCGTCACGGGCGGCGAAGTCTATGGGCTGCATCTTTGCCAGCGTGTAGTTGTCTAAGGCGGGCTGGCTGGAAAACAGGGGGACGGCCGTCTTCGCCGCGCGGTCGTAGACGTAGTAGGTGACGGGGCCGTCGTCCACGAGGTAGGAGACGATCCAGACCGTGTCGGCTAGGTCGCGGCTGGTGACCGACCAGTCGCCGTCCCGCACAGCCCCCAGCGCCTGGAAATCACCTTCCAGGGCGGGGTCCAGCGCGGTCCACTCGCGCCGGGCGCGGACGAACTGGACGGCCTCCAGGGCATGGGTTTTGGGGTGGCGCAGGATGCCGCCGACGTCGTAGCGGGGGTCCTCGGCGGCGATGGTCTGCGCGCCCGTGTTCAGGTCCACGAGCAGGAGCCGCGCGGCGTTGGCGTCCACGCTGCTGATGAGCAGGGCGCTGCGGTTGTCCGGGGTGAACCCCGCGATGCCGCCGCCCGTCTCCTCCGGCCCCCAGGTCTGGAAGACGCGCCAGGGCGCACCCACGGCATCGCGCACCCGGATTTCGGTCCCGCCATCGGGCAGACGCACCTGCGCGGCGCGCACTTGCAGGCCGTTGTCGGCGGAGAAGCCCGCCACGTCGCCGGGGTTTTCGGTGTCCAACGCGAGGACGCGCGTGGTCAAATCCAGCCGGTAGACATCGAACAGGCGCGGGTCGCGCGTGTTGACGCTCACCAGCAGCGTGTCCGGGAAGTTCGGATCGGACGCCAGCGGCAGGGCGCGCGCGCCGGGGAATGGCGTCAGGTCCCCCGTCTGCCCCGTCGCAGCGTCGCTCTGGTACAGGTGGAAGTTCTCATCCCCGTCCGCGTCCTGGAGGTACAGGACGTGCGCGCTGTCCTCCTGCCAGAAGAACTGGCGGATGCCGCGCTTTTTGTCGTCGGTGACGGCCCGGTCATCGGTTTGCCCCAGCGTCCGCACCCAGACGTTCAGCACGCCGTCTTTGGGGGCCAGGTACGCCAGCTTCGCGCCGTCCGGCGAGAGCAGGGGACTGGCCTTTTCCGGGTTGCCGAACAGAACCTCGCGCGGGATGAGCGGCGGCAATTGCGCCAGGCGGGTTTCGTCAAGGGCCATGTGTGTTCTCCTGCCCCGCTATTTCTCCGCCCCGCGCATCAAATCCTGCCGTCAGGTATAATAGCCCAAATCTCAACTAAATCTCACTTCGGAGGATCATTTGACAAGTATGACACTAGCGCAGGCAGTGTGGCCGCGCCGAGCCGAAAGCCGGACGGCGGCCTGGGGCCGCGATGCGTTCCTAGCAATCGCTTTCAGCCTGCTGACCGCCCTGTCGGCGCAGGCGGCGATTCCCCTACCCTGGACCCCCGTCCCCATCACCGGCCAGACCTTTGGCGTGCTGCTGACGGGCGCGCTGCTCGGCCCGCGCCTGGGCGCGCTGGCGATAGCGCTGTACCTGCTGGAAGGCGCGGCGGGACTGCCCTTCTTCGCGGGCGGCGCGGCGGGCGCGGCGCGTCTGGCCGGTCCGACCGGCGGCTACCTGCTGTCCTACCCCTTCGCCGCCGCCCTGGTGGGCGGACTGGCGACGCGCGGCTGGGACCGCAAGCCCCTCACGATGCTGGCGGCGATGCTGCTGAGTTCCCTGTTGATCTTCGCGATGGGCGCGGGTTGGCTCGCCCATTTCGTCGGCCCCGCCCACGCCTTCACGGCAGGCGTCCTGCCGTTCCTGCCGGGCGATGTCCTAAAGGCGCTCCTGGCGGCGGGACTGCTGCCGTTGGGGTGGAAGGGACTGGGGGCGAAGCGATGAACCCTACCCCCGCCGCAAGCGGCGACCCCTCCCTGCTAGGGAAGGGTGCAGAAAGCCGCAGGGGCCACGTCTCCTGCTCCCTACCCTCCCTTAACAGGGGAGGGTCGCCGCTTGCGGCGGGGAGAGGTTCCTAATGCCCCTCCGCATCGGCACGCGCGGCTCCAAGCTGGCCCTGGCGCAGACCGGGTGGGTCGCCGACCGCCTGCGCGACGCCCACCCCGGCCTGGAGATCGAGACGCGCGTCATCGGCACGCGCGGCGACGCGACTCAGGCCGCGAATGTCCCGCTGTCCTCGTTCGGGGAGAAGGGCATCTTCGCCAAAGAACTGGAAACCGCCCTGCTGGCCGGCGAGATTGACCTCGCCGTCCACTCCATGAAGGACCTGGAGCACACCCTCCCCGACGGCCTGGTCATCGCCGCCGTCCCCCCGCGCGAGGACCCCCGCGACGCGCTCATCGGCTCCACGCTGGACGCCCTGCCTCCGGGGGCGAGAGTCGGCACGGGCAGCGTCCGCCGCCGCGCCCTCCTGCTGTCCCGCCGCCCGGACTTGCAACTGCTGGAAATCCGGGGCAACATTGACACCCGCCTCCGCAAGTGGCGCGAAGGCCAGTACGACGCCATCTGCCTCGCCGTCGCGGGCCTGAACCGCCTGGGCTTGCAGGAAAACATCGCCGAAATCTTGGACCCCAACTGGTTCACCCCCGACCCCGGCCAGGGCGCGCTGGCGATTGAGGCGCGACGGGATGACAATGACACCCGACGGCTCCTGAATGCTGTCCACGACATCGAAGCACACAATGTAACCCGCGCCGAGCGCCGGTTTCTTCGTGCCATCGGCGGCGGCTGCAAGACGCCGATGGGCGCGCTGGCAACATCCTACGGAAAGATGCTGTCACTGACCGGCATGGTCGCCGCGCCGGACGGCAGCGTCATCTTGCGCCTGACGGAAGTGGACCCGGGCGGGCGGCATCAGGCGCTCGGCCAGTCGGTTGCCGACAAGTTGCGGAAGCAGGGGGCCGAGATGTTGTTGTCTGGCAACGCAGGGGAAGAGCCACGGGTTTAAAACCCGAGGCTGAGGAATGCCCAGCGTCCAGGGGACGCAAGAAAATCCGATGCCCGCGCAGGCGGGGATTTGCTTTTTTACAGCCCGGCGGTTCAGCGCCGGGTTTCTGACCGACTACAGGAGAAACCGTCATGGAAGAGTTAGAACAAACCGACTACGCCGCCCTGGTCACGGAGATCAAGAGCCGCATCCGCACGGCGCAGTATGAGGCGCTGCGCGCGGTCAACAAGGAGCTGATTGACCTCTACTGGAACATCGGCAAGCTGATTGCCGAAAGGCAGCAGGGCGCGACGTGGGGCTTTTCCGTCGTCGAGCAGGTGGCGGCGGATGTCCGCCAGGAGTTCCCCGGCATCCAGGGGTTCTCGGCACGGAACATCTGGTACATGCGAACTTTTTATCTCGCCTACAGAGATAGTCAAAAACTGCAACCATTGGTTGCAGAAATTGGATGGAGCCACAATCTCACCATTTTCGAGAGGTGCAAGGACGACCTGGAGCGTGAATTTTATGTCCGCATGACCAAAGCGCACGGGTGGACCAAAAACGTTCTGATCCACCAGATCGAGAACCAGACGTACCAGAAGACGCTGTTGAACCAGACCAACTTTGCCCAGACCCTGCCCGCCGCAAGCCGGGCGCAGGCGACGCTGGCGGTCAAGGACGAATATCTTTTTGACTTCCTGGAACTGGGCGACGAGTTCAGTGAGCGGCAGCTCGAAACGGCGATCCTGGCGCGGGTCGAGCCGTTCCTACAGCAGATGGGCGGCGTGTTCGCGTTCGTCGGCAGCCAGTACCGGCTGCAAGTCAGCGACCAGGAATACTTCCTAGACCTGCTGCTCTATCATCGCCGCCTCAAATGCCTGGTGGCGCTGGAACTGAAGGTCGGGGCGTTCCTGCCGGAGTACGTCGGCAAGATGCAGTTCTACCTCGCCGTTCTGGATGACACGGTGCGGATGCCGGACGAGAACCCGTCCATCGGCATTATCCTGTGCAAGTCCAAAGACCGGACAATCGTCGAGTACGCCCTGCGCGAGTCTAACAAGCCTATCGGCGTGGCGGCGTACCGCATGGTGTCCGCCCTGCCTGCCGAGTATGAAGGGCAGATGCCGACGCCCGAGCAGATCGCGGGGCTGCTGGAAGAGATGCCGGACTAGCCGACCGGCGGCTTTTGGAATGGAACGCAACGATGCAAATGTATGACTTTCTCGTGCTGGGCAGCGGCAGCGCCGGGCTGTCGTTCGCGCTGCGGGTCTGTGAGCAGGGCCGCGTGGCCCTCGTCACCAAGAAGGACCGCACGGACAGCAACACCAACTGGGCGCAGGGCGGCATCGCGGGCGTCATGGGGCCGGACGACGACCCCGAACTGCACGTCCAGGACACGCTGATCGCCGGGGCGGGCCTGTGCCACGAGGACGCCGTCCGCGTGCTGGTGACGGAGGGGCCGGAGCGGATTCGCGAGTTGATGGAGTTCGGGGCGAACTTCAACCGCGAGCCGGGCGGCGAATTGTCGCTGGGGCGCGAGGGCGGGCACTCGCGGCGGCGCATCATCCACACCGCCGACCTGACCGGCAAGGAGGTGGAGCGAACGCTCGTGGAAGCGGTGCGGGCGCATCCGAGCATCACGGTTTTGGAACACCACTACGCCATAGATTTGATCATGGAGGATGGGCGCTGCTGCGGGGCCTATGTGCTGGATGAGGCGGGCGGGGGCGTCCAGCCATATGTCGCGCCCGCCACGCTGCTGGCGACCGGCGGGGCGGGACAGGTCTACCAGTTCACGACGAACCCGCCCATCGCGACCGGGGACGGGGTGGCGATGGCCTGGCGGGCGGGGGCCGAGGTCGCGGACATGGAGTTTATCCAGTTCCACCCGACCTCGCTGTTCCACCCGGATGCCAAGAGCTTTCTGATCTCCGAGGCCGTGCGCGGCGAGGGGGGGATACTCAGGCGCAAGGACGGCACGGCGTTCATGGCCGAGTACGACGACGCCCGCAAAGACCTGGCCCCGCGCGACATCGTGGCCCGCGCCATTGACAGCGAGATCAAAAAGACCGGCGACGAGTGCGTCTACCTGGATGTCACGCACCTGTCCCCGGACGAGATCAAGCGCCACTTCCCGACCATCTACGCCCGCTGCCTGTCGTTCGGCATAGACATCACGACCGACTGGATCCCCGTCGTCCCCGCCGCGCACTACTCCTGCGGCGGCGTCGTGACGGACCTGCAAGGCCGGACGACCATTGCGGGCCTGTACGCCTGCGGCGAGGCCGCCTCGACGGGCGTCCACGGCGCGAACCGGTTGGCCTCGAACTCCCTGCTCGAAGCCCTGGTCTTCGGCAAGCGGTCCGCCGAGGACGCGCTGGCCCGGACCGACCTGCCCGCCGCCTGCCGGTCCGTCCTGCCCTTCCCCGGCGCGGCGGGGCGCGTCGGCGCGCTGGACCACGCCCTCGTCGCGGGTCTGCGGCACCGGCTCCAGGCCGTCATGCAGAAGTACGTCGGCATCGTCCGCTCCGATTCGCGCCTGCAAAAAGCCGCCGCCGCCGTCGCCGCCCTGCGGGCCGAGGCGCAGCCGCTGTTCGACGGCCACGTCCTCGCCGACGACGTCCTGGAGCTTCGCAACATGATCGAGGTCGCGGGCTTGATCATCGTGTGCGCCCAGGCGCGCAAGGAGTCGCGCGGCCTGCACTACACGACGGACTACCCGCAGACTCTGGAAAGCGAGCGGCACGACACGGTTTTGAAGAAGCCGGTTCCCCAGGGCTGAACGGCGGGGCGCCCCAAGAGGTTCAATGTGGAATGAGTGTCCTAATCTTCCTGGCAACCCTGCTATTCAGCCTCCTCGCCTTCGCGTCGCGCGCCCACGCGGCTCCCGCGCCTCCGTCCCTGCCCTTCCGGGTCGTCGCCTATCTGCCCGACTACCGCGCCGGGACGCTTGACCCCGCCTCGGGCAGCCTCGACGGAGTCACGGACCTGGACGGAGTCACGGACCTGGTGTTCTTCTCCCTGGAGCCGACTTCAGATGGCGGCCTGGACAGCGCCCGCCTGACACCCGCCATTGCGGCCAAACTTCAGGACGTGAAGCGCCGCCGCGCGCTGCATCTCTGGGTGACGGTGGGCGGGTGGGAGCGGTCGGCGGGCTTTGCGCCCGTCGCGACCGACGCCGCGAAACGTAGCCGGTTTGTCCGCGCCGTGACGCAGTTCTGCCTGAGCCGCCATTTCGACGGCGCGGACTTCGACTGGGAGCACCCGGCCAATGCCCCCGAAGAAGCGGGCTACGCCACCCTGCTGGCCGAGACGCACCGCGCCTTCGCTCCGCACGGGCTGCGGCTGTCGGTCACGCTGGCCCCCTGGCAGAAACCCGACCCTGCTGGTGTCGCCGCCGTGGACACGGTCAACCTCATGGCCTACGACCATCCGGGCCGCCATTCCACACTCGCCCAGGCGCAGGCGGATGTGGCCGGCTTCCTGCGTCAAGGCGTCCCGCCGCAAAAACTGTGCCTCGGCCTCCCCTTCTACGGGCGCGGCATCGCTCTCCGCGACACGGCCCTAGCCTACGCCGACATCCTCCGCCAGTACCACCCCGCGCCGGCTGTGGATGAAGTCAACGGCCTGTACTTCAACGGCCCGGAGACGATTCGGCAGAAGACCCGCTACGCGCTCGCCCAGCGCCTCGGCGGCGTCATGGTCTGGGAACTCGGCCAGGACGCGCCAGGGGATAAGTCGCTGCTGAAGGCCATCCAGAAAACCATTCGCCAAGCCGCCGTCGTACTACAAGACGCCTCCCTGTGGTACAATGGAGGGGAAGGAGAAACGATCATGGGAAGTGTTCGACTGGACCCGAAAACCGCAGAAAAAGTCCGTCAGGTGGCCGCGATCAAAGGACTGACCCTCTCGGAAGTCCACCGCCTCGCGCTGGCGGAATACTGTGAGCGCGAACTGGTAGAGCCAAAGACAAGCCGGTATGATGATCCCTTTTATGACGATATCTTTGGTGCAATAGAAGGCCCGCACGACATGGCGGCACGCTCAGGGGAAATCTATCGGGAGGTTATGGATGATAAATACCGCCGACACCCTGATTGATGCCGGGCCGATCATTGCGGTTTTCAATCGTAATGACGACTATTACGCTGAGTGCCTTCGGCTGTACCGTACACTGGATCGTCCATTCTACACCACCCTCGCGGTGCTCGCGGAAGCGATGTATACCCTTGGTGTTCGCGCCGGCTGGTACGGGCAGGAACTGCTCTGGAAAATGATCCTGCACGGCGACCTCCTGCTGGAACACCCCTCCCCGGCGGAACTCGCGCGCATGGCGGAGCTGATGGGCAAGTATCACCACCGCCCGATGGACTTCGCGGACGCCTCCCTGGTCGCCCTCGCCGAGCGCCTGTCGCTCGACCGCATCTTCACCGTGGACCGGCGCGACTTCTCCGTCTACCGCCTGCACGGCAAGAAGCCGTTCACCATCATCGGCCCGATCTAAAGGCTCTCAGCTAAAAGGTGAAAGACCATGACACTGACACTCACACCCAACACAGAGGCCCGGCTGCTTGCTCTGGCGGCGCGGCGCGGACAGACTCCCGAAGCCGTGATTGACGCTGTTATTGAGCGGGAAGCAGAGGCGGAAAAGCCCGCTCCGACAGGCACTTCCCCCCTGGCCCCACCGCATCTCAGTCCTACGGCGGCGCTGTTCGCTCAGTGGGCGGAGGAAGACAAGACCGACGACCCGGAAGAGATCGCCCGGCGGATAAGGGATGGCGACGAACTGCTGGCCGATCTTCAGAAGAACCGGCTGTCCCTGCATCGCATAGATGTCTCCGGTGAGGAATGGGATTGATGCCGGCGGCCAATCCGCCGATAGCCGTGATTTTGGATGAAACGCCCCTTAGTCTGCTGACGCAGAAGCAGGGCCACCCGCAAGGGGATGTCTGCAAGGCGTGGTACTTGGCCCTGGAAGCGGCAGGTTCTCGGTTCTATGTCCCGGAGATCGCAGACTATGAACTGCGCCGTGAATTGTTGCGGGCAGCCGCAAAGAGCGGCAGCACCGCCAGCATAGGGCGTCTTGACGTATTCATTGCCGCCGAAGCCGACCGCTACTTGCCTCTCACAACACCCGCCGTGCGTCTGGCCGCCGTGCTATGGGCGCAGGCGCGGAACCAGGGCCGGACGACGGCTCCGCCGGAGGCTCTGGATGGAGACACATTGATCGCGGCGCAGGCCGTCCTTTTCAACCCCGCCGCGTTCGGCCTGTCGGCAACGGTCGTGGCAACGGCGAATGTCGGGCACCTCAGCGCCCTGACGAATGCCCTTCTCTGGAGCAGCATCACGCCTTGAAACTGAACATCCATGTTGTCGCCGATCTGGCCCTGCCCGCGCCGACGCCGAGCACGCTGCAAGTGGAGGCGGCGGTTTTGGAGGGGGCACAGGCGGTGGAGGAGTCGCAGTTATATGTCACGCCATTCGCGCCCGCCGAGCCGTTCCGGGACTTCTACGGGAACCCCTGCCGACGGCTGCTGATGCCCGCCGGGGACGTGCGACTGGAATACACGGCCGTCGTCTCGCAGCCGGACACGCGGTTCCCGCTGCTGAAGCCCTATGAGGCCGACGCGCTGCACCTGCCGACCGAGACGCTGCTGTACACGCTGCCGTCGCGCTACTGCCAGTCGGACAGGCTGGTCGCGATGGCGACCGATATGTTCGGCGACGTCGCGCCGGGCTTTGCGCGCGTCCAGACGATCTGCAACTGGATCAACGAGCACGTCACCTACCAGTACGGCACGTCGGACGCGGGCACGTCGGCCTATGACACGGCGACGCAGCGGATCGGGGTCTGCCGGGACTTCGCCCACTTAGGGATCGCCTTTTGCCGCGCCCTGAACATCCCCGCCCGCTACGTCTCGGGCTACTGCCTCGGCCTTGCGCCGCCGGACTTCCACGCCTATTTCCAGGCCTGGCTGGACGGACGCTGGGTGGCCTTCGACGCCACCGAGCGGCAGCCGCGCCCGGCTCTGGTGCAGGTCGCCATTGGGCGCGACGCCGCCGACTGCGCCTGGGCGACGTTTTACGGATTCGGCGAGACGAAGCGGCTGTCGGTGGATGTGACGGAAGTTGAAGAAAGCGAAACGGCGACGCTGGGAGAGACACGCCCATGAGCCAGGAAACCGAGATCCTGAAGAATGTTCCCCTGTTCGCGAGTCTGGGTGCGGAGGCCCTCCTCGCCCTGGCCGCCCGGCTGCGCCGGCGCAAAATGCCGTCAGGAACGCCGGTCGTCTATAAGGGCGACCCGGCCGGGGCGTTGTACCTGATCGCTTCGGGCCGGGTCAAGGTGCATCAGGCGACGGCAAGCGGCGACGAGGTGATCCTGGAGGTGATGGGGCCGGGCGACTTCTTCGGGGAAATGAGCCTGCTGGACGGCCAGCCGCGCTCCGCCGACGTCAGCACGTTGCAGGCGACCGAACTGCTGCTGCTGGACGGGGAAGCCCTGCGCCGGACCATTGAGGAGCAGCCCGCCGTCGCCTGGACCCTGCTGCGGATTCTGTCGCAGCGGCTGCGCGACCAAAACGACCGGGCCGAGATGCTGATGACGCGGGACGTGGCGGGCCGGGTCGCCGACTGCCTGCTGCGCCTGGCGAAGTCCCAGGGGACCCTTCTGCCCGACGGCAAAAGCACCCGGCTGGACGTCTGCCTGACCCAGAGCGACATCGCCGCCCTGATCGGCGCGACCCGCGAGCGCGTTTCCCGCGCCCTGACCGCCTTCCGCAAATCCGGCGCGATCCTCTGGGACAAGGACGGGGGCTGCTGGATCATTCGCAACCGAGCCGCCCTGGCAAAGCGCGCGGAGATGTAGAACAAGAGGGTGCAGGCAAAGAAAAAGCCCCTGCCTTCCGACGGGAAGGCAGGGGCTTCTTTTGGCGATATTAGCGCCCGCCGAAGGTCAGGCCCAGCGCGACTTGCTCCTGCGGGTTCGTCCCGGCGGCGAGGTCCAGGCGCGCGCCGCCGAAGGCCAGCCCCACGCCCGCGACGAAGCGGCTGCGGTCGTAGCCGCCGCGCAGGGACAGGGTACGGCCCAGGGGGTACTCGACGCCCAAATGCACCGAGCGCTTGCCGCCGTTGACGTTGCCCAGGTTGTGCAATTCGGCGGCGTAGGTGATGTTGTTGTAGGTTGAGAGGCCGCCGATGTCCACCTGCGGCTTCATCTGGAAGTCGAAGTCGCCGGACGGAATCACGCCCAGCGAGGTGCCGTTGACGACGCGGGGCAGGTGAAAGGTCGGGGACAGCAGGTTGTGGACGACGACCGCGCCCCGAACATGGTACACGGGATCGGGGATGGATGTGAAGCCCAGGTCAAGGTCGAGCTTTTGCTGATGAACCTCTTTGTAGGTCGCGCCGACGATGTTGCCGTTGGGCGTGGCGGGGCTGACCCCCGTGTCGAAGCCGTTGCTCGTATCCGTCTCGTCGGCCAGAAAGCCGGCGGCGGCGAATGACGCCTGCGTGAAGCGCGGGCTGATGCCGACCGTGCCCACCGCGACGGGCAGGCTGAAGGGAACGGCGACGCTGGTCAGGCCCAGGACGCCGTAGCGGGCGAAGACCTTCCCGGTCGGCCCGGTCAGGCCCGGCACGGCGACGGCGACGGGCTGCAACTCCACTTTGGCCGCCAGGGTGCCATAGCCGATCAGCCCGACGTTTTTGACCGAAAAGCCGGCGAGGGGGGCGAGCGAGGCGCTGAGGGTGGCGGGCGACCCCGTCTGGGCGTTTGCGCCGGCCCCGGTGGCGAAGTTGTAGACCTTCTGGAAGGCGTCGCGGACGGGCGCCAGGGAGCCGTTGGCGTTGTTGAACTGGTCGCCCAGGTTCTTCAGCCCGTTGGACAGGTCGTTGATCTTGGCGACATGGACGTTGCTGGTGCGGCCTACGGCGCTCTGGGTCTCGCTGTACGCGCCCGCCGTGCCGACCGAGGCGGGGTTGAAGGCGGCCCCGCCCACATCGCCGAACATAATGAGGTCCGTGCCGCCCATCCCCATCGCGCGGGCGCTGGCCCGGAACTGGGTGCGGTCAATGTCGGAGGGCGTGACCGGCGCGGGCGCCTGGGCATGGGCCGCCCCGCAGAGCGCCAGCGCGCCGGTCAGCCCGGCGAGGGCGGGCAAGCCCCATTGCTTCTTCATGATGGCGTGTTCTCCTGGGTGGTGATGACTATTGATGACTATTGATGACTATTCGCGATCTTATTGGCTGGCGCTGACGGTCAGCGTGGTGCTGTCGAACGTGAGGTGCAGCAGGGTTCCGCTCGGCAGGTCCGGGCTGGTCGCGTTCAGGGTCAGCGTCGCCGTGTTCGGGGTCGGGCCGCCGGTGACGATGTCCAGCAGGGACTGGAGCTGCTGGTCCGTGGTTTTAGCCTGCTGGGCGAGCTGGATCGTGCCCGCATCGGCGAGGTAACTGCCGTCCGCCTGCTGCGTAAAGGAGAGGGGGCCGCTGGTCGTCACTTGAGTCAGGCTGACGGCGCTGCCGTGGCCCTGGCCGTCCGAATCGGAGACGACGCCGTCCACCGTAAGCGTCGTCAGCGTGAACTTCGACGGCAGGCCGGTCCCGTCCAGGGTCACGCGCGGCACCAGGTTGAACGAGATCTGCGCGCTCTTGATGTCGGACAGGCCGACGGGATTCTGATTGGCGAAGCTGAAGGTGTTGACGTTGGGATTTGTGCCGTCATGCGGCTTCAGGGCGACGGTCGCGGCCAGCGCGTGACCCGCCGCGCGGGACACGGCGACCGTGGCGACCTGCTTGTCCAGACCGAACGGGTTGGCGACGTTCACATTGGGGACGTTCACCTGGGCGGAATTCAGGTTTTTGACGACGCCGCTGCATCCGGTCAGAACCGGGCCGGCGGCCAGAAGCGCGAGGCCGGCGGCGGCGCGCGGCAGAAGACGGAAGCGAAGATTCACGGGATTTCCTCCAAAAGACGATAAAGTATGATGAGATGGGCGGGAACGGTGGGGATGAGACGGAAACGGCGGGTTTCTCGCTCAGACCGAGGACATTGTTCCACAGTGACGGCAGTTTTCCCAGTATTTTTTACAGCCGGGCAGTGGGGAACTGCCTGATTGCATTATACAGCCCTTTTCCGTGAAGTTACCAGGATTTGAAGCGCAGAGGGGAGAAGTTTTGAGGGGTGCGTTACACCAAGCGTTCTAAACCCAGGCGTTGAGGACGGCGAGGACGAGGAGGCGGGTGAGGCTGGAAACGCCGCAGCGGGACTGAAGACCGGCCAGCAGCCGCTCGGCGTCCGCCGGCGGCAGGCCCAGGGGAAGGGCCGCCTCTTCCAGCGTGCGACCCGAAACCAGCAGCCGCAGCAGGGCGCGCTCCAAAGACGTCAGCGACACTTGCGGCGTCATGCGTCCGTTCTCCCTTCCCGTTCCCGTCACGGCCATCATCGTCATGTTCCGTTCTCCCCTTCCGTTCTCCCCCACCAGGCTGCCGCCATTGTAGCCGCCGAGCACAGCCCCGTCATTGCCGCGCGTCACACCCGGCGTGTGACATCGGGCACATCTTGGCACGAATTTCGCCTTGACAAACGCCCCCCAGCCTGCCAAAATGAGGCCAGTCATCCCCGAAAAGCACTTCAACGCCGAAACAGGAGCAGCAGCGACATGAGCGAGAAAAAAGAGATTCGCAAAGAGATTCGCGGGGCCGTCATCGGCTACGGCGGCGCGTTCAACATGGGCAAGGGCCACCTGAGCGGGATGCGCGAGGCGGGCATCGCCCCGGTCGCCGTCTGCGACATTGACGCCCCCCGCCTCGACGCTGCCCTGGCCGATTTCCCCGGCATCCGCACCTACGGCCACGCAGACGCGCTCCTGGCCGACGATGGCATAGACCTGGTCACCCTGGTCACGCCCCACGACACGCACGCGCCGCTCGCCATCCAGGCGCTGAACGCCGGCAAGTCGGTGATCTGCGAGAAGCCGATGTGCCTGACCGCGCAGGAGGCGACCGACATGATCGCGGCGGCGCGGGCCAGCGGCGTCATGCTGTCCGTCTACCACAACCGGCGTCACGACGGCGACTTCCAGGCTTTGAAAGAGGCGATTGTGGAAAAGAAGCTGATCGGCGACGTGTTTTCCATCCAAGCGGGCTTCGCGGGCTATGGGCATCCCGGCCACTGGTGGCGCTCGGACAAGGCCATTTCGGGCGGCGCGTTCTACGACTGGGGCGCGCACTTTTTGGACTGGATTCTGAACCTGATGCCGGGGCGCAAAGTGGTCAGCGTGTCCGGCTACTTCCACAAGCGCGTCTGGCACGATGTCACAAACGAGGACCACGTCCAGGCCGTCCTGCGCTTCGACGACGGCGCGCACGCCGACCTGTCCTTCAGCCAGATCTCGGCCCTGCCCATGCCCCGCTGGCGCATCCAGGGCACGAAAGGCGGCATCCTGGACGACGGCACGGTCAAAGACGGCATGAAGCTGTTCACGTTTTTAGAGGGCATCAAGATGTCGGGCGAGCTGCGAAACAAAGGCAGCCAGTGGGACAAATACTACAAGGACATCTACGCCCACCTCGCCCATGGCGCCCCGCTGGACGTGACCCCCGAACAGGCCCGCCGCGTCATCGCCATCATGGAAGCGGCGGAGAAGTCCTCCCAAACCGGCCAAGCCGAGCCGGTGCCGTATGAGTAGCAGCCCCACCGAGATGGATCATTATGGCAATGACGGAGGAAGAGAAACAGGAGTGGTATCAAGATACAGACTGGCTGCATGAGACCTTTTGGCGCTGGGAGGCGTACCGCAAACCCTGCGCCGGTTGGAACCATGAGCACTGCGTCTTCTGCGCTCGCACCATCGCTGAACCGGATTACAGCGATCCGACCGCCTTGCATGAAGCCTGGACGACGAACTTTGTGCATCCAGAAGGCGACATGGGGTATGAATGGGTCTGCCCCTCCTGCTTTGAACAGTTGCGGGACACATTCTGCTGGGGCGTCGTGGAGGCACAGGAACCATTATGAGCGGCAGAGCCGAGGACGAAGCGATGACAATCACACTGACTCCTGAGATCGAGCGCGCGCTGGCGGCGCGGGCCGCACAGCAAGGCACGACGCCCGAACTGCTGGCGCTCCATGACCTGCGCGGGCTTTATGTCGAGGACGCACAGGTCGAAGGGACGCCTCAGACCGGAGCCGACCTGTTGGCCCTGTGGGAACAAGAGGGCGCGTTTCTGCCACGCGAAGACCTACCCGACAGCCCCGCTTTGGCCCGGCAGATTCGGGAACAGGCGCAGCAGGTTCGCGGGCAAGGCTAGGGCCGGGCCTGATGCCATTTGGGGCAGTAACACATGGACTTCAATGTGGCTACGGCGCGGCAGTACGTTCGTGAAGGCCGGGCCGAGGAGTGGGTCAGCCTTTACCTGCACACGCCTCCCTGGGGCCAGGTCAAGATTTGGCGCTTCCTGCGCCGCCGGAGGCTGCTGTGGATCGGCCCTATTGAAGTCGAGTTGAGCCAGTTGCGTCGCCTCTGCGGCCCAGAAGAGGGGATGCGCTATGAGGAAAACCCAGAGTATTGGGAGGCCGCCGTTACTGAGATCGCGGACGGGCTGGGGGACCCCGGCGCGCTGCCGCCCCTGCTGGTCTGCCACGACCGGGGCGACTTCGTGATTTTGGACGGCAACCACCGCCATGAGGCATTCCGTCGCCGGGGCTGGCATAGCGCCTGGGTATTGATTGGATGCTGATTAGGTCAGCAAGGCAAGAGCAGTTTGATTGAGAGCGGCATCATGCACGAGATGATCAAGCGGGACGGCAACGTACTCATCGGGCAGGTGATGAAGATGCAGACCGTCCGCAACTCCAACGTCGTGGACTTAGTGGAAATCCTGTGGGTGGAGCACGGCATGATCCGCCTGCGCTTCATGGAGCGCAGCCGCCAGCCTGTCGTCTGGGTCCCGATTGACAGCATCCTGGAACTGCGCGAGACGGACGAGAACCTGCGATAATCGCTTGACCCTCCCAGGGCTGAACCCCTGGGCTTTAACAGAGCGAATCCCCGCCTGCGCGGGCATAAGAATCGCGCCGAGCGGTTTCTTTACGGCTCTTTCTTCGCCCGCGAAGGCGGGGGCTTGCACTTTTGAAGCCCTGCCGTTCAGGGCAGGGTACGCAAGAGGTCTTTGATGAGAATCGTCGCCATTTCGGGGAGCCTGCGGGCCGCCTCCACCAACACCGCCCTGGTGCGCGCCGCCGCCGCCCTCGCCCCCGCAGGCATGGAGGTAACGATTTATGACGGGCTGGCGAACCTGCCGCACTTCAGCCCGGAACTCGACGGCGACAACGCACCCGCGCCTGCCCGACACCTGCGCGGCTTGCTGGCCGGGGCCGACGGCGTGCTGGTCTGCACCCCGGAATACGCCTTCGGGATGCCGGGCAGCCTCAAAAACGCCCTGGACTGGCTGGTGACTTCGGGCGAGCTGTGGCGCAAGCCGGTCGCCGCCCTCAGCGCCTCCCCGTCCGCGCTGGGGGGCGAGAAGGCCCACGCCGCGCTCGTGCTGACGCTGTCCGCCCTGGAGGCCGCGACGGTCGCGGAGGCATCATTGACCATCCCGTTCGTCACCACGAAGGTGGACAAGAACAGCGGGAATGTGACGGACCCGGCCACGGCGCAGGCATTGCGGGCGTCCCTGGACGCACTGGCGCGGGCGGTCAGCGCGCAACAGGCTGGGAAGCCGCAAGGGGCATGAGATGAGTGACAAGGCTGACCCGCCGAACCAGGAACGAGGGAGCGAAGTTTGGCCGCCCGCACCCACCCCGCAGGAACGTGAGCCGACGCCGGTTCCGCCCCGGCAGGGGCCGGATTGGGCGGCGTGGGTTCCAGGCATCGTCGTGATCCTGTTTTTGCTGCTCTGTTTCCTGATCACGCTTTGGTTCTTGGGGCGTCTGGAGCACCTGTGAGTGGAAGGGCTGGGGCAATGAGAATCACCGTCACACTGGCGCGTCAGTTCGGCTGCGGCGGCTCCTATTTGGGCCAGCGCCTCGCGGAGAATCTGCAAATCCGGTGCCTGGACCGGGAGATCGTCAGCCACGCCGCGCGCCATCTTTCCGTGGACGAGGCGGAACTGGCCGGGCGGGAAGAACGCGGCGTCCCCTTCTGGGAGCGGATGCTGCGGGGCATCACCGCCGCCCCGCCCGAGGCGCTGTACCACTCCCCGGTCACGCTGTCTTTCTCCGACCGGGAGCTGTTCGAGGCCGAAACCGAGGTGATGAAGGAGATCGCCGCCAGCGAAGACTGCGTGATCGTCGGGCGCATCGCCGCCTACGTCCTGCCCCCCCATCCGGGCATGGTGAACGTCTTCCTCCACGCCCCCCTGAGCTTCCGCATCCCGCGCGCGATGGAATACTACGGCGCGGCCGACGAGGCCGGGGCGCGCGCCATGATCTCCCGGTCGGACGGCACGCGCGAGCGCTACATCCGCCAGATGATCGGCCACGAGGAGGACGACGCCCGGAACTACCACCTGTGCGTGGACACCAGCGCGCTGCCGCTGCCTCAAATCGCGGACCTGCTGACCGACTTCATCCGGCGCAAGACGGCGGAGGCCTGAAGGAGAAAATGGAAATGAGCGTCCCGATCCCGTTCTGGAAACGCCGCGCCTGCGTCTGAGGCCCCTGCGTCTGAGGCCCCTGCGTCTGAGGCCCCTGCGTCTGAGGCCCCTGCGTCTGGCGGACGCGCCGCAGAGTCAAAAGCTGTTTCCGCATTGCGAATGAGCCGTAAGGCCCCTGAATTTATTATAGTCATGCCTTGATCGCGACAAGCCTCCGCTTCCTGCGGGGGCTTTTGTTCGTTGGTAAGTATGGTATACTTATCTTAGACGTCAGCGGAGGCAAATTCATGGCGAATGAGACAAAGCGGCAGAACTTCAACATCACCCCGGAGCAGGAAACGGAACTGGCCCGGCTTCGGGAAACGCTGGACGCGCCCAGCGCCAAAGATGCCATCCTGCGAGCGGTGCGTATCGTGGAAGCCCTCGCCCGGCAGACGCGGCGCGGCGGGCAGCTCTATGTCCATGACGCTTACGGGCAGGCGCAGCGGCTGCTCATCCCCGAACTGGAACCGGCGGAGGAAGGGTGGCAGTTTTTAACGGCGCGGCCTCACCCCTGGCGGCGGCAATTGTGGGTGAAGGGGCGCAAGCTGCCCGCCGCCGCCGTTTGGACGGACTGGCGCGTCAATGGGGGTACGATTGCAGAGATCGCCGAGAGTTGGAACCTCCCACGCACGGCGGTGGAAGAAGCCTTGCGCTATGGGGAGACGCATCAGGACTTGCTGCGGATGGAAGCGGAGGAAGAGAAGCAGCGTCTCGCCGAGGCAGGCATTTCCGTCTCTGCTGAAGTTTCCGTCTCTGCTGAAGTTTCCGTCTCTGCTGAAGTTTCCGTCTCTGCTGAGGCGAGGCGATGAGCCTGCGCCTGCTGCTGGACGAGGACACGCAGGCGAAGCGGCTGACCCGTCTACTCCGCGAGGCGGGACACGACGTACAGACGGCGACGGAAGCAGACCTGATTCACAAGCCGGACGCGCAGGTGCTGGCCCATGCGAGGCGCGAAGAGCGCCTGCTGATGACCCGCAATTGTGGCGACTTTTCCTCCCTGCATCGCGCCACTCCCGATCCGGCGGGCATCCTGGCGATCTACCAGCACAACACGGCATCGGACATGTCCGACGCCGACATCGTGCAAGCCCTCGCCAATCTCGAAGCCCTCACAGCGGAGACGGGCTGGAAACCGAGCGGGCAGTTCATCGTCCTGAACCAATGGAACAACAGGCCAGTGCAATAACAGGCCAGTGCAATAACAGGGGCAAGTCGCGTCTCGAATAGCCGTCACGGGTCCACAGTGAACAGTCCAACCCGCGCCCAGCCTTCTTTGGCGATTGGGGCGAGCGGCGCGTCCGTGTCGAGCGTCCCCGTCCGCAGATCGCGCAGGAGGGGGCGCTTGCCGTTCTTCCAGACCGAAACGGCCTCGACGGCGGGCGGGGCGAGGACCAGCAACAGGAGCTGATCCGTCGCGCGGCAGACCAGCGGCAGCCAGTCCAGCCAGCGTTCGCCCGGCTCCTCGCCGCCGGCGGGCTGGACGCGCAGACCCGGCGCGGCGGCGGGGTCGGGCGCGAAGACGCGCCAGTCCAGCGTGACCGAGGGGGCGTCGAAGTCCAGCTTGGAGTCCGGCAGCAGGCCCGCCAGGGACAGCAGGGCCGTCTGGTGGGCGGTGAGGGCCCGCCAGTTCGCCGCGCGCGAGGCGGGCGGCACGGCGTCCAGGGCGGCAAAGGCGTAGCGCAGGTAGGAAACGTCCCGCGTCAGGCCGAACAGCCCGAAGCCCGCCTGGGCGCAGTCGTACAACCCGGCATGGAGGCCGTCGGGACTGAGCGACGGCAGATCGGGGCGCAGCGGCAAAGTCCGCAGCCACGCCCCCCATTCGGGCAGGGCCTCCCGCAGACGCGCGTTCGGCGCTTCGGCGTCCAGGGCGAGCAGGGACAGGATGACCCCAGCCACGGCGGCGGACGACTGGCTATCGAACTCGCGCAGGCGCCCGTCGAGCAGATAATCGGCGGCCTTCCAGGCGGCCTTGATCCAGACCTCGCTCCGCGTCGCCCGGTACGCCAGCACAAAGGCGCGGATCGCCTCGGCCCCGTCGAGCGCGCAGGGCTGGGGCAGGACGCGGCCGTCGTCCGGCAGCCCGCGCGTCGCCAGGACGCGCGCCCCGCCGTAGAAGCCAGCCTCGTCCTGCTTCAGCAGGAGCCACTGGCAGATGTTGAGGGCGGACTGGCGCAGCAGCGGCTCCCGTGTTTCCTCATGCAGCCCAAACAGTGACCGGGCCAGCCTGGCATTAGACAGAAGGCCATGCGTCTGGCCGTCCGCGTAGTCCGTGCCCACCCCGCCCGTGAGTTTGTCCCAGAACGCTCCCTTGTTCGGCTCGGGCTGCTCGCCCCGCCCCATCACCTGGAAGTCCGCGCACAGGCCGCGCCCCCCGAAGCGCACCAGGCGCGGGACGCCGGGTGTCTCGTGCAGCCGGTTCCAATCCCAGAATGCCCGCAGCGCCCCCGCCGGCTCGTGCGGAAAACCCCCATAGTGGCTCCCCTCCTCGCCCGCGACCGGCGGCTTGAGATACAGCCGCTCCATGCCCTGAACGTCATAGGCGTCCGCCGCGGTCAGCCGCGCGACCGTCCCGGCCGGGTCGAGTTGCGGCACGGACTCCAAAGGGTGCAGGCCCGGCCCGGCCCAGCCCGCGTACTGCGTCACCAGGGCGGCGCGGGCCTCCCCCGCTGTTTGGGCCGCGCTGAAGCGCAGGCCGAAGGCGATCAGCTTGCCGCCGCCGAAGGGAAACGTGGGGAAGTCGAGCGTCCATCCGCCCGCCTCGCTCCACTCCGCCGCGCCGTCCCCCGTCACCAGCCCGACGGCGTGGGCGCTGTACGCCGACCAGGCGCTCCCGGCGCTGTGCCCAGGCGTAGCGGTGGCCGGGATCGTCCACAGGCGGGGCTGATGCAGCGGCGAGGCCAGGTTAATGCGCAGCGACCCGCTCCGGCGCGGGGTCGTCCGCACGCGCATCTCGACCCGGAACGCCCCTTCTTCCCACGTTTTGTCTTCCCCGGCCTGGGGCAGCCACCGCATTTCCCAGGTCAGCGTGCCGCCGTCCATCCCCAGTTTGCGCTCGCCGCCCAGCCCAAGCTGGCCGCCCCGGCGCAGCTCGTGCCAGTCAATCGTCAGCGGGTAGGCTTCACCCTTCACGGTGACAGTGGCAAGAGGCCGCAGGACGCTCGTTTCGAACAGGGGCGCGACCACCTTCGCCCCGCCCCGGTTGCGCGCGGCGACGGCCAGCTGCCATGTCCGGCGCAGGCCGTGGCTGCCCGGCGTGAAGGCGGCCCAGAGGCTGGACTTGCGGCCCAAGCGGTAAAGAACGGGTTCGGGTTGGTTGGAAATGGATTTGGTCATGGTGTTGATGGCCCCACCCCCGTCCCCTCTCCCATTCCATGGGGGAGGGGACGGGGGTGGGGGCCTCCATTGGGCCGGGCGCAGGCTTTCTTACGCTGCCGCCGCTGCGTAGGACTCGATCTCCAGCCGCTTGAAGACCAGAGAGTCCAGCAGATCGGCCAGGGCCGGCGCGCCGAGGCTGAAATACTCCAAGATCATCGGGTCCAGCTCGCGCCTCATCGTGTCGCCGCCGCTGCCGATGCCCGAGCGGTGGGCCAGGATGTTCGCCAGGTACACGATGGCGGCCAGGTCGAACGACGACTGCGCCCGCGTCGGGTGGTGGTGGAACTCAACCGCCTCGACGACCGGGGCGGGCAGGCCCCAGCGGCCCAGCACCCACGCGCCCAGGGCGGGGTGGGACAGGCCGAGGACCTGCTTCTCGGCATCGTACATGGCAAGCTGCTCCTCGCGCACGGCATCCATGATCTCGGCCAGCCCCTGCGGAATAAAGCGAGCCAGGATGATCTTGCCGACATCGTGCAGCAGGGCCGCCGTGAACGCCTTCTCGGACTGCGGGTAGCGCGCCCGCTTGGCGATCAGCTTGGCCGCCGTCGCCGTCGTGACCGAGTGCTTCCACAGGGCCGGGAGGTCCAGACCCGTCCCCTGGACGCGGAACATGTCGAAGACGGCGGCGGCCAGCAGGGTATTTTTCAGCGTCGCGAAGCCCAGCAGCGTGACGGCCTGCGGGATGTTGGCGATCTTCTGCCGGAAGCCGTAGTAGGACGAGTTGGCGAGCTTCAGCACTTTGGCCGCCATCGCCGGGTCCGCCTGGATCACTTTGGCGAGGTCCGAGGCCGAGCAGAACGGGTCCTCGATCATCTGCATGACGCGCAGGACGCTTGTGGGCAGCGTGGGCACATCCGAGATGCGAGACAGCAGGCTTTCCAGGTACGGGTTCTTCATAGTGGTATCTCTTCTTGGGCGGCTGACAGCGCCGCCGCGTCCGTGTCGGCGGGTGGATACCGTGATTATCGGCGGGGGATGAAGAAGGCCACACGCGAAGAAATACCGGGGATTGGAAGAGGCGGAGGGAAAAACAAAAGCCGCCGGAACCTTGTAGGTTCCAGCGGCCTCTCTGCAATATCAACTTAATCACTGATGTTACGCATTCATCTTGATGGTTGTCTGCATCGCAGATTTTCGTCTGGTAAAATGCGGCTATGGATAAGCCACTTCTGGACCTGTACGCCGACTACTTGATCTCGTCCTTTGGCCCAACGACCGCCACAGGATTATCCCGCTTGCTGGACGCGGGCCTGAGCCATGATAAGATCACGCGCTTCCTGGCGGGAGAGGCCATGACCAGCCAGAACCTCTGGCAGATCGTCAAGCCCCTCGTCAGGCAAGTCCAGAACGAAGACGCCGTTCTTGAAGACGCCGTTCTTGTGGTAGACGACAGCATTGTCCACAAGCCTTACACCGATGAGAACGACTTAATCTGCTGGCACTATGACCATGCCACCGAGCAGACCGTTAAGGGCATTAACTTTGTGACCACTCTCTACTGCGCTCCGCAGAAGGAAGAAGAAAACAAAGCCCAGAACGAGGCCGAGGACGTTTCTCTTCCCGTCGCCTTTCGCTTCCCGTCGCCTTCGCGCTGGTGCAGAAGACCGAAACTTACGAGGACAAGAAGACGGGCAAGACCAAGCGGCGCGATCCCGTCAGCAAGAACGAGCATTATCAAACCATGCTCAAAGCCTGTGTTCACAATCAACTAGTGTTTCGCTACGTCCTTAATGATGTCTGGTTCGCCTCCTCCGAGAACATGACGCTCATCAAAACCGAGCTAGAGAAAGACTTCGTGATGCCCGTCAAGACTAACCGCAAGGTGGCTTTGTCGGAGCAGGACAAGAACCAGGGCCGCTCTCAGGCAGTGGAGACACTGGCGATGGAAGCGGGAGCCGCATATATGGAAGCGGGAGCCGCATATATTCCTTTGGAGTACCACAAGTCGCTCAAGCAGAATGCTTCGCTGACTTGCTCCCCGACGCGCACGGTGCGGACGCAGACCAACCATCTGTTTTGTTCGTTGTGCGCCTTCGTCAAATTGGAAGCCTTGAAGATCAGGACACACTGCCATCACTTCGCGCTCAAGAACAGGCTGTATCAGGCCGCTCTGCAAGCGGCCTTCAGTCAACTCCAGAAAATGGGGCCAGATAACCTGCTGGCCCATGCGTAACATCAGTTTATAAATAAACGGAGAGTATTGCCATTCCGAGGAGAGAAGTAGCCGTGTTTTTCGGTTGAGTTTCACTACGCCCGGTTCGAGAACATCGGATGCCAAATCGAGTAGTGGTCTGTATACCTCGAAAGCGTTCCTTAAGTTGGTCGAGCGCAGGACAAAACCAAGGAATGGCAGATAACGAAACATGTTTGACAGAGCTATAGCACATGTTCTGTTGACTGTTGCAACATCGTTTTGATCGTCAATGGACTCTAGTTGATGTAAATCACCTTCGTAGACCTGGCAAATCTTGTAAAGAGCCTCTTGGGAATGCCCGTATGGGAAGTCACCTTCCTTTAGACGTTCTATTTCGGCTAAAGTGGCCTCAATACGCTTGCAGGCATAGTCTCTGGTTGACATCTACTCATTCCAGTATGAATGGGGCTGCCTTAGTTCATCGATGGACTGCTGGTAGGAAGAAGCGCTCTCAGAAAGAGCAAGACAGAAAGAGCGCATCTTTCGAAGATGTTCTTTGTCCGGTTGTTGCTCTTTCAGCAGTTCCCGTAGGTTCTGCTGGATGGTGCTAGCTATTTCAGCGAGTTCGTCAACGGTTGAGGGGTGAGCTTTTCCTACGGCAAAATCTTCGACCGCCCGCTTCATCAAAACCACAGCAGTAGGGTCTGTGAACGAGGTAGAGGAAGTCGGCTTAATCCTAGCGACTAAGTGTGACATCTGCTCCGCAAGGCGTGTCACAGTTTCAAAATGCTGGCCGCGCCCTAAGATGGTGTTATCAAGCTCAATAGCCGCACGACACGCCATTGTTGCTAGATCAGTCGTGGGGACCTCATTGTCGTTCGTTTGATGGGCAGTAAACATGCTTGGGGTTGATGCGGGCATTGGTCTGCTCCTGAGATGCTGAACATTGAGCAAAAGGTGTTTCGCTCGTCAGAAACCGAAAAGGGCTTAACTACTACCCAATGAGATTTAACGAAATCTCATACAACACGATTCCCTAGTTTACCATAAGACAAACAAAAAATCAAATTGTTTCTTTCTCTTTAATAGAGTTGTGGTGCAATTATTCAGTCTCTTGACTCAGGAATGGCTTTTCTTGCCGCTTGGAGCGGCTGTGAGGCCCCTGGTGACGATAAATTGACAAGATTTTCATTCAGGAAGCTATAATGCGCTCAGGGAGCCTTACAGAGCCAAAAGGCTTATTTGCACCACAACTCTAATGATAGAGGTGGTAACCAAATTCTGCTTACAGGTTAACGAACGTGATAGCCCTTGAACTGACTAAATGAGGCACATGGGCAATACGAGAAGCCACCGGAATCACGGTAATTCCGGCAGCTCGTGCCTATCTCGGGATAGCTTCCCTGCGCCAGCCGCTCATACAGGGCGTACTGCCGCAGGGCAGGGCGAGCAGGGAGCGTCCCGGCAGTTGAAGCCCAGGCCTTTTTCGCCGCGCGATCACTTCAGGAAGGGCCGCGCCGTGACGGTTTTGCCGTCGCTGACGAAGGAAACGGCGCCCTGATGGTCGGTGCGGAAGGTCTGGACGCCGTGGGCGTCCAGGCGGGCCAGGGTGGACGGGGCGGGGTGGCCGAAGTGGTTGTGGCGGCCGCAGGAGATCACGGCCTGGCGGGGCTGGAGCCGTGAAAGCCAGTCGTCGCCGGTCGCATTCTTGGAGCCGTGGTGGCCAGCCTTGAGGACGTCGCAGGCCAGGTCGGCGTGGGCGTCCAGCATCGCGCCCTCGGCCTCGGTTTCGGCGTCGCCGGTCAGGACGAAGCGCGTCCTGCCGTACTGGACCAGCAGGGAGGCAGAATAGTTGTTGATCGCGGCGTCATCCGTGCCGGTCCCGTAGGTCGCCGCCGTGCCGAAGGCGGACGACGGGGGTGGGTTCAGGACGCGGAGGCGCACGCCGTCGCCCATGTCCAGACCCATGCCGCGCACGGCGCGGGCGTAGGGGATGTGCCGGCGGTGGGCCAGCGCGCGGAACTGGGCGTAGGCGGGGGACGGGTACGGCAGCGTGGTCCCGTCGAGGATCGTCCCGATCTCCTGCGCCCGCAGCACGGCGGCCAGGCCGCCGACGTGGTCGCCGTGCGGGTGGGTCAGCACCAGCACGTCCAGCCGGTTGATGCCCAGATAACTCAGGAACGGGACGACGATCTTGACCCCGACATCGGACGCATCCGCGTCCGTCTCGTCGCCGCTGCCGCCGCCATCAATGAGGATCGTGCGGCCCCCCGGCGTCTGGATCAGAGTGCTGTCGCCCTGGCCGACATCAATGGCCGTGACGCGCAGCTTCCCGGCATCAGAGTCCGGGTGTCGGCCCAGCGCCCACCAGAGCAGCGACCCGAGGGGGACAAACGGGGCCAACCGCAGCAGGCGGCGGCGGGACTCATTTGAGAGTGGGGTGAGGGACGGGTCGTCTTTGGGCGTGTTATCTTGGGGCTTGTCGTCTTCCGTGGGCATGGGTTCCTCCGTGAACTTTACATAATCGCGCTCATGATTTGCTGAACCTAGACAGCAGCCTCCAGGTCATCAGCATCTATGCCTAAAATGAGAACCGGAATGTCTATGTCAGATACGCCGCGACTTTCCAAATCCCAAACAAACTGCTCGAAATACGAGACACCGGTTGACATCTCCTCCGCGAACGCTTTGACCGGCACGACCTCAATGCCAGCATCTATGTAGCCGAGGTTCCTGAAGATGGTCATCTTGGCACAGACGTTGTAAACCATGAAAGCGTATTTGCCGAATTGAACCTCAACCCCAAGTTTCTCTTTCACGAAGTCCATTTCGCGGAACGCGCCCCGGTTCTTTGTCCTGAGTTTGTAATCTTCCAGGTAATGCGTTGTCGGATAGTCACAGTTGACGCGGACGGGCTTCCAGCCATCCTCCGCAAAAGCGGATTTAAATGCCTTGTTGATGGATTGAGGGCTAAAAAGCATCCGGCCCGGCATTGTTTTCTCTTTGCTCGTCTTGACCTTATGCTCGGCGGCATTGACACGGCGTATAGCTGCATTCACTTCCGGGATAAGCAGCGGGTAACGCTCAGTGACGGCCTCTTTTCCGCCATTGAACGAATACATTCCGGCAACTCTCATGCGCGCTCTCCATTCAGCCATTCCAACGGCATTTGAGCGACTTTTTCTTTGCCAGTCGGCTTGTGAACCGGCTTACCCAAAGGTCTCAATTTTAGCCGACCGGCATGGTAATCCGCGATCCGTTGCTGGGCGAGGCTGATATATTCAGCGTCACGGTCAATGCCGACCGCTCGCCGGTTGTGCCTGACGGCTGCGAGAAGCGTAGAGCCGACACCCGCGAACGGGTCCAAAACCCACTCATCTTCATTCGTCAGGGCCAAAACACATCGCTCAACCAACTCCACTGGGAACTGGCAGGGATGACACGTTTTTTCGGGGTGGTTTGCCTTGACATTCGGTATCTCCCAAATGCCTGTTTCCCACTCCTGGGCAAGTAACGTCCAAAAATCTGATGGGTTCTTGCCGAGAGGGTTGCCAGAGGGCAGTCCTTTTTTGTCTCCCTTGAAGTGCAGCTTGCCGGGATATTTAGCCGGGACGCGCACGGAATCCAAGTTGAACGTGTATTCCTTACCTTTTGTGAACCAGAGCAATGTTTCGTAGCGGCCTGAGAAACGGAATGTCGCATGGAGACCATGATCAAAGTGCCAGACGATCCGATTCCTGAGCTGTAGACCGAGGCCCTTGAAAAGCGGGTAAAAATGAATGTCAAGCGGAAAAACTTCTCCCGAATCTACATAGTTACCAACCTGCCAGCAGAAAGAACCGCCAGGCTTTAAGAGCCGCACTAGGTCAGTGATGACTGCCTCCTGCCAAACAAGGTACTGATCCAGGCCAGTCTGCTTTTCATAACTCTTGCCAATGTTGTACGGCGGCGACGAGATTATGAGCGAGAACAAGGCCGCTGGAAGTGCGGCAGTCGCTTCCTGTGTATCGGCTTGCAGCAGAACAAGACGCTCATCAGGACGGAAAGCGTTAGCAACGGTCGGTGCCGCTTGAAGGCCGAGTTGATCAGTCATGTCCATATTATAGCAGGCTGAGAGCGGCAATATCGCCTGCACAGGGCGTTGTTTTTTGTCTTCCGGTGACATCAATTCCTCCGTGGGTAATTTTACAAAGCATTGGGCATCATCGAAGCGCAAGCTGAACGGGCGGCGTCTCCCATGACTCAACCGGCAGAGCCGCCAGTTGCGGAATAGCCTCGCGGCTCATCTCGAAGAAGTCGGCGCGGCGCTCCACCCCGACGGCGCGGACGCCGACGGCTTCGGCGGCGGCGACGGTGGAGCCGGACCCCATGAACGGGTCGGCGACGATGCCGACGCCGAGCGGGAGGCATGGACGACCTGCCGCAGAAACGACTGCGGCTTGATGCTGGGGTGGTTCGCAATCGCCCGCTCGCGCTGCGGGGTGCACTCTGAGGGGATGACGTCGCCAAAGGGCAGGCCGTCCGGCGTCCGGCGCAGGCCGCCGGTTCCGTACTCCCGCAGGCAGTCGGCCACCTTCATGCCCGGCGGGAGTGGCTTCCGCAGCAGACCCCACGGCTCATAGGCGCCGCGCGGCAGCGACGTCACGGCGGGGAACTCCTCCTCGGCGTTCTTCGGGCGGTCGCCGCCGCGCATGGTCCGCACCAGCCGGATCACCTCGCCGCGAAACTCCAAGCCGCCCTCGACGAGCGCCGCGAACACCATCTGCGAGAGGAAGGTGTTGGAGGCGAGGAAGACGTGGCCGCCGGGCCGCAGGGCGCGCGTCACCAGTCGCGACCACTCCACGAAGTACGAGCGCAGGGATTCCCGCTCCCTGACATTGAGGGCCGTGAAGCGCGGCAGGGGCGAGCGGACATGGCCGTCGAAAGAGGGCGGTATCCGCCAGACGCCTCCCTCCCGCTTGGCCCGCTTGTCCAGTTGCTCGGCCTCGAATTCCTTGACCCCATAGGGCGGGTCGGTGACGACGGCATGGAGGCTGCTCTTGGAAATGCGGCCCAGCCATTCAAAGCCGTCCGCGTGGACGATCTCCGACCGCCCGATCTCATGCGCCGGATAATCCAGGGTGAGGCAGGGCTGCGGCAGGGACATTGGGGCGTTTCGTGGTGCGGGTTCGATGACTACGGCAGGCATAAGTTCCTCCCTGACGGCGTGAGCCGGCCTTTTCCGGCGCTGCTCTGCTTTGTTCGCCGCGACGCCCGGAGTTTCCTCCCCCGGAATTGGGGGCGAGGGCAGGGCGATTGCCTTTTGCGTTCCCGGCCTTGAAAGGCCGGGCTACCCGAAGTGGAAGTGCCTCCGGCACTGGGGAACCGCTGCCGCTTGCCCTCTCCGCAACCGCGTAGCGGTTTTCACCCAGGGTAGCCCGGCCTTTCAAGGCCGGGAACGCAAAAGGCAATCGCCCTGGGGGCGAAAACGGCAGGACAATCAAACCGCCACGGCGAACTAGGCGTTCATCTGCCCACCGAAAGGCTACTCCCGATGAAGCTGCCGACACTGTTGTCTTTGATTCTCCTCGCACTCCTACTGGCCGTCTTCGCCGCACCCGCGCCTGCCAGCCCGCTCACCCTCTACGTCTCCCCGCAGGGGCACGACGGCGCATTGGGCACTCAAACCGCCCCGCTGGCGACACTGGCCGGGGCGCGGGACCGGCTGCGGTCGCTCAAAGGGGCGAACAAACTTCCCAAAGAGGGCGCGATTGTCTGGATTCGCGGCGGCGCCTATCGCCTCCGGGACACGTTCACGCTGACGGGGGCCGATGATCTGTCGCCTGCCCCTGTGACCTACGCCGCTTACCATGGGGAGCCGGTGCGGCTGACAGGCGGGCAGGAGGTCAAAGGCTGGAAGCCGGTCACAGACCCGGCGATACTAGGCCGGCTCGATCCTACGGCACGCGGACACGTCTTGCAGGCCGACTTGAAGGCACAGGGCATCACGGACTATGGGCAGATGACGCCGCGCGGCTTTGCCAAGCCAGTCACACCCGCCGGGCTGGAATTGTTCTTTCAGGATGCTCCCATGACCCTGGCGCGCTGGCCCAACGCGGGTCAATGGGCGCGAGTCGCCGGCACGGCATCGGATCAGGGCGCGGACCACTTTTCCTATGAGGGCGACCGGCCCGCGCGCTGGGCGCAGGCGGAGGACGCCTGGGTGTACGGCTACTGGCAGTTTGACTGGGCCGACAGCTACGCGAAAATCCAGGGCGTGGACGCCGCGCATCATCAGATTCGGGCCGCGCAGAGCGGCGACCTCCTTTCCTACACGCCGGGGCACCGCTGGTACGCGCTGAACCTGCTGGAAGAGCTGGACACGCCCGGCGAGTGGTATCTGGACCGCAAGACCGGCGTCCTCTATTTTTGGCCGCCCTCGGACATCAAAAAGGGTCGCCCGACGGTCTCCCTGACCCGCGACCTAGTCCGGCTGGACGGCGTTTCGCACGTCACCCTGCGCGGGCTGACGCTGGAAGCATGCCGGGGCGATGCCGTCACCATCCGCAACAGCGCGCATGACCTTCTGGACCGATGCGTCATCCGCAACGTGGGCAACCGGGGCGCAACGGTTGCAGACGCAACCGACAGCGGCGTGCGCGGGGGCGAGATCACCGGTGCCGGAGATGGCGGCGTCACTCTCAGCGGCGGAGACCGCAAGACGCTGACGCCGGGGCGCAACTTTGTCGAAAACTGCCGCCTCCACGACTACAGCCGCTGGGACCGGACGTACCGCCCCGGCGTCGGGGTGGACGGCGTCGGCAACCGCGTTGCCCACTGCCTAATTTACGACGCCCCGCACAACGCCATTTTACTCAGCGGCAACGACCACCGAATCGAGTACAACGAGATCCACCATGTCTGCCAGCAGACCGGCGATGCGGGCGCGTTCTACATGGGCCGAAACTGGACCATGCGCGGCAACGTCGTCCGCTTCAACTACTTCCACGATCTGGTCAACGAAACGGGCGTGGCGGGCGAGTTCCACGACGTCATGGCGATCTACCTGGACGACACCGCGGCGGGAACCCTGGTCTTCGGCAACGTCTGCGTCCGGGCGGGCCACGCCGTCATGGTCGGCGGCGGGCGCGACGACATCGTGGCGAACAACGTCTTCGTGGACTGCAAGCCCGCCGTCTCGCTGGACGCGCGCGGCATCGGCTGGGCGGCCAAGTATCTGGTCCCCGGCGGCGGCTGGAACATGCAGGAGAACCTGGCCGCCGTGCCCTACGACAAGCCGCCGTACAGCGCGCGCTACCCGCACCTGGCGAACATCCTCTCGGACAACCCGAACGCGCCCAAGTACGACGTGATCGGGCAGAACATCGCCTTCCACTGCCCGGACTGGCTTCAAATCCAGGACAAGGCGGACACGCTGCCCGGCATCACCATCCGCGCCAATTTGACCGACAAGGACCCGCTGTTCGTGGACGCCGCGCACGGCAACTACCAGCTCAAGCCCGGCTCCCCCGCCTTCGCCCTGGGCTTCCAGCGCATCCCGTTCGAGAAGATCGGGCTGGAGAAGATCGCCCCCTAGCCCCCAATTCTGGAGGAACCGGAATTAGGCGCAAGCCTTTCCTCTCCGTCTCCCTCTCCTGCTCCCCCATTATTGGGGGCCGGGGGGCCTTTCCACGCCAGCGCCGCCCACCCAATCACGGCGTAGTAGCACACGATCAGCGCCAGGGGCGGCGGCGGAATGGACCGGAACGACCACGCCGAGCCGCCGAAGCCGTGGACGACGACCAAGACGCGCCCGATCCCCCACCCCGCCCCGGCCAGCAGCCACAGCCCCGCCGCGTGCCACACGCCCAGCAGCAGGACGCCCGTGAAGCCGAGCGGGATCAGGACGAACAGGGCCGGGACGACGGCGAGATTGGCAAGCCAGCCATTGAGGGAAACCTCGTCATAGGACGCGGCGACGACCGGCAGCGACCCAAGCTGGGCCAGGCCTGACAGCCCGATGCCCTCCACGGCCCACAGGACGGCTTTTGCGGCGACCGGGGCGCGGATTCGGGCGATGATGCGCGGGCGCCAGAACTCGTCCCACACGGGCATCGTCAGCGACAGCGTCAGGATGGTCAGGAAGGACAACTGGAAGCCGGGTTCAAGCAGGGACGTGGGCTGAAGGAGCAGAATCAGCAGCGACGCCGCCGCCACGGTCGTCGGCCCGTCCGGCTCGCGCTCAAAGAGGATCGCGCCGAAGTAGAGGCAGGCCATGATGACCGCCCGCGTCACGGCGGGCCGCCCGCCGCAGACCAGCGCGTACAAGATGAGACAGCCAATCAGCAGCGCGGCCTGCATCTTGCGCGGCAAGGTCAATTTTCGCCCCAGCCGCTCCAGCCAGAAGGCCAGGATGCCGACATGCAGACCCGCCGAGGCCAGGATGTGGACCGTGCCCGTGCGGACGAAGTCCGCCAGCAAGGCAGGCGCCAACTCGGTCCGGTGCCCGATCAGAATCCCCGACAGCACGGCGGCCTCGGTCGGCGGCAGCCCGTCATGCAGGGCTGTCAAGACGCGCCGGCGCACGACCACGGCCAGGTGCAGGAAGGGGTTGAGCCGGCTTGCTCCTAAATCCTCAACTGCGCCGGGCCGCTTCACCCCCAGCTCGCAGTAGACCGTCCGCCGCGCCAGGTAATCCCGCCAGGAGAACGCGCCGGGATTCGTCGCCCCCTGCGGAGTCGCCAGCGTCCCCTCCAGCCGCACCCGGTCGCCATAGTCCAGGCTTTGTCCCCGCGCCGCCTCCGGCCCCAGCGTCACCGCCACGTCGCCGGTCACGGGGGCCGTCCGCCCCGCCGTCTTCAGTCCCTCCGCTCGCAGGAAGAACGTCCACCGCTCCCCGCGCCGCGCTTCCGGGTCGCTGACCACGGTTCCCGTGACGGCGACGGGCGCGGGCCGGTCCGCCCAATGGGACACGTCCGAGGCAGGGACCGTCCCAAACGCCGCCAGCCGCAGCGCCCCCGCGCACAAGCCCAAGAGGAGCAGCCCCGCCACAAAGAAGCGTGGATGCCGCCCCAGCGCCAGGGACGCCAGCCCCAACGCGGCCAAGCAGAACGCCACAGCCGGCGGCAGCCCGCCCGCCGCGCCCAATCCGATCCCTGCCGCAAACGCCGCCGCCCAAACCATCAGCGGCCGGTTCTGTATCTCCAAAACGCCCTCCCTGGCTGCCCGCCCTGAACATCCTTGTTACTCCACCGCTTCAGACAATTTAGGTTACGAGTTGATGGCCGCGCTCAAAATCGTGACCGGCAGGCCGGGGACGCGGAGGAAGGCGGCATCATTGGTCAGGAAAAGCGCGCACCCCGCCGCCAATCCCGTCGCCGCATGGAGCGCGTCGGGCGTCTTCAGCCCCAGCGCGCGCAGGCGCGCGGCCTGTTCCCACACCGGCAGCGTGGCTGGAAGCAATCTAACTTCGCGTGCGGTCAGAAACGCCCGGAATAACAGTTCCAGGGCCGCGTTGCCGTCACGCATCGGCTTGACCAGTGTTTCCAGCCACGTCAGTTCGCTGGTGACAATGGAGAGTCGGCCCGCTTGTGCCGCCGGCCAAAGGGGAGCGAGAAACGAGCGGTAAGGCTCAATCTTCTCCACAGCGTAGATCACCGAGTTTGCGTCCACATAGACGGAACCCGAGGGCGGCAGAATCAGCGCTCCCATGCATCACGCTCCTCGCGGACATAGGCGTCCACTTCTTCGGCGCTGTGAAAGGCAAGGTGCCCCGGCGCTTCCGCCAGGACATCCACCACCGAGCGGCGCGAAACGTCGGCTTCCTGTGGGAACAAGACGATGACATCCACGGATTTGCCTGTAGGCAACTGCGGATCAGCAATCTCAATTCTTCCGCCGAGCTGAACTGTGGTTGTTACCTTCATTGCTGCTTGCATAGGTGGTTTCCAGTCATAGCACTATTGTACCAGATGCCGCCGGGCGGCGCAAATCGTCCGCTTCCTGCTCAGTCTTAATCGGTCGGCATTGCCGCGAGTCGTTGGAAGGCCGACGGTTTTGGGCCGTCGGCGAGGCGCTTTCGTATCATCTCGGCACATTCACTCGGACTCAGCATTGATGTATCTACTTCAAGGTCGTAAATGCCGGGGACATGAACTTCACGCTGCCATGCTCGCACCGGCAGAGGCACAGAAGAGTCAGTTGAGGTTTCCACGTTCCACCCCGTATTCCGTCGCCGTTCCATGATAATCCCGATGTGGCAATGAACGCCCACGAACAAGACCGGCAAGCCGTTCAGACGCCGGGCGCAATTGGAGAGGATTCCACGGGGGACGGAGTAAGCGTCATGGTGTCCCACATCCACGACAACGTTCAGACCCAATCGGCAGTGGGCGGCGACGGACTCATACAGGGCGCTGTAGAGGGTAGAAACGAGCGGTTCCAGGTCAGGGCGTTCCCCGCCGGGCCGTAGCCCGATGCCGGGCAGGTAACGTGCGGGAGTCGCCTGCATAAACCGATCAACCCCCAGGTTCATCCATAGGCCCTCAAACGTGGCCTGAATCTCCGCAGCAATGCTGGACTTTCCGGAGCGCGGTGCGCCGTTCAAGATGATGATCTGCCCCGGCGCGCGTGTCTGCTCCATAATCGTTTTGGTGCTTCCTCAGAATGTCGCCCGCAATCTGAATGTTAGCCCGCTCCGGCGCGGCAGAGGTCGCAGAGGGGAGAGGCTTCGGCGTCGGAGGGGGCGGCGAGGGACTGGCAGCGGGGGCAGGGGGTCCAGCCCTGGCGGCGTTTCCACTCGTCCGTGCGGGCGGCGCGGAGCATGACCCGGCGGATCCGTCCGCGCAGGGCTTCTTCCGTAATGCCGATGAGGGCCGTCTCCACGCGCGCCCGCACTTCCTCTGAGAGCACAATCCGTGCCAAGTCTTGCGCTGTGGGCGTCGGGACTGAAATAGTTAGCGGCTTTTTTGTCACGGGCCAGGCCGCCGGCTTCGGACGTGTACCGGAGGTGAGATGCCTGCAAAGTCTCACTGCCGTGCTACGGTCAAGAAATTCTGAGACAGAATCTGATTCGCGCTCATGTCCCCCGTTTCCGCAGCAATGCAGAGACGGAAAACAGAGCGGATTCCTTTCCAAATCACACGGCGAACGCCGCTCTTTAACCCATGCGCGATCGGCAGATCTTCAAAACACTGGACATTGGAAAAGCCGGAAGCGTACAGCAGTTGTTTCATGGAAGCCTGCGTGAAAGCCTGCTCATGAGTGAAGTCGCCATAGAAGACGCGACCGACAAAGGGTGATTCTCCGTTTGGGACATGGATGATCCATCTGCCGTCTTTACTCAAGACCCGGCGCACCTCGTCTATGAAAGGCAGCAGCTCATTTCTGGTAAAGTGTTCGATCACGTCAAACGCAACCACGACATCCTGCGACTTGTCGGGGAGCGAGCGAAGCGTCTCCATCAGGTCGCCGCACCGGACTCCGGTGATCCCCAAGTGATGTGCCGCCGCCACCTGCTCCTGGGAAACGTCCACGCCCAGGAGATACTGATAGCCCGCCTGCCGCGCAAAATACAGCAGAGTGCCGTGCCCACATCCCAGGTCCAGGATACTGGCCGTTTTGTCCGGCGGAAAGTGGTCGCGGATGAGTTTCCTCATATACGCCTCCCGAGGCTTCAGCCCTTCGGCCGTGACCGGCGCCAGCGGCACGTCATGGGCGTTTACATAGTGCTCATAAATCCTGGCACGGTACTCTGACATGCTTCTTAATTCCTCGCTTGACTTTCGTGAAGATTTTTTTCGCCGAAAAATGACATGACTTGGCTCAACAGGGCTCAAACTCCGAAGGACTCAAACTCCGGCGCGGCAGAGGTCGCACAAGGGATGTGGCTCACTCTCGAAACCGGGCGCAGCCAGGGCGCCGCAGCGGGGGCAGGGGGTCCAGCCCTGGCGGCGCTTCCATTCGTCCGTGCGGGCGGCGCGGAGCATGACCCGGCGGATCCGTCCGCGCAGGGCTTCTTCCGTAATGCCGATGAGGGCCGTCTCCACGCGCGCCCGCACTTCCTCTGAGAGCACAATCCGTGCCAAGTCTTGCGCTGTGGGCGTCGGGACTGAAATAGTTAGCGGCTTTTTTTTGTCGCGGGCCAGGCCGCTGGCTTTGAAGTGGATGTCGGTGAGGACGCGGCCGCCCAATTTGCTGTTCAGGCGGCGCAGCATGTCTTCTTTGAGCAGGGTCAGCTCGTTGGCCCAGACGCTGTTCTTGACGCGCACGAACAGGACGCCGTCGCGCACGGACTCGACCTGCGTCACGCCTGCCACCTGCGGGCCGACGACGCCTTCCCAGTGGACTTTGGCGAGGTGCGGGCGGAGCCTCTGGGACAGCTCCTGGGATTGCAGGAAGCTGTGGACGGCGCTGAAGCCGGGGGCCATGCCGCGCGTGCGCCGTGTCTGCCGATCATCATTCATTGCCTGGTGACCTCGCCCGCCGTGACCGAGTAGACGGCGGCGCGCTCCAAGACGGCGGGGGCGAAGGCGCGCAGGTTGGTGCAGGAAAGAAACGTCTGCGAGCCGGCCCGCGCCGTCAGGTCGAACAGCAGGCCGCGCCGGGCGTCGTCCAGGTCGGAAAGGACGTCGTCCAGGAGGAGCAGGGGCGGCTCGCCGACCAGTTCCTCGATCAGTTGCCGCTCGGCTAATTTCAGGGACAGGGCGACGGTCCGCTGCTGGCCCTGCGAGCCGAACAGGCGGCAGTCCTGGCCGTTGACCAGAAAGGCGATGTCATCGCGCTGCGGCCCGCGCACGGTCGTCCCGCGCGCCGCCTCCTCGCCCGCGACCTGGGCCAGTTCCTCTAAGAAGCGGCCCTGGATGGCGGGGGCTTCGGTCAGGCCGTCGAGCGGGAACGAGGGCAAATACGTCACTTGCAGGTCGTCGCGCTCGTCGCTCAGGGTGCGGTGCGTCTCGGCCGCGAGCTGGGCGAGCCGTTCCAGGAACAGCCGGCGGCGCTCGATGAGCCGTGCCCCGTGCTGGGCCAGGCCCTCGTTCCAGGCGGGCAGGCTGTCGCGGGCCGAGCCGGGGATGCGGCCGTCGCGCAGATCGCGCAGGAGGCGGTTGCGCTGCTCCAGCGTCTTGCGGTACGAGCCGAGCGCGAGGACGTAGCGCGGCGAGGTCTGGGCGATCTCTAAATCTAGAAAACGGCGGCGGACGGACGGCTCGCCCCGGATGATCTCCAGGTCGCCGCTGTCGAACAGCACGGCGTTGAGCTGGCCGATGACTTCGGACAGGCGCGTGTGCTTGACTCCGTTGATCCGGGCGGCCTTTTTTTCGGTCTGGGACAGGGCCATCTCGATCTCGATGTCGCTGTTCTTGTCCCGGAGCACGTCGGCAGTGATTCGGGCGGCGGCGGCGCCGAAGCGGACGAGTTCGGTGTCTTTGCCGGCCCGCGACGACTTGCTGGTCGCCAGGATGTAAAGGCTTTCCAGCAGGTTGCTTTTGCCCTGGGCGTTGCGCCCGACGAAGATGTTCAGCCCCGCCCCCGGCTCGATCCGCAGAGTCCCATAGTTCCGAAAGTTTTCCAGCTTAAGAGAAGTGACATGCATGGCAAGAATGAGTGACTATCCAGGACTGACTGCCGAACGAGCTTCGGCTTGGCTTGTGACTCTTATACCCTGATAGAAGAATGAGATTCTTTATGGTAGTAGTAATAGGTGTGTGACTCAGTTGTGACTCAACGTGACTCTGCCGGAGCGGCTTGTCGGAATCGCCCGATTTGCGCCCGATTCTTGCAGAAGCTTCCATGAAAGCGTGAGATTCGCAGCCCGAATCGCTTAATTCGGAGAGTCACGTTGAGTCACATCGGCCTGTGACTCAACGGTGACTCAGGGGAGATTTTGTGACTCTGTGACTCAGCGAATCTCGTTGAGTCACAAAAGGGTGTTGTTGAGTCACTTTGAGTCACAGGTGAGTCACAGGCCATGTGACTCAAGAAATCCTATCCCCGCCGCAAGCGGCGATGGGCAGGGCAATCGCCTCTGGCGTGCCCGGCACTAGAAGCGTGCCCGGCACTAGAAGGCACTAGAAGCGTGCCCGGCACTAGAAGCGTGCCCGGCACTAGAAGGCACTAGAAGCGTGCCCGGCACTAGAAGCGTGCCCGGCACTAGAAGGCACTAGAAGCGTGCCCGGCACTAGAAGTGCCGGTCTACCCGGCGTGAAAGTCGCTCCGCGACTGAGAACAAACAGGGACTAAGAACAAACACGGACTGAGAACAACCATGAGGAAACGCTCCTGAGCGCTGTTCCTGAGCGCTGTTCCTGAGTGCCGGAGGCACTTTCATTTCCGAGTAGACCGGCACTTTCAGTGCCGGGGACGCTTCTAGTGCCTTCTAGTGCCGGGCACGCTTCTAGTGCCGGGCACGCCAGAGGCGATTGCCCTGCGGCGATGGACTCTTGGGACGCCTTCTGTCACAGTGTCACACTTGTGTCACAGGCTGTGACACAAGTGTGACATTAGCCGCCGCGCTCGATCTCTTGCTTGATCCTGCCAATCAATGACAGTATCTGCGGGTCTTCCTCGCTCTCCTTCTGGAGCCGCACCGAAGCATGGACAATGGCCGTGTGACTCTTCAGGCCGAACGTCGCCGCCAATGTGGACAGCGGTACGCCGCCCATTTCCTTCGTCAGATACATCGCCACCTGGCGCGCGAACCCGGCGTCGCCGTGCAGCCGGGTGGCCCGGTTGCTGCGCCCGCCGCCGGCGAGAATCTGGTCGCGCGAGACGCCCATCTGGGCGGCGACGGCGTCAATGATCTGATCCACGGCCGGGCCACCCGCGCTCATCTCATTGTCCCTCCGGGGCGGGCGGGGCAGGAGCAGGGACAGGCCGCTGACGGGCGGCGCGTGGTCTTCGGGATGGGCCGAGACGGGGTCGCGCGCCGGCGACTCGCGGAGGGGCGTCTGCTTGACGTAGTAGCTGCTCAGGACGTCCGAGGCGAGCTGTTTGGTGACGGGGCTACGGGCGAGCGAGGCGTAGGCCATCAGCTTGATCAGCGCGCCTTCCAGGGAGCGGATGTTGCTCTGGATGAGGTTGGCCATGAAGGCGATCACGTCGTCGGGGATCGCCAGGTTTTCCAGCAGGGCCTTTTTTTGCAGGATCGCCTCCCGCATCTCCAGCTCGGGCGGGGCGATGTCGGTGACCAAGCCGCACTCGAAGCGCGACTGGAGGCGATCGTCCATCGCCTTCAGCTCGCGGGGCGACCGGTCGCTGGTCAGGACGATCTGCTTGTTCATCTGGTGCAGGACGTTGAAGGTGTGGAAGAACTCTTCTTTCGTTTGCTCCTTCGAGGCCAGCATCTGGATGTCATCCACGAGCCAGACATCCACGCTGCGGTACGCCCGCCGGAAGTCCTCGGTCCGCTTGTCCCGGATGGCCGCGACATAGTGATTGGTGAACGTCTCCCCGCTGACATACGCGACCCGCGCCTGCGGCAAGGAAAGACGGATCTGGTGGCCGATCGCGTGCATCAGGTGGGTCTTTCCTAGGCCGCTGTTGCCGTATAGGAACAGGGGGTTATACTTCTTGCCCGGCTTCTCCGCAACATAGATCGCCCCGGCGTGCGCCATCCGGTTGGACTTGCCGACCACGAAGTTGTCGAAGGTGTAGCGCGCGTTCAAGGGCGAGGCGGCCAGTTCCATCGTGAACGGATTGCGGCTCGCCCGCCCGCTGCCGTCCACGCTTCCTTCGGATGCCGGCGAAAGCGCCGACTGCCCGGCGGGCACGGGAAGCTGGGACTCGGGCGCGGGCGATGAGGGGGACAGGGGCGAGGCGGCCTGCTGCAAGGGGAGCGGCTTCTCGCCGAGCAGCGGCTGCACGTCCGGGGTGGAGATCACGAACCGGACCTGGACGGTGGGGATGTCCAGGTACTGGGCCAGGTGCTGCGCCAGCGTCTGCGCGTACTTGGTCTCGACGAATGTTCGGGCAAACGACGACGGGGCGCCCAGGACAACGATGGGGGGGCTGCCCAGACTATAGGAGAGCGGCTTGAGCGGGCGCAGCCAGTTGCCGATGGTCTGCTTGTTGACCGACCCGGCCAGGGCGCGCAGAGTCCGCTCCCAGGCCCGCCGGAGGGCGGTCAAGCTTTCCTCCTCGCCCAGTTCCAGCTGCTGGTCCTTCAGGGGCTGGTCTGGGGCGCTGTCGTCGGGTGTGGTGTGGCTGCTCACGAGTTTCCTGGCGGCGAAAGGCGGCCACTTATTACCCTCGATGGGCGGGCCGTAACAAGAGAAGGAGGCAGCCATTTCGATTCCGAAATCGCCGCCTCACTGGCGTCCATTATACCGCAAATCGCGCGCCCCGGCAAGCCGAATTTGCCGCTATTTCGCCGACGCCGCGCGGGTCTTTCCGTCCGCCGGGGGGCGATCTTCCAGGTCCCGTCGCAGTTCGTGCCGACGAACAGTTTACCCGTTACGCCCCGACCACTTCGCGCGCGGCAGCCAGGACGGCGTCATAGTCCGGCTCGCTCGCGATCTCCGGGACGGTCTCGACGTAGCGGACGATGCCGCCCTTGTCCGCCAGGTAAATGGAGCGCGACAGCAGGCCGAGTTCCTTGACCTGCGCGCCGAAGGCCGTCCCGACCGTCCGGTCCTTGTGGTCGGAGAGCATCTGGATGTTGTTGACGCCCTCCTCTTTGGCCCACCGGGTCTGGGCGAAGGGCGTGTCCGCGCTGATCGTCACGACCTTGATCTTGTCGGTCGGGAGACCCGCGACGTGCCGGTTGAACTTGCCGGTTTCCAGGGAACAGACGCTGGTATCAATGCTCGGCACCAGGATCATCAGAACGGCCTTCGTGCCGTTCTCGCTGAGTTCGTCCCAGCCGACGGTCTGGAGCTTGTCCGCCGTCTGGACGTGGAAGTCGGGGACCTTGTCGCCCACTTTGAGTTCCTGGCCTACCAGGGTCATCGGGCCGCCTTTGAACGTGATCGCGCCGGGGCGCTCAATCATGGTTGTCGTCTGCGAAGCCATCGTCATGGTCATCTCTCCTTCACCAATGCAATCTTGACCTCAAGTATACCTCTTGCCAAAGGAGAACGCGCGCCCGGCGTCGTATAGAGTCCCACCATGACCAAATTCGTCTTTTTTGACATCGGCGACGTGCTGTTCGACGAGAACGCCCAGCACCAGTGGCTGTTCCACGACCTCCTGCTGACCCTGCGGGCGCACGGCAAGGACGTGTTGTGGGACGACTTCAACGCGACCCGCAAGCGGCTGACGGCGGCGGGGCCGAACCCCGAAGCGGCCATCAAGGGGACGCTGGCCTTTTACTGCGCCAACGAGTCGGAAACGGAAGTCTTGTGGCACGAGGCGCGCGACCTCTACCAGCAGATGCGGAAGCCGCGCCCCTACGGGCAGTTGCTGGACGGCATCACGCCGGTCTTGCAGGACCTGCGCCGCGACTTCCAACTCGGCATCATCGCCAACCAGCACCCGCCCGTCAAAGAAGCCATCGAGAACTACGGCATCGCGGGCCTGTTCGACGTCATCATCATCAGCGAGATCGTCCACCTGTTCAAGCCCGATCCGGCCATCTTCCAGGCGGGGCTGGACCAGGCGGGCATCACGGCGGCGGAGGCCGTCTTCGTCGGCGACCGCCCCGACAACGACATCGGCCCCGCCAAAGCCGCCGGGCTGAAGACGGTGCGATTCAAGCGCGGAATCCAGTATACTCTGTATAACCCGGACGACCCAGCCCTGACCGCCGACGAGACCGTGACAGACGTGTCCGAGCTGGCGGCAACCGTGCGGCGGGTGGCGCGCGGCGAAGGTGAGGCGTAACGAGTCTTAGAATCAAGCGCAATACTAGGGTAAGACAAGCGCCTGCTGTGGGCAGGATGGCGATGACTGCGCCAGCAGGTGGGAGTGAACCAAAAGTGAAAACGAACGATGTTTGGCAGCAATTCCGCGAGACGCCTAAATGGGTGTTGATGGTGAAGCTTCTGCTTATGTTGCTGGGAGTGATGCTAGTTGAAAGTTGCTGGAAAATGCCACTAGAAACCTCTCGGGGCTGGGCCGGATACTTCCGCGCAATACTGGGTGGGATGACGGGCGTTCTGTTGATCGTAGCCTTTGAGGGCGTTCGGCAGATGTTGACGAAGAAAGCGGCCTAACGCGGCGCTGCAAAGGATTTGTGAAGATGCCTACGGTGGAAATGCGAGAACAAATCTTTGAGGTTTTGGAGGAGATTGGCCGGCTGAACCCGGTTATGCGCTTTGGGCAACTCGTCGTGAACATCTCCTACATGGCGCGCGGGTGGACAAAATCCGCCCCGTGGGATGTGGAGGATGAGGAGTTCTTGAAGGCCGCCACTTCCTACTTGGAGGACTTGAGGCGCGTCGGGCAAAGGAGCCAAGCCGCGCCAGCAGTTGAGAAAGAGAAAGTCACAGCCTGATAGGTCGCGGCATAGAAACACGCCTATGCCTGACACCCGCTGCCTCCTGCATTCCGAAGCCGGGGACGGCCCCGCCAATGAGGATGTCGCGCTCGTGCGCCCGCCGAGTAGGGCCTGGGGTGAGGAGAAGCTATGAAAATGTACAAGTCCGTGGTCATCTGCTGTGACAAAAGCCCGAAACTATTCCAGGACGCGACCGCGATCCGAGCCGCGTTGGAGGCTTTCGGCCTACGGGTTCACTTGTATGACCTGGCGCAGAAGCGAGGTGCGCTTGAGTTCCTCGCGGGCGCGATGCCGGAGTGTGATTATGTCATCTTGTTCTGTCACGGGGGCTGTGACGCCGACGGGGGCGCGCAGCTTGAACTCAGGGTGGTTGATCAGGTAGATGGCGACTATGACAATCCGCGCGGCTGGGAGCGCGTCACGCTGGGCCTGACGCCGGCAAACATCCCCGATTATGTCAAAGGGATGGGGCGCACGCTGGTCTGCGTCGGCTGCGGGGCGGGTCAGGAACCCTTCGCCCAGGCTTTCCTCAAGGCCGGGTACAAAGGATACATCGCGCCCCAGGGCGATTACATCAACGCGAACGCCGCGATGATGTTTGTCATCGGCTTCTTCTACCACCTGCTGACGGAGAGCCGCATCGAGGATGAGCCGAATCACTATACGGATCAAGAGGCGGTCGCGCTTGCGTCTGCGCTGGACGGGGATTATCCGCGCGGCACCCGCATCTTTCATTACTACTCATAAGCATCGGGTCAAACAGTTTCACCAGGGGAGAGGAAGATGAATCGCAACGAAACGCTTCGTCAAGAACTCTTGGACATGCGGGAACGCGACCAGAAGATGCGGAAGACAATCATGGCGCGTTACGGTTATGACACGCCGTTCAGCGCTGAGGATGCGGCATGGTTTGAGGCCATCGATGCCGCGAACACCGCCCGGATGAAGGAGATCATCGCTGAACACGGCTGGCCCGGTCAAATCGCGGTCGGCCAGGATGGCGCAACGTCGGCATGGCTTTTAGTGCAGCACGCGGACAAAGCCCCGGAGTTTCAGCGGCGGTGTTTGGAACTGATGCAGCAAGCCGTGGCCGTAGGGGAAGCAAGCGCAAGCAATTTCCTTATCTGACCGACCGGGTGCGCGTTGCCGAGGGTCAGCCTCAGATCTATGGAACGCAGAACAGAGCCGTTGATGGGAAGGTAGTCTCCGAAGAGATCGAGGATGCGGCGCAAGTTGACAACAGGCGAGCCGCCGTCGGGCTTGGTCCCGTCGCGGAGTACCTGGCTTCCATGAACAAAGAGTGACTGCTGGCTATATGGAAGACACAGAAGGTGTGACGATCATCCTCCTCAACGGCACGTCCAGCGCCGGGAAGACGACCATCGCCAAGTCCTTGCAGCAGATCATGGACGCGCCCTATCTGCACGTCCCCGTGGACAGCTTCGGGGCCATGGCGCCGGGGCCTGAGAGACTCGGAGAACCCGGCTCCCGCCTGTGGCAGTCCGTGTTCAACCGGCTGCTGTCCGGCTTCCACCACTCCCTCGCGGCGCTGGCCGCCGCCGGGAGCAACCTGATCGTGGACCATGTTCTGGTCCAAGGGGTGGAGCCTGAGAACTGGCTGACGGAGTGCCTGGACGTGCTGGCCCCCTTCACCGTCTACTTCATCGGGGTGCATTGCCCGCTGGAGGAGTTGCGGCGGCGGGAGCGGGCGCGCGGGGACCGTGGCGTCGGGCTGGCGGAGTCCCAGTGGGGCCGGGTCCACTGGCACGGCGTCTACGACCTGGAGGTGGACACGTCGGTCTCGTCCGCCGAGCAGTGCGCCCTCAGAATTAAAGAGCTGGTGGAGCGGGATGCCCACCCCCAGGCGCTCGTGAACCTCCGCCAGCGCCGCGAGGCGGCCTAACAAGGCGCTGCACCGGACTTTCCATAATGGCATATAGGTTAAACCCATCATGTTTACGCTTAGAGAAGCAACCCCAACGGATCTAAACTTTATCGAGGAAGTTGATCTAAAAGACGAAGGCGTCACTTTCTCTCACATGGCTGAGGCGGGGCCGGACGAGCTGGCGGAACACCGGGACAAAATCGCCGCCTTCCTCTCGGACGGTGACAAGGCCGCCTGGGTGTATGAAGAAACGGAAACAGGCCGCTTGGCCGGCCTGATCCTGTGGCGTTACCGCAACCGGCGGCAAGAGACCTTTGAGGGATGGAGCATATTCCCTGAACTGGATGAGTGCCTGTTCCCGCCCGATGGAGCCTTCTGTGAGATTTTTCAGTTGTGGGTGGCCCCGGAGCATCGCCGCCGGGGCCTCGCCTCCGGCCTCAAACGGCAGGCCGAAGCGGAGTCGCTTCGCCGTAGGGTCAAACTGCTCTACACGCACACCGAAGAACGGAATACTCACGTCATCGAGATGAACCACAAGCTCGGCTACCGGGAGGTGCGGCGCGGACCCATCTGGGATGAGATCGTCCGGGTGAGCCTCATCAAGCCGCTGGGCCAGGGGGACTGATGGCCTATCCCCCTGAGCTTGGATGCCCCTGTGATTGAGTCACCCGAACCAGTGTTTCCGCAGAGGCGGACGCGGGTTTTTCCGGCCACACCGCCCACACTTCCGCAAACAACGGCAGAGGCGTTTCGACCCAAAGGCACCGAAGACCAACGGCCTGAAAACGGTCCGGGAGGGTCGGCGTCAAAAGCAAGCCCATCCCGCCCAGCGCCAGCATCAGGCAGTTCTGCCCGGCTTCGCGCTGACAAATGGCCGGCGCGATTCCAGAGGCCGCGCAGGCGGCCAGGATGCGGTCATGGTAGTCCGGGTACTCGTGCCGGGGGTGCAGAATAAGAGGGCCGTCGCCGATTTCTTTCAAGGAAACGGAGGCGCGGGCGGCAAGCGGATGGGCGGCGGGAACAATCAAGGAAAGCGCCTCCCGGTGCAGGCGCAAGCGTTGCAGCCCCTCCTCCTGCCCGGCTCCCCCAAACGGCTCATCGGTAAAGGCCATGTCCACGCGGCCTGCGGCCAGAGCTTCCTGCTGCGCCGCTCCCGGCAGCTCCACCAGATCAACACGCGCGTCGTGTTCCTGCTCGCGGAAGGCGGCCAAAAGGCGCGGCAGCACCGTTTGCAGCGCCAGCGGCGTGTAGGCCAACCGAAGCTGCCCCGCCTGCCGCCGGGCCGCGTCCGCCACAACCCGCCTTGCTTCTTCCGCCCGCGCCAGCACGGCCCGCGCTTCCGCCGCAAAGACTTCGCCCACCGGCGTGAGTGACACCCGCCGCGTCGTCCGCGCAAATAGCGTCGCTCCCACCGCCTTCTCCACATCGGCCACCAAGCGCGTCAGCGGTGGCTGCGAGAGGTGCAGCCGCGCGGCGGCGCGGCCAAAGTTCAGTTCTTCCGCCAAGACGGCGACGCATCGCAGATGATGCAGGTTAATTTCATAAAAAACAAGGCAGGAGACCGTCGCCTTTAGGCGATGGAGGAATGCCTTCCTGTCTGCCGACAAGTGTGCCACGCACAAGGCTCTCCTGCATCCTTTCGTGTTAGTGTTGACTTTCGTGTGCT
>JAABUX010000417.1_pt1 | contig 73017 bp, 55 predicted proteins | sample 5561851 | NCBI WGS metagenome assembly JAABUX01 (sample SAMN10711883, study PRJNA513361) | rock metagenome | isolation source: Antarctica rocks | place: Antarctica: Victoria Land, Richard Nunatak red sandstone | collected 2016-01-03
AGAGTTGAAGGCTTAATACGGATTGCACGATTCGACGGATTTTGAGTACAGGCAAAGCAAGGACCACGACGAAATACAGGGGTCCTTCACTCCGTTCAGGATGACGGCGCGAGACGAATTACCGGCGGCCTGTCCAAGAGTTGAAGGCTTAATACGGATTTGCACGATTCGACGGATTTGAGTACAGGCAAAAGCAAGGACCACGACGAAATACAGGGGTCCTTCACTGCGTTCAGGATGACGGCGGGAGACGAATTGCCGCCGTCCTTCACTGCGGTGATGGCGCAAGACGAATTGCGGCTAGGATTCTGTCTCAATGGTCGTTCCCGGACAGATTTCAACGGGACGCATTCAGGGTGCTAGAGGGTGTTGACGACCATGACGAGGGAGAGGCCGATGACGATGATAGCGGTGGACCAGGCGACGGCGTTGAACCAGGAGGAGTTGGTGTAGTCGCCCATGAGCTCGTGCTTGTTGATGAGTTTGAGCATGAAGACCATGATGACGGGCAGGAGGACGCCGTTGAGGACCTGGGAAAGGATAGTGATCTTGATGAGCGGGAAGTTGGGGATGAGGACGACGGCGGCTCCGAGCGCGAGGAGCAACGTGTAGAACCAGTAGAAGAAGGGCGCTTCCTTGAAGCCTTTATCGAGGCCGCTCTCGACGCCGAGGCCCTCGCAGACGGTGTAGGCGGTCGAGAGCGGGAGGATGGACGCGGCGAAGAGCGAGGCGTTGAAGAGACCGGCGGCGAAGAGGATAAAGGCGTACTGGCCGGCGAGCGGCTTCATGGCTTCGGCGGCGTCGGAGGGGACGCCGATGTTGCGGATGCCGTGGACGTAGAGGGTGGCGGCGCAGGCGACGACGATGAACCAGGCGACGACGTCGGTGAAGATGGAGCCAACGATGACATCGAGACGCGAGGCCTTGTACTGGCGAACGCCGATGCCCTTTTCGACGATGGAGGACTGGAGGTAGAACTGCATCCAGGGGGCGATGGTGGTGCCAATGACGCCGACGGTCATGTAGACGTAGCTCTTGTCGCTCCAGACATGGCGTGAGGGCAGGCGGATGGTTTCGGTGAGGGCGAGGTGCCAGTCCGGGCCGCTGAGAACGCCGGCGACGATGTAGGCGATGTAGAAGACGCTGGCGACGAGGAAGATCTTTTCGACGCTCTTGTAGTTGCCTTTGACGACGAGTGCCCAGACGAGAAAGGCGCAGACGGGAACGCTGAGGTACTTGCTGATGTTGAAGAGCTGCATGCTGCCGGCGATGCCGGAGAACTCGGCGACGACGTTTCCGAAGTTCACGATGACGAGCAGGACGATCATGATGAAGGTCATGCGGAGGCCGAACTCTTCGCGGATGAGATCGCTGAGGCCTTTTCCGGTGACCGCGCCCATGCGCGCGCACATCTCCTGGACGACGATGAGGGCGAGGGTGATGGGGATCATCGTCCAAAGGAGGCTGTAGCCGTACTGCGCGCCTGCCTGGGAGTAGGTGAGGATGCCGCCGGCGTCGTTATCGACGTTGGCGGTGATGAAGCCGGGGCCGAGCACGGCGAAGATCAGAATGAGGGAGGTTCGCCACCGCCGCCAGGGGAGCAGCGGAGCTCTCGATCTTTGCTGTGCAGGCATCCTTTACACCTTACAAGCTAACTTCAGGAACGCGGAACCCTCGCTGTGAGCAAGCAGGCGAAGTTGGCGGGCTGGGCCGGCGAGTGCATCGTCTTCTGCGACGCGGATGTTCTGTTGGATGTGCTGCGGGCTTTTGGACGAGAAGAGAACGATACCCTGAGGGTTGACGTCGATGGAGGCTCTCAGCATGAGGGAGGCGAGCACAGCCGGGTCGGCCAGGTCGGCTCCGGTTTGGGAGGACCAACGTAGACGGGCTGGCCGGTCGCCGAGGAGAGCCGCGTGCAGCGTGCGAAAGTTCTCGGTAAGGGCGCGGTGCTGGATGCGAAGCGTGCCGGCCTGCGGTGGATCGGGGTCAAAGACGGACCACTCGAACTGAAGGGCGCGGCAGAAGGCAGAGCGCGTGGCGAGAAGAGCATCGAGCTTGGAGCGATCGCTGCCGACGCCAAAGACGCCGAGAGTGCCGGCGGTGACGGAGTCCTCGAGAAATCTCAGGAGGGCGTCGTCGCGGAGTTCGTCTGCGGTGACCTCGTGCAGAAGCCAGACGTCGATCCTGTCGACGCCGAGTTCTCTGAGGCTCCGATCGAGGCTTTCGCGGGCCTGAGTGGCTGTAAAGGTTGCGCGCGCGTCGTTGTGTGCGATCGCGCCGGCGGCTTTGGAGAGGCGGCTCTTGAGGCCGGGGAGAAGTTTGACGACGGGGCCGGCGATGCGACGCGCGGCACCCAGCAGAGACTGGTTGCGGGCCGGGGGGATGCCGTACTTGGTGGTCACGGTCGCGGCGCCTCGATGCCGCTTGAGAAACTCGCCGAGGCACGACTCGGCTTGTCCGTAGCCGTACATGGGGGCTACATCGAAGTGGCGTATGCCGGCGTCGAATGCTGCTTCGAGCATGGCGAGCGAGGCGCGTCTGCCGTTTGCGCCCATGAGGCTGGAACAGCCGAAGCCGAGCTGGGTGGTGCTTCGTCCCGCAGGACCGAGTGGAATGAGATGCATCGTTTTACCTCCGAGCACCGCGCGCGAGATGCTGGGCCAACCTCGCTGCCAGCGCGAGTACGGTGTGAGTTGGGTTGGAGAAGCCGCTGGTCGGAAAGACAGCTCCGCTGCAGATATAGCAGTTCTTCGTGCCGTGGAGGCGGAGATGGAGGTCGACGACGCCCTGTTGCGGCGATGCGGCCATCCTCATTCCGCCCATGTGGTGATTGCTGTCATCGCATCTAGCAGCGAAAGCTGGGCTCCCGCTCATCAGATCGGGGTCGGGGTGGAGCGAGGCAATCCCGGCGAGTGCACCCTGTGCGTGAACGACGAATTCGCGGATGGAATCGCACTCTTTTGGGGAGATCTGCCAATCGAGGCGGGGGCGAAGCATGCCGAGCGAATCGCGTTCGCCGGAGAGTGAGATGCTGCTTCGGGAGGTCGGCTCCTGCTCGCAGTGCACGCGGAGGAAGACCTCGGCGGAGCGCGGATTGTAGGCTCGACGAGCGACGCTGTAGCGGTAGGTCTGCCGAGCCAGCAGAGGGAGATTGGATAGCAGCACAGCAACTTCCTGGGCGTTAACGGAGCCGAAGGTTCCACGGAGGAGCTTCTTAGCGGTGGCTTTTGTGTGACCGAGCGTCTCATTGAGATCGCTGACGAAGTACATGGTGGCAGCGACGTTCAGGGTCTTCGATCGCTGCTGGACGTCGGGCAGCAGGCGCATCTTGGCGTGGTATTTGTAACCATTCGAGTAGACGTTGTCGAAGAGGGCGTGAAATCTTTTGCGGTCGGTGACCTCCACGCGGGCTGCGTTGCAGTCGATGTGATCCTGGAAGTGCCTGCCGAGCAGACCGGAGCGGTTCCAGGGCAGATGTGCATCTCGCCGCGGCTGGAGGAAGAAGCGAACACTTTCGATGGTGCCCAGAGCGAAGATGAACTCGTCTGCGTGGAAGCGCGCCTCTGCGCCGGAGAGGGTTTTGCAGAGGACGGCGTCGACTCTGCCGTCGCGCTCCTCTGTCTCGACGACGTTGGCATGGAGCCAGACAGTGATGGCGGGGCCGTCCAGTTGCTCGCGATGCAGGCGGGAGAAGTCGGGCTCCGGGCACCAGCGCGAAAAGTAGGGCTGGAACTCGGGCACGGCGGGAGGGTCCATGCCGATCGCTCTCCAGACCTGCGCATCCTCCCGAAGGACGCCGGCGAGACCTTCGAGATCGAGGGCACGCTCGTAGAACGGTTGGAGTTCCGCCTTGGAGATGGGCCAACCGCTCTCTGAAATCCAGTCTCGAGACTGGAAGTCCAGGTCGTCGAGATCGAGAATCTGGCCGCCCCATTTGCGGGTGGTTCCGCCATGGGCGCGGAACCTGCCGGTGTGGATGCCGCGGTGTTCGTGCGCTGGGGTCACCTCGCTTCGGTACAGATCTTGGGAGTCGGCCTCGATTTCGCGGCCTCCTCCTTCCAGCAGGACGACCCTCTTTCCCAGGCGTGTCAATTCGACGGCGAGGACGATGCCAGCGGCTCCAGCACCTACGATGCAGATGTCGAAGCGGATGTCGGGGCCGGGGTGGTCGTGGAGCAGATCTCGGATCATGGCTCGCCTTTTCTGCTCGCTTCGGCGATGTGACGGATGCGAGCGAGGATGAGGCTGACCTGATGGTCGTTGTCGTAGCCGCTCCGGAGGGCACGCTCGTAGCCGGCGCCCGCGATGCGCTCGCGGGCCTGCTCATCGCCGAGGTAACGCCGGATCTTCTCGACACACTCCTCGTAGGTGGAGAAGAAGACAGCCTCCTGATCTTCGACGAATCGCTCCAGGTGCCCGGCGGAGCGTTCCGCGAGCAGAAAGCCTTTGCAGGCGGCGACCTCAAAGCTTTTGTGCACGAACTCGTCCTGATTGGAGTGGGTCAAGAAGCTGAGATTGATCCTGGATCTCCAGATTGCTTCGCGGTACACCTCGCGAAAGAGTTCTCCGTGCCCACGGTAGATGGCGTCGGTCGCCTCACGACCGAGGGCCGGCTTCCAGACGAGCCCGCCGGAGACGGTGACGGGGAAGCCTGCGTCACGCCAGAGGCGGGTGAGGAATGTGGCGCGATCGTCGTACGGTGTGCCGACAAAGGAGACGCCGCGATCGCGGTCCTGGTCGCTCCAGCCGGGGGGCGGGGGGAAGTGGATGGTGGGCTCGAAGGCAGTCTGGATCTTCAGGACGTCGCGCGCGCCGCGGGCCTGGTACTCCCGCAGGCTGACATCGCGCTGGGTGACGTGGAGGTCGTAGAGGCGCAGGCATTTCATGTAGAGGCGCCAGCCGGGGTCGCGCCGGGGGCCGAAGGCGTTGTCGATCATGTAGCTGACGGTGACGATGCCCATGTGGCGAAGACGATCGAGGGTCCGGGGCTGCATGCCGAGGACCTTGTCGGCCCAGAGGACGTCGACCTTTTCGGTCTCGGCGAGGCGGAGGATGTCACGGTTGAGGCGTTCGATCTCAGGACCGGCGGCGAGGCGGAAGGTGATCTTGCGGGCGAGCGGGGACCTGTGGACGTAGCCGAGGGCGTCGACGGGGATGGGCGTCTCGCCGAGGCGTTGGAGCGCCCACATCCGGTAGAGGGTGGAGTCATTGGGGGAGAGGTTGCCGACGTAGAGGATCTTCATGCAGCGTGTCTCGAAGCTCCCGCTCAGCGCTTAGCCCGGAGAGAGGCGATGACCTGCTCCGCGTGCACGACGCCGACGAGGTGCCGCTGGTCATCGACGACGGGAAGGGAGCGGAGGTTGTACTTGTCGAAGAGCTCGGCGACCTTTTTGCCGGGAGTCTCGGCGTCACAGGTGACGAGATGGCCGTGCGGGAGCGATTGGAGCTGCGCCTCGGGCGTGGCGAGGAGAAGCTGCACCATGGGGACGACTCCGCAGATGCGGCCGTTGCCTTCGAGGAGGAAGACCTCGCTGACGAGTTCAACGTCGCCGTCGAAGTTGCTGAGCATCTCCCGGGCGTCGCCGACGGTCGCGTCCAGAGAGAGCGCGAGGTACTCGGTGGTCATCTGCCCGGCGGCGGTGTCTCCGGCGAATTCGAGGAGGTCTTCGACCTCGCGCCGCTCCTCGGGATTCATCTCTTCGAGGATGGCCTCGGAGCGCTCTTCGGGCAGCTCGGAGAGGAGGTCGGCGGCGGCGCCGGGATCCATCTCTTCGACGATGCCGGCGACGGTCTCGGAGTCCATGGACTCGATGAGCGCCTGCTGCATCTTTGGCTTGACCTCCTCGAGGGCTTCGGCGGCAACCTCTTCGTTGAGGCTGTTGAAGAGGACTCGCCGCTCGGAGGGGGCGAGTTCCTCGAGGATGTCGGCGATATCGGAGGGGTGCATCTTGGAGAGGCGGTCGCCGTCGATCTTGAGGCGGACGCGGCGGGCCGGGTCGCGATCGATCAGGTCGACGAACTCCCAGGGGATGACGTTGGACCGGAAGTGGTTGGCGAGCGCTTCGATGGCCGGCTCGGGCAGGCCTTTGAGGAGGCGGCGCAGGGCTCCGCGAAGGCCGATCTCGACATCCTGGATGCGGAGGGTGGCGCCTTCGTCGCCGCCGCAGTTCTCCCAGAGGAGGGAGACGTCGTTGACGCGGACGACCTTGTGGCCGTGGACGTCGATGATCTGCTGATCGAGCAGATCGCGCTCGAGGAGGAGTAGATCGTTTGCGTCGCCGAGGGTGCCGGTCGTGGCGCCGGAGCGCAGGCGGATCTGCCCGCCGGGCGTGAGTTGCACCTCGCGCAGAGGTACGGTCAGCAAGGGAGCGCTGCGCCGGGCGCCCTTTCCGCGGAGCACAAGGGTGGAGACGTGTCCGGTGTCTGCCGCGGGTGCGACGGCGAACTCCTGAAGGTGTCCGAGCAGGGTTCCGCTCTCGTCTTCGACGGAGGCTCCGAGAAGAAGGGCCGCGCTGGTTTTGTGACTTTGTCGGGTCATCGGCTCGGGTCCAAGGGCTCCCGTTTCGAATGTACACGCGCCGGTGGGAGATCGGGCAGCTTGAGTGGCCGGGCCTGCATCGTTGCTGAGCTCTGTCCAGGGGCGTGGCGGGCGCTTATAACGAAGCTGGCTGCTTGACTTTCCGGGGTTGTGCAAGCACACTGCCCCTATCGTTTCGCCTCGTTTTCCATCGCTATCGTATTTTGAGGGCAGATCTTGGCCGATTCCACGACAAGCCGTGTCAGCTTCAGCCTTGACTCGAACCTGGACAGCGTCTACAAGATCGAGCAGACGGCCGAAGAGTCTGCCGAGCGGGCCGGCTTTGACGAGGACACGGCAGCGCACATTGCGATGGCTGCGCGGGAGGCGGCTGTGAACGCAGTGATGCACGGCAATGCGTATGACCCCGAGAAGCATGTCGAGGTGGTGTTCGAGACGACGGCCGTCTCGCTCACGGTGCGGGTCTCCGACCAGGGTCCTGGGCTCGACCCTGATACGATTCCTGATCCGCTCGCCCCAGAGAATATCCTCCGTGGATCGGGCCGCGGGATCTTCCTCATCCGTGCCTTTATGGATGAGGTACACTTCCGCCAGCTACACCCTGGCACGGAACTTATCCTCATTAAATACCGACCCCCCGCGCAGCCGGGGACCTAAGGAGACGTAAACTTATGAGCATGAAGGTCAACACTCGCCAGGTGGACGGCGTCACCATCCTCGATCTCAGCGGCAGGATCACCCTGGGCGAGGGCAGCGTCACGATCCGGGACGCGGTTCGCGACGCCGTTGCCAAGGGCGCAAAGAACATTCTCTTGAATCTGGGCGATATCAACTACATCGACAGCTCGGGGATCGGGGAGCTGGTAAGCGCCTTTACGACGGTAAAGAACAGCGGCGGCGAGCTGAAGCTGCTGAACCTGACCAAGAAGGTCCATGACCTGCTCCAGATCACCAAGCTTTATACCGTCTTCGACATCAAGGACGATGAGGCGGCAGCGATCTCCTCCTTTACCAAGTAGGTTTCCTGCAGAGAGAAGAGGCCGTCGCTGGTATGCGACGGCCTCTGCGTTTGTGACCCGAGGCTATTTGCTGAAGTCGACCTTGGGCGCTTCGCTGTTGGCCGGATTGCCCTTGAAGTACTCGTCGCGGTAGTGGAAGCCGGCGATGTTGGCCCAGATGCTGTTGGGGAACTGCTGGACGTAGACGTCGTAGTCCTTGAGCGTCCTGTTGTAGCGGCTGCGCTCGACGGCGATCCGGTTTTCCGTGCCGGCCAGCTCGTCGGTGAGACGCGTGAACTGCTCATTTCCCTTCAGATTGGGGTACTGCTCCTGGAGGCGGAAGAAGGGGCCGAGGGCGACGTCGAGCTTCTGGTTGGCATCGATCTGGCTGGAGCGATTGGGGGCGCTAGTGATGGCCGCGCGCGCGTTGGCAATGTTGGTGAGGACGGTGGTTTCTTCGGCGACGTAGCCTTTGACGCTGGCGACGAGGTTGGGAATGAGATCCAGGCGGCGCTGCTGGACGACGCTGACCTGCGAATATGCCTGGTCGACGTCCTCATTTTTCTGGACCAGAGTGTTTTTTGCGCCGACGTAGCTTCCGCCCGCAAACAGGAGGACGACGAGAATCAGACCGACGACCCCCAGAACGACCCACGAAGATTTCATAGATAGTGCCTCATCTTTCCTGCAGCTGATACGTGTTTCGAAGTTTGGGGGTTCCCCGCTGTACTCTACCATCCGGCGTCCGGCTGGAGGTCCTGAGGTAGACGTTTAGAAGTCGCCGCTGGCGCCGCCACCGCCGGAGCTGCCGCCGCCGAAGCCGCCGAAGCCGCCACCGCCGCCGTCATCTCCGCCACCACCGCCCCGACGTCTGCCACCTCCGCCGAAGCCGCCGCCGCCCATCATGTTTCCAAGGAGTATCCAGAGCAGTGGGCCTCCACCGCCGCGGATGATGAGGAAGAGGACGACAAGGACGATGATGCCGGAGACGAGCATTCGGCCTGGGCTCATGGTCACAGGCGCTGCCGCCTCCCGGCGATACGTGTGCACGATGGGCGTGAGGGTGACGCCTGCATCGGTGGCGATGACCTGCGCGATCTGTTGGACGCCGAGCGGGATGGCGCGGTCGTAGTCGTTCTGCTGAGCTGCTGGGACCATAGACCGGCCAATGTCGCCGACCTTGGCGTCGTTGAGGATACCTTCGAGCCCGTAGCCGACCTCGATGCGGCCACGGCGCGGAGTCATGACGAAGATCATCAGGACGCCGCGGTCCGTGCCTTTGGGACCGACCTTCCACTTGTCTTCGAGTTGGGTTGCGAACTCTTCGATGGACTGGTCACCGTCGATGGTCTTGACGGTGACGACAGCGATCTGCGCGTGTGCCTGGCGATCGACGGAGGTGCACAGGTCCTCCACCTGCTGGCGCACAGTCGCGGAGAGGACGCCGGCGAAGTCGTTGACGTAGCCTGCGGGCGCGGGCAGCGTGGCTACGCTTTCCGCGGAGAGCGGAAGGCAGAGGCCGACGACAACGGCGAGACCGACGATCCGAAGCCAGCGCGAAAGAGCCTTCATCATCAGTCAGTCTACGCGCCGGGCGAAGACGGGGTTCGTGCACGCGGACGTGCACGGTTGCCGATTAGGGCACCGAACTTACTGAGCGGCAGGCGCTGTTGGCCGGGGACCGCGGGTCGGAACGGCGAGGCCGCGCGACCTGGCGAGCCCATCCACCATGATCATGTGCTCACGGATGACGCGGGCGCCCTTTTCGACAGCGTCCTTGAGCGTCGGATCCGAGGTCGCGGCGGCTTCGGTGCGGAACTCGCGGAGGTCGTCGTGGTGATCCTTGACCATGTAGGCCAGGTACTCGTTGTCGAAGTCGGTGCCCGAGAGACCGTTGAGCTTGTCGAACTCCGCCTGATCGGACGCGCTGAGCTTTTTGGGGAGCATCACGCCCATGGACTCGGCGACCGGCTTCATTTGATCGTTGAGGTCTGTATGGTCCTTGACCATCTTTGCGCCGAAGTCCTTGACCTCCTGCGAGCTGGCCTTGTTGGAGGCGAGCTGGCCCAGTTGCACCTCGGCCAGACCCCCCTGAGCGGCCTTGCGGAGGAAGATCTTGTCCTTCATCATCTGGCCGGAGACGCCGGAGTTTGGGGCAGAGTCCTGCATGTTGTTGTTTCGTGCGCTCTGGTTGACACCCGGCTGCTGCTGCTGCCGGCGTTGCTGCTGCTGGTCCTGTTGCTGAATAGGCTGTCCGTCGATGGAAGGGATCTGTGCTGGGAGAGCTCCGGGAAGGAGAAGGACGACCGCGGTGGTCAGGATGGGACCGATGTGTGTGGCTTTCATGTTGAAAGATCTCCTGGATTGCGGCGCTGCTGGAGAAGGGCTGCCGCGATCGCATTGCGGTGTTCGCTGCAGCCGCACGGATCCGCGGCGTATGCGCAACACTGTATCCTTTTGAATGGAGCCAACGCTATGCCAGAGATGACCCGGACGCCCCCGAGTGCCCGAGAAGAGGTTACGAGAACGGAGCTGCACGGGAGTACTTTGGAGGACCGATACGGTTGGCTGCGGCAAAAGGCCTCGCCGGAGGTGATTGCGCACCTCCAGGCGGAGAACGCGTACACGGCGGCGGCGCTCCAGGATACGGAGGCGCTGCAGGAGAGTCTCTACCGGGAGATGCTGTCGCACGTTAAGGAGACGGACGAGTCAGTTCCCTACCCGTACCGGGGGTGGATGTACTCGACGCGCACCGAGGAGGGCCGACAGTACGCGATTCATTGCCGGAGGAGAGCCGGGGAGAAAGACGAGCCTGAAGCGGTGATGCTGGATGTAAACGCGCTTGCGGAAGGACAGGCGTTTATGTCCGTGGGCACGTTGAGTGTCAGCCCAGATGGAGACCTGCTGGCGTACTCGACGGATAATACGGGCTTTCGGCAGTACACGCTGCACGTCCGTGATCTCCGGTCGGGGCAGGACCTGCCGGATACAGCCGAGCGGGTGGGTTCGGTTGCTTGGAGCAGCGATGGGCGGACGCTGTTCTATACGACCGAAGACGAGGTCACCAAACGGCACGACAAGCTTTGGAGGCATGCAGTGGGGACGCAGAGATCGGCGGATGTGCTGGTCTATGAAGAGATGGATGAACGGTTCAATCTCGGCGTGGGAAGGAGCAGGGATGGGGAGTTTCTGCTCGTGGAGGCGGGCAGCCACACGACGAATGAGTGCCGGTGGCTGCGTGCGGATGAGCCAGAGGGTGAGTTTCAAGTGATTGCGCCGCGGTTGGACGAGCAGGAATACTACGTTGATCACCGCGGGGGGCGGTTTTACCTGCGGGTGAACGATACGGGGAAGAACTTCCGGGTGGTGACGACGCCGGTGGGCGTGAGCGGACGCGAGGCGTGGGAGGAGTTGATTGCCGAGGATCGCGACGCGCCGCTTGAGGACTTCGACCTGTTTGCGGGCTTTTGCGTGTGTTCGCGGCGGCGAATGGGATTGACAACATTGGAGATACACCGGTTCGGCGAGGAGGACCGGATGGGCGAGGCGAAGGAAATCCGATTTCCGGAGCCTGCCTATACGGCGCAGACGCATGTCAATAGGGAGTTTCAGACGGGGGTTTTTCGGTACAGTTACCAGTCGCTGGTTTCGCCGGCTTCCGTGTATGAGTTCGACATGTTGGCGGGCGAATCGAAGCTGCTGAAGCAGCAGGAGATACCGGGTGGTTTTGAGGCTGCGAACTATGCTTCGGAGCGAGTGTGGATCCAGGCGGAGGATGGTGTGCGGGTGCCGGTGTCGCTGGTGTACCGGAGGGATCGATTTGCGAAGGATGGGACATCGCCGCTGTATGTCTATGGTTACGGGTCCTACGGATATCCGCTGCCGATCGGGTTCAGTCCGGCGCGGCTGGCGCTGCTCGACCGGGGCGTGGTGATGGCCTATGCGCACATTCGCGGTGGTGGCGAGATGGGCGATCCGTGGCATGACGCTGGAAAGATGATGGTGAAACGCACCACTTTCACGGACTTCATCGCGATCACGGAGCATCTCCTGCGCGAAGGGTATGGGGCGAGGGACCGGGTGGCGATCGAGGGCGGGAGCGCGGGCGGTCTGCTGTTAGGGGCGGTGGTGAACCTGCGGCCAGATCTGTTTCGAGTGGTGCTGTCGCATGTGCCGTTCGTGGACGTGATGAACACGATGCTGGACGCTTCGCTGCCGCTGACGGTGGCGGAGTATGAGGAGTGGGGCAATCCGAACGAGGCGGAGGCGTTTGCGTACATGCGGAGCTACTCACCGTATGACAACCTCAAGGCGGGGGCGTATCCGGCGATGCTGGTGAAGACGAGCCTCCACGACTCGCAGGTGATGTACTGGGAGCCGGCGAAGTATGTGGCGAAGCTGCGAACGCTGAAGAGCGACGACACGCCGCTGCTGCTGCATGTGAATATGGACGCGGGTCATGGCGGGGCTTCGGGGCGGTATGACTACCTGAAGGAGATCGCGATGGACTATGCGTTTCTGCTGCGGGAGCTGAGGGTGGAGGGCTAGGCTCTGTGGGGTGCAGGGGCTAGTGCTTTCCCATAATGGGTCTCTTGGACGGGTGTAACGGTCCTTCTGTGCTGAACGCTACTTTTAGGTCATTGCCCGTCCGTTCCGTCATGTGAAAGGTTGAGCTCAGCTCGCATTTCGGGAGGCGTCCGAACGACGCTTCGCGGCTATGTGCGAGTGCGGTGAGATCGTATGTCTATCCCCTGGTCCTCGAAAGACGTCTTCGGCATACGCTGCTGGATAGCTCTTTTTCTATCTCTGTTCAGCGTGTGCGCCCCTGCGGCTGCGGGGGCCGAGAGCTTTCGCAACCCGCATCGTCTCGCGCTTCCGTTTACGCCGGACCTGCTGCTGCATGGGGATCTGAACGGCGACGGTCTCGACGACCTCGTGTACGCCGATCCGAACGCTCGCATTGTGTATACGCTGCTGAACCAGGGTGGCGGCCGATACCTGCCCGGACCGACACTGAAGCTTCCAACCAACGTCTACGACGCCTGCAGGATTGGCGACTTCAACGGCGATCACCGGCTCGATCTCGCGTGTAACTACTCCTACACAACGCATGCCTCGATGGTTTTTTTCCCTGGTCAGGGAGACGGCTCCTTTGGCCCACCGACCTATGTTCCCCTGCCCGACTCATCGTATCTGTACTTCTACCTTGGTCTGACAGTAGCGGGCGATCTTAATGGCGATGGCGTCCCAGACCTGATCGCGGTCGATGGACAGAACGTACGGAGCTGGCCGATCCTCAGCGACGGCAGGGGCGGGTTTACCGTGGGCGGGCAGACGACGGCCAACTACCTCGCCACATATCTCGACGTGAACGGGGACGGAAAGCTGGACACCCTCGAGACCGGACCCTCGGTCGCGCTCGGAAATGGCGACGGTACCTTTGGCGCCTTTCATACTGCTAGCAGTTCCCCCGCGTACTACCCCTGTGCCTTTGGCGACTTGGATGGAGACGGGCATCCGGACGCTGCATGCACACACCTGGAGAATACACAGGGCACCATTGCCGGCGCATATGATCTCCTCGTCTACCACGGCAACCCGGACGGGAGCTTCGATGCCGCGCCTGAACTGAAGCAGGTTTATGGCGACCGCAGCAACGGGTTCGAAGGCTTCGGGACGGTCGGGGTTCCCATTGCGATCGCGGACATGAACGGGGATGGCATCGCCGACATCATCACCTCGGCCCCCGACGGAACGACGATCTTCTATGGGCAGCCGGGACTGACCTTTGCGCCTCCTCGCCACTTCGCCACAGGGTCTGTTGCGCCCTATACCTATTTTGTTGCAGATAGCAACGGCGACGGTCTGCCGGACTTCGTTGCTCTCGGCGAAAACGGGATCTACTTCAGCTACGGCAAGCCAGACGGCTCGCTTGAGACTGCGCCGGCGTACGAGGTAACCGGCATTATCTCCTATGCCGTGACCGCCGACTTCAACGGCGACGGCATCCCGGATATCATCGCGAGCGGCGATAACCACCTCGCTATCAGCCTCGGCAAGGGCGATGGAACGTTTCTGCCGTATCGCAATCTGGACACGGGCGCCGTTCACTTCAACGGCTATAACACGGCCATGGTGTGTCGCCTGGTGCATGGGGACTTCAACGGCGACGGCAAGGAGGACCTGCTAGCGTCGGGCGCGGCGGACACCTACAGCGTAGAGCCGCATGTCTACTACCTACAAGGCAACGGGGATGGGACGTTTCAGAAGCCGGTGCAGGTTGGCAGCGAGACTGACTACTTCGGGATGTACGATCCGACGCGCGTTGTCGATCTGAACGGGGATGGACGCTCCGATTTCGTGCGCGCTCCCGATATCAACAGCGGCACGCTCTCCGTACAGATCTCAAACGGGGACGGGACGTTTACGACGAAGAGCTCGCCGGTTCCGACCGAGAGCTATGGGAACGGCTCCCCTTTCTTCTGGCCGGAGACGGTTCCTGCCGCCGCGGATTTCGACGGCGATGGGAAGCTGGATCTCGTGACCGCGGCACGAGCGAACGTGTACGTTCTCCATGGCAATGGGGACGGAACATTTACCCCGGGCGCGACGCTGGCGATTCCGCAGCTTGCGGTCTTCATGGGCGACGCGCGCTCGGTAGCGACCGGCGACTTCGACGGGGATGGCCACGCAGACGTCGCGGTGCTGTGGGGCTCATACACGACGGGCGGCTCGGGCCAGAACTACCCCGAGACGGAGACGGTCATCTTTTACGGTCGAGGCGACGGGACGTTCTCGGCCCCGGTAGTGGCGGAGACCGGGAACAACGGCTTCGCTTTTATCGACGCCGCCGACCTCAACAACGACGGACGCGATGAGATCGTTTTGCGGGCTGCCGGGACGTTGAACGGCGGAACGGATGTGGCGGTTCTGCATGGACAGCCGAATCGCAGCTTTCTTCCCGAGGACGACTACGTTGCAGGGGCGGGTCTATCTTCGCTCGACATCGTCGATCTGAACCACGATGGCTTCCGCGATCTCGTGTTTGCCAATGGGGACTACAACGGCCACGGCAGCTCCGTGACAGTGTTGATGAATCTGGGGAACACGCCGACGGTGTCGGGCGCTCTCCAAGCGAGCCCGGAGCCCTCCGTGACCGGTGCGCCCGTGACGCTGACGGTTTCGCTGGTAGCCCCGGACGCCTCGGCGCTCGGCGGCTCGGTGCAGTTCTCGATCGATGGTATCGATGCCGGCTCGGCGACGCTAACGCACAATCTTGCGAGCCTGCCTGTGCCGGGCGCGCTTGGGATTGGAACTCACGCTCTGGCGGCGAGCTGGCCCGGCAACAGTGCCTTTGGCCCAGTGACCCTGCTGGGCTCCCATACGGTGACCGGACTGGCTACGGTGGTTACGCTTTCGGCGGACCTCTCCGCGGTGACCATTGGCCAGCCCTTGCATCTGACTGCGACGGTCGCCGACGCCACGTCCGATCCGGCCGGATCCGCTCCGCCCACCGGCAGCGTTGCGATCTCGTCGGGGTCGCTGAGCCTGGCGTCGGGCGGCGCACAGAGCAGCACGGGCGTCAGCTTCTCGACGGCCGCGACATTTTCTGCGGCGGGGGCGCAGACGATCACGGCGAGCTATGGCGGCGACGCCACGCATGCACCCTCCACCACGACGCTTGTCGTTACGGTCGATGCGCTGCCTACGGTTACGTCTGTCAGTCTGTTGCCGGAGCCCTCCACGTACGGCCAGCCGGTGAGCTTTGTCGCGCATGTCTCCGGTCCGAACGGGCTTGGCCTCCTGCCGTCCGGAACCGTCCAGTTCACGTTCTGCCGAGGCGCGACGGTGAGCGTAACTCTGAACGCCTCGGGGGATGCCTCGTTTCGCGATCCGCTTCCGAATACCGTCGCCGTGCCGGTGGGGGTCTGTAGCGTGACGGCGACTTACCAGGGCGATGCGCACTTCGCCTCGAGCAGCTCGGCCGCGGCACCGTATATCGTCAACCCGGCAGCGTCGAGTACGGCGCTGACTGCGTCTCCAAACCCTGTTCTCTTCTCTCATGCGGTCACCTTTGGTGTCACGGTGAACGGCGTGGTCTCGCCTGTGGCCGACCCGGTTACGGGGCTCACTCTCCCACCTGCACAGACGGCGGCATCGGGCTCGGTGCAGCTTCTGGACGGGGGCACCCTGCTCGGGAGTTCGGTGCTCTCGGCAAGCCGAGGCACGTTCTCTACCTCTACGTTGGCGGTCGGCACCCACACGATCACCGCAGTGTTTCCCGGCGACCCGAACCTGGGCGGATCCACCTCCGCGCCGCTCACGCTGACGGTGCTTCCGTGCGACAGCAGCTTTTCGATCCACCTTACGCCGTCCACACTGACGTTGAAGGCTGGGTCGAGCGCGACGGCGAGTGTGACGCTACAGAGTAGTTGCGCGTTTGCCGGCAATCTTGTTTTGAGCGCGGGCACGCTTCCCCCACAGAGCACGATCTCGTTCTCCCCGGCGACGGTGACGCTTGCGGCCTCCACATCCAGCGGCGATACGCTGACCTTTGACACGAGAACGACGACGGCGAGCGCGTCCTCGGGCAGGAGAGCTCCGCTCGCGCTGGCTGCGCTGCTTCTGGTTCCACTGGCGGTGTGGCGCCGGCGAAGACTCGCTTCCCTGCTGATTCTGTTCGCTTCGACGACTCTGCTGCTGTCAGTAACGGGCTGTCGGGATGTCTTCTACTACATCCATCCCGTGTCCCCGGGGACGTATACGATTCCCATCTCGGCGACCGATCCCGCGACGCACACGACGCAGACGACCACGCTGACGGTGACGATTCTGCCGTGACGGACTTTGGGCCGGTGGGGCCCGGCCATGGCGGGATGTTGTGTCGTCGTTGTGGGCGAGATGTCAGGGGGCGGCCGGGCCTGACGGGACGAGGCTGGGCAAGATCTGGACGGCGGTGCCGAGGATGATCTCGTCGAAGGCAGCGGCGTTGGAGGGAGCTTCGGGACCGACGTAGACGGTGCGGATGCCGCGCTGGTTGGCGAGGTGGACGAAGCCGGCGGCGGGATAGACCGAGCCGGAGGTGCCGACAACGAGGAGGACCGTCGCGCGGTCGAGCTGACGGTAGATGTCGTCGAGGTCGAGCGGGATCTCGCCGAACCAGACGATGTGGGGGCGAACGGGAGCGGCGCAGGTCTGACAGGTGGGAAGATCGGCAGAGGTCTCGTAGAAGGCTCGGTCGTTGAAGGGCAAATTGCAGCTTTCGCAGCGTGACTGGAACAGGGTGCCGTGCATGTGGTGGACGCGGCGGGAACCGGCGCGCTCGTGGAGATCGTCGACGTTTTGGGTGCAGAGATAGAAGCGGTCGCCGAGCTTGCGCTCGATGCTGGCCAGGGCAAGGTGCGCGGGGTTGGGCTGGGCGGCGAGCGCGTCGCGGCGGCGCATGGAGTAGAAGCGCCAGACGAGCTCGGGGTCGGCCTGCCAGGCTTCGGGGGTAGCGACCTCTTCGACGCGGAAGCCGTTCCAGAGGCCGCCAGATCCGCGAAAGGTGGCTAGGCCGCTTTCGGCGGAGATGCCGGCGCCGGTGAGGACGAAGAGGCGGTCGTGTGGATCGAGGTGCATGGGGATGAGACGCGCCGGCGGTCGCGTGGGTCACTCCCTGGGAGGTGGTTGCGCGCTACTCGCGGAACTGGCCTTTGCGACCGGCGAGTTTGCCGTCCATGTCTGCGAGGACGTAGGCGACGACGGAGAGCATGGCGACGTTTTTGCGGTAGTCCTCGAGGTCGACCTTGTCGAGGGTGTCGGCTTCGGTATGGTGCCAGTCGAAGTAGTGTTCGGCGACGGTGCGCGGGCTGAGGCTGGGGACGCCTTCGGCGACGATGGGACCGATGTCGGAGCCGCCTCCGCTGGTGGCGACGGTGTCCGCTCCGATGGGCGCGAGCAGAGCGACGATGTCCTGCATGGTGGTGTAGGACTGCTTCTCGTTTGCGGAGAGCGTCGACATGTCGAGGGCTGCTGAGGCTGCAGGTGTGGAGCTTGCCGTGCCGGGAGCGGGTGCCGCGGGTCGTCGTGGTGAGCCGAAGGTGCCGTAGACCATGCCGAGGGGTTTTTCCGCACCGTTGTCCATCTCGATGGCGGCGACGTGCTCCGAGACCTTGTCGCCGAGCATGTCGCTGTAGGCTTTGCCTCCGGCGCCGCCGTTTTCCTCGTTGACCCAGAAGACGACGCGGATGGTGCGTTTGGGTTTGAGGCCGAGCTTGTGAAGGAGCGAGACGGCTTCGAAGGCGCCCATGATGCCGGAGCCGTCGTCCTGCGCGCCCTGGCCGACGTCCCAGGAGTCGATGTGGCCGCCGAGGACGACGATCTCTTCGGGGTGCTCGGAGCCGCGGATCTCGCCTATGACGTTGCCGGCCTGGACGTCGGGCTCCATGTGGGCCTGCATGTCGAGGTGGACGGTGACCGGGCCTTCTTTGGCGAGGCGCTCGATGAGGAGGGCGTCCTCGACGGAGATGGCGGCGGCGGGGACTTTGGGCTGCTTATCGTCGTAGCGGAGGGTTCCGGTGTGGGGCAGTTGCAGGACGAGGCCAGTGGCGGAGCGCACGAGGACGGCGACAGCGCCTTTGGAGGCGGCGCGGCTGGGGCCGGCGGTGCGGTACTGCGAGTTGACGCCGTAGCCGTGCCAGCCGGGGTTGAAGACGACGATCTTGCCCTTGACGTCGGAGGCGGGGAGGGCGTCGAAGGTGGCGAAGTCTTTGACGAAGAGGACGGGCGCGGTGATGCCGCCTTTGGGTGTGCCGACGCTCATGCCAAGGCCGAGCATATGGAGGGGCTTGGTGACGGGGCCGATGATGGTTCCGGACTCCTCGCCGCGGACCCAATGCGGGACCATGACGGGCTGGATGCGGACGTTTTCGAAGCCGGCGTTGCGCATGAGCTCGGCTCCCCAGGTGACGGCGGTGTTGAGCTGCGGGGAACCGCTGAGGCGCTTGCCGATGTGATCGGTGAGGTACTGGAGGGCAGCGTAGCCGTCGGTGTCGGTGCTGGCGGCGGCGAGGATGCGGTCGGCGTCGGGCTTGTACTTGGAGGCTAACGGACCGGCGACGGCGGGAAGAGCCGGCGGCTGGGCGGGCGCTTGCGCGTGTAGGTTGAGTGCCGTGCCCAGAGTGCCCGTCATTGCAGCTAGAGGAACGGCGGCCAGAAGCAATGCGGCGGAACGACAGATGCTGGAGGCTTTCTGCATGCGGGTCACTTTCGGAAACGGGAATGGGCCAAGAGGCGGCGAACGGTGACGCTTGCCAGACGCACGCGTGTCTACGTCGCTCTTGAGGTGTTGTCTTGATTGCTGGATTTCGCACGAGTGTACCACTGCTGAAGACCAAGGGCCGCGGAGAGGTGGAGATGGGCCGGCAGCGTGGTATTGTCTGAGCAAAATAGCACGAGAGATGGAGGACCATGGTGAAGCTCCTACGTTTGGTGTTGGGATTGGGTGTGGTGTCGTGTTGTGCGATGGGTGCTCGGGCGCAGGGCATGCCGGAGACGTCGGCGGACGAGGCGAGCGGGCGGGCGTGGTGGGCGCACGTCCAAGTGCTGGCGGCGGACGACATGCGGGGCCGGCTGACGGGCACGGACGACTACCTGAAGGCCGCTGCGTATGTGGTGTCGCAGTTCAAGGCGGATGGTCTCGCGCCGGCGGGTGTGGATGGGTTCTACCAGCCGGTGACGTTTGATGTAACCCATGTGGTTGCAGATAGGTCGTCGCTGACGCTGCGAGCGGATGGCCATGATGTGCCGCTGGTGCTGGGTCGCGATGCGATTCTGGGGTCACGGGGAGCGCAGCCGAAGTCGGTGTCTGCACCGCTGGTGTTTATAGGGTATGGGCTGCACCTGCCGGAGGCGAAGTACGATGACTTTGATTCGGCGGAGGTGCCGTTTGCGTCGTTGAAAGGAAAGATCGTGGTGTTTCTGAATGGCGGACCGGGCGATCTGCCGGGGGCGCTGAAGTCGTTTGCGCGCACTTCGCCGCTTTCGAAGGCGCTGGCGGATGCGGGGGTTGTGGGGGCGATCTCGATACCGACGCCGAAGTCGATGGACTTCGGTTGGGATCGGATTGCGAGCGGAGCGTCGCAGCCCGGGATGCGGCTGGCCGCGACCTCGGAGGATGCTGCGGTCGCGGCGAGGCATCCGGCGCTCGCGGATGTGCGCCACGAGATGCTCTCGGCGACATGGAATCCGGCGGAAGCGGAGAAGCTGTTTGCGGGCACGGGGCACAGTTTTGCGGAGTTGCTGGCGCTTGCCGACGCGCAGAAGCAGCTGCCGCGGTTTGCGCTGGGCAAGACGCTTATGGCGACGGTGGACGCGCAGACGACGCGCGTGACCTCGCCAAACATTGTCGCGAAGCTTGAGGGCTCGGATCCGGCGTTGAAGGGGGAATATGTGCTGGTGTCGGCGCATCTTGATCACCTGGGAGTTGGGGCGGGGATTAAGGGGAGCACGATCTACTCGGGTGCGATGGACGACGCGTCGGGTGTGGCATCGGTGCTGGAGATTGCGAAACGGTTCAGCGAGACGAAGCAGAGGCCGAAGCGGTCGATGCTGTTTGTAATTTTTACGGCGGAGGAGAAGGGTCTGCTGGGCTCGCGCTACTTCGCGGGGCACCCGACGGTGTCCGAGAGCGGGATCGTCGCGGACCTGAACATGGACATGTTTATGCCGCTGTTTCCGCTGAAGAAGCTGCATGTGCAGGGGTTGGCGGAGTCGACGCTGGCCGATGACGCGCGGGCGGTGGGGGCGGAGCATCGGATCGAGATTGCGGCCGATCCGGAGCCGGACCGGAACTCGTTTATCCGCACGGACCAGTACAGCTTTGTGCAGGCGGGTGTGCCGGCGCTGGCGATGAAGTTTGGATGGACGGCGGGGTCGCCGGAGTACAAGGCGTGGCGGCAGTGGCTGGCGGAGCGGTACCACTCCACGCAGGACAACCTGTCGCAGCCGGTGGACTATGCGGCGGCGGCGCAGTTCAACAGCTTTCTGGGCGATCTGGCGCGGCGGGTTGCTGACGATGCGGAGCGTTCACATTATCTGTCCACGAGCTTTTTTGCGCGGTTTGAGGGGCCACGAGCGAAGTAGGCCTCCGTGCGCGCGCTCCGCTTGAACTTCCGGCCGCTCTGATGTATTACGGGACTCATCCCTTGATTTCGCTTCGCCTTCGATACGGCTTTACCCATCTCGGTTTCAGGAGCGTTGCCCCTTGAAAAAGCTTGCCTCCGTCGTTGCTTTCGTGTCGTTTGCTTCCGTCTCGTCGATCTCACCGGTATGGGCGCAGGATCGCCGGTTCTCTGCCGACGATCTCACCCGGATCGTGCGCATTACCGATCCGCAGATCTCTCCTGACGGAAAGAGCGTTGCGGTGGTGGTGAGCCGGGCGAACCTGAAGGAGGATCGCTGGGATGCCGAACTCGAGCTCGTGGATATTGCGAGCGGGAAGATGCATGCGATGACCCATGACCGGATCGGCGTGGGTACACCGCGGTGGAGCGCGAGCGGAGACCGCATTGCGTATATCGCGGAGGACACGGCGAAGAAGCGGCAGATCTTTGTGCTTCCGGTGGATGGCGGCGATTCGGTGCAGCTGACGAAATCGAAGACGGGCGTGAGCCTGTTTGCGTGGAAGCCGGATGGGACCGGGGTGGCGTATGCAGCGCCGGACGAGGAGCCTGAGAAGAAGGATGAGGCCAAGTTCGAGGACGCGTTTGAGGTGGGCAACAACGACTACCTCCAGCGCGCGCACAGCCTGCCGGTTCACCTGTGGTTGGCGACGCTGGCGGACGGCAGTGCGAAGCGGCTGACCTCGGGAAGTTGGTCGCTGCCGACCCACTTCGCCCCGGCGGGACCACCATCGCAGATTGCGTGGACGCCGGATGGGCGACAGATTGTCTTCATCAAGGCGGACTCTCCTCTTACGGGCGATACGCTTTCGAGCCGGGTGACGCTGCTGGATGTGACGACGGGGGCGACGCACGGCCTAACCTCGGCGAGTGTGCATGAATCCGAGCCGATGCTTTCGACGGACGGAACACGGGTTGCGTACGGGTATCCCCGGGATGGCAAGCTGCGCAACGAGACGAGCGTGTATGTCGCTCCGATTGCGGGCGGCGCCGGTGCGGATGCGGCGTATGGGCTCGACAAGGAGATTGCGGGAGCCGCGTGGATGCCGGATGGGAGCTCGCTGCTGGTGGCGGCGAACGATGGGACGCGCGACGCGCTCTGGGTGCAGACGATTGGGGGAAAGGCGACGCGGCTTGAGCTCGGCAATCTTTCGCCTTCGCCGGCGGTCAACGTGGGCAAGGGCGGCGGCATCGCGTTCACGGCGACGAGCCCGGAGCATCCGGCGGAGCTGTTCTATACGGCGCGTGCGGGCGAGGCGCCGCGGCAGCTGACGCATCTGCAGACGGTGACGGATGGCGTGGAGCTTGGCCGGCCGGAGACGGTGCGGTGGAAGAGTGATCGCTTCGAGGTGAGCGGCGTTCTGACCTATCCGCCGGGCTATGTTTCTGGAAGAAAGCTTCCGCTCGTGCTGTATATCCATGGCGGACCGACGTCCGCGTCGCTCGATACGTTTAGTCCGCCGGCGCAGATTCTGGCAGCGCAAGGATGGCTGGTGTTTGAGCCGAACTACCGGGGCAGCAACGATCAGGGCAATGCGTTTCAGACAGCGATCGTGCAGGACTCGGGCGCGGGACCGGGGCGCGATGTGATGGCGGGTCTTGCGATGCTGGAGAAGCGCGGCATTGTGGACGAGACGCGGGTCGCCGTGAGCGGCTGGTCCTACGGCGGCTATATGACGTCGTGGCTGATCGGCAACTACCCGACGACGTGGAAGGCCGCGGTGGCGGGAGCTCCGGTGACGGACATCGTCGACCAGTACACCTTGAGCGACAACAATGTGCAGCGCGCGTCAGGGTATGGGCCGTCGCCGTTTGTGGGCGACAACATGAAGAGCTATGCGGTGCAGTCGCCGATCAGCTATGCCTGGCGGGTGAAGGCACCTACGCTGATCATGTCGGATGTTGGGGACTGGCGCGTGACGACGACACAGGCCTACAAGCTCTACCATGCGCTGCGGGACAACAACGTCCCGGTGAAGTTTATTGCGTACCCGGTTCCGGGCCACAGCCCTGCCGATCCGATACGGTCCCGGGACGTTTGGCGGCGATGGACGGCGTGGCTCAAGACGTACCTGGATGCGGGGACGGGCACGGCGACGGCATCCACCGCTCCCCCAAACTAGGCCGACACTGCGTCCACTCCGTTCGCTCCCGCCTGTGGGCCAGAGGGCGGGCTTGGGGCAGCTTTTGTTGCGCTGATCCATCTTTATCCCAACACCTCACGCTCTGGAGATCTATGCACCGCAAGATGCTTTCCGCCGTTTGTGTTTTGGCCACCTTTGGAGCTGCCCACGCCCGGGCACAGACGTCTCCTTCCCCTCCGTCGAAGACAAGAGCTGCGCGTGCGGGTGTTTCCTCCTCACGGGCGATCGACCGGGATCTGCTGGAGGTCGACATTGCGCGGCTCGAGCGGATGTACGCCGGGCACAGGTATACGGTCACGCAGGTAGTCCAGTGGTACATCGGCCGGATCGCGCGGTACAACGGCATCTACCGGGCGGTGCAGAATGTCGACGCATCCGGTGCGTTGGCGACAGCGGCGCGGGAAGATGCGGAGGCAGCCGCGGGCGGGGCTGGATTTCATCGCGGACCGCTGTGGGGTGTGCCGATTGTGATCAAGGCCAACACCAGCGTGAAGGGTCTGGTGACGACGGACGGTTGGAAGGGGTACAAGATCCCGGGACACGAGCTCCTTGCGCCGCGCGATGCGACGGTCGTTGCGAAGTTGCGGGCTGCCGGGGCGGTCATCCTGGGCCAGACGAATATGCCGGACTTTGCGGCGAGCGATACGAACCGGAGCACGGCATTTGGCCGGGCGGGCAACGCGTACGACGTCCGCTTCAGTCCGGGGGGGTCTTCGGGAGGGACGGTGACGGCGGTGACGAGCAACTTCGCCGTGCTGGGGAATGGGACGGATACGGGCAACTCGATCCGCATGCCGGCGGCCACCAGCGCCGTCATTGGCGTGTTTCCAACGCGCGGTCTGGTGAGCATTGCTGGCATCGCTCCGCTGGACTGGCTGCTGGACAACACCGGGCCGATCGCTCGCAATGTGACGGACGCGGCCATTGCGTTGAGTGTGATGGCGGGAACGGATCCGCTGGATCCTCGGACGGTGGATGCTTCGACGAAGGCACAGCCGGGACCTTATACGGTCTACCTGAAGGTGGACGCGCTTCGGGGCAAGCGCTTCGGCGTACCGGCGTTCATCCTCAACGGAGCGACGCCTCCCTTCCAAGGGATCGACTCTTCGGTCCCTGACGGCGTTGCAGCGAGTGAGGTGGAGGCGAACCGGACGCTGTTGCGGCCGGAGACGCGCGAGGCGTTTCTGCGGTCGCTCGATGGTCTGCGCAGGGCCGGCGCCACGGTGGTGATCGACGGCTCGATTCTGCCGGACAGCTTCGCGCAGATCGTCGGCCGGGTGGGAACGCTTCCGTACGTGCGTGAAGGCACGGAGACATTTCTGAAGACGTTTGGACCGGAGCAGTTCCACTCCGCCGCAGAGTATGAGAGGGCGGTGGGATCGCCGCTGCCCGCGACGATTATTGGCGGGGCCGCGGTTGCAGAACGGAAGGGGAAGACGCCCGTGGCGCAGGCGGTGCTGGAGACCGATCCGCAGGCTGAGGCGAACGTCTTTGCACCGCGAAGCCGTGCGCTGGAGGCGTACGAAGCGACTCTGGACCGCTTGCACCTGGACGGGTACGTGTATCCGGCCACGCAGATGCCCCCGCCTGACGAGACGATGCCGCAGGACGGCGGCATCAGCGGAGGTCCGCACAGCGACACGAGTTGGGTAAACATCCTGGGTGTGCCTGCGGTGGTGGTCGTCGGCGGATTTTATCCGAGCGGTCTGCCGTTTGGCCTGGAGATCTCGACGCGGCGATGGAAGGATGGCGATCTGCTTGGATTTGCGTACGCGTATGAGCAGGCGACCCGGTATCGGCATCCACCTGTGCTCGTGGAGGCAGGGCTTCTGCCGGACGCTCGCTAGCGGTTAGCTGCGGTATGGCATCGCGCCTAGCTGCGGTAGCCCATGCCCGCCAGCACACCCCGCATGTACGCGAAGCTTTCGACGACGCCGGGCATGGGATCGTTCTCCTTGATCTCGTATTCGAGATCGACGTTTCCGGCGTAGCGGGTGTCGATCAGCGCCTGGAAGATCGCGCGCACGGGCATGATGCCCTCGCCGACGGCGACCTGACTTTCTTTTTGGGTGGCGTTGGCGAGATCCTTCATGTGCATGTCAAGCAGGCGTGGACCCACTTTTCGCACCGCCTCTACCGGGTCGGTGCCGGCGCGCATGGTGTGGCCCACGTCGATGCAGCAGCCGACGCGGGGGTCCATATTCTTGACCGCGGCGAGGACATCGAGCGGCGAGGGCCACTCCTTGTCCTCCGGACCGTGGTTGTGGATCGCGAGGCGGATGTTGTACTCCTTTACAAACTTTTCCACGCGCGGCAGCGTGGTGTGGGTGGGAGCGCCCACGATCAGCGGAATGCCGGCGGCCTTGCAGTAGTCGAACTTGCTGCGGATATCCGCGTCGTCATCCTTGGCGAAGTAGATTGTCCCCGCGGCCGTAAGCTGGAGGCCGGCTGCGCGGTACTGGTCCGCTTGCTGCTTTACCTCGCTCTCCGGCCCCATGGGCAGGTGCACGTCCTTGACGTTCAGGTAGGGCGTCTTGAGCTGCTTCATGAAGTCGATGAGCTGCGCCGCGCCGAATTTACGAAAGGTGTAGCTGGCAATGCCAAGCCGGATGGGGGACCTTTGCTGCGCCGAGGGACTGTGGTCCTGGGCGAAGGCGGAGGACGTGAGTGCGGACGTGCTGTAAAGGGCGGCCGCGCCGCAAAGCATGCTGCGCCGGGAAAGGAGAGCGTTCATGCTGCGAATAGTAACTGCACCGGTTGCGAGGCGTCCAATGCGCGGCTCTCCTTCGCGATCAAGCGACTCCAAAGATCCTGACAAAGAGTGCGGCCACCGCAGCGCCGGCCATCGGACCGAGGATCGGGACCCAGGCGTAGCCCCACTCCGAACCCTGCTTACCGGGGATCGGCAGGACCTGATGGGCGAGTCGCGGGCCGAGGTCGCGCGCGGGGTTGATCGCATACCCCGTGCTTCCGCCGAGCGAGAGACCGATGCCCCACACCAGCGATCCAAGCAGAATCGGACCGAGGCCCGGCGCCAGGCCGCCCGGCGAGACCCGCCGTGAGAACAGCGCCGCCGCTACCAGCACCAGCACAAATGTGCCCACGACCTCGCTGAAGAAGTTCCACAGCGGGCTGCGGATCGCCGGCGTGGTGGCGAAGCAGGCGAACTTGAGGTCCGCCTCCCTGGTCGCGGCCCAGTGCGGCCGGTAGTGTAGCCAGACCAGCACGGCGCCGAGAAAGCCTCCCAGCAGCTGCGCCGGGATGTAGGTGAGCAGACGGGAGCTATTGCCGGACATGAGCACCGAGCCGAGCGTCACGGCTGGGTTGAGGTGTGCGTCCGCGTCGCCCATGGCCGAGGCTACGGCGACGCCAGCGAAGACGGCGATGCCCCAGCCCGCGGTGATCGCGATCCAGCCCGCGCCCTGTGCCTTGGACCGGTTCAACAGCGTCCCTGCGACAACTCCGTTGCCCAGCACGATCACCACCATGGTGCCAAAGAGCTCCCCCAGCACCGGCGAATTCACGATCATGTTCACCTCTCCGTTTCCTGCATCGGCATCCCTGCACCGGCTGTGAGCTCATGCGACATAGACGTACCCCGCAGCCAGCGCCTCGAAGACTCGGAGGTCCTCTTGCTGAGACGCCGCGTCGCGTGCAAGCTCGTGCGCGAGCAGCCCGGCCACTGTGGGAGCTGCCTCGATCGCGGCCCGGGCATCGAGGAACAGAGCTCGGGTCCGGCGCGCCAGCACATCCTCGACGGTGCGTGCCATCTCGTGCCGCGCAGCCCACACCACCTCGCCCTTGCGATACGGCAGCCGCGGGTGAAGCAGCTCGCCGAGCTCCGGCGACTCCGCACAGACGGCCTGAACGGCCTGGAGGTCCGCGCCGTAGACAGCCTGCGTCCCCTCGCGCTCCAGCGTTGCGCTGTTCTCCACCCAGCCGTGGAGGTGGAGGTCCAGGGTTCGTGAGGGGGACGGCGGCAGGGCAGCGAGCCTGGCCGCATGGTCGATGGCGTCCTCGCCCATGCGCCGGTAGGTCGTCCACTTTCCTCCCGTGACTGTCACCAGGCCGGACTTTGAGACGACGACCTTGTGGTCGCGCGAGATCTTGGCCGTGCTTGCGTTTCCACTGGCCGCGAGCGGCCGCAGGCCCGACCACACGCTCAGGATCTCGCCCGCGCCAACGGTCTTGCCGAGGTACTTGCGGATGTGATCGACCAGAAACTCGCGCTCGGGGGCGGTCGAGCGGGGCTCGGCGGAGCTGCCCGGCATGGGCTCGTCGGTGGTCCCGACGACGAGATGCTCGTGCCACGGGATCGCAAACAGAACGCGTCCGTCGCTGGTCTTGGGGACCATGAGCGCGCTTGCGCCGGGAAGGAAGCTGCGGGGCAGAACGAAGTGCGTCCCCTGGCTGATCGCGAGGAGACGATCGCCCGCAGCGCCATCCATGGCCAGGACCTCCTCGGCGAAGACGCCGGTCGCATTGACGACGACCTTGGCGCGAATCTCCCACTCTTGCCCGGTCTCCCCGTCGCGCGCCACGGCTCCTTGAATCCTTCCGTCCTGCTGCACGAGTCGCACGACACCTGCGTGGTTGAGCGCTGTGCCGCCCTGATCGAAGAGCGTTCTGAGCAAGCTGATGGCGAAGCGCGCATCGTCGAACTGACCGTCGAAGTAGAGGACTCCGCCCTTCAAGCCGTCACCCTGAATCGTAGGCAGCCGCTCGACGGTCTCGCCGCGCGACAGCATCTGCGATGGACCCAGAGAGAGGCGGCCGGACATGCGCTCGTAGACCTTGAGTCCCATGCCGTAGTAGGGCAGCCCCGCCCAGCCGTAGACCGGCACCACGAACGGCAGGCGATGGACCAGGTGCGGGGCGTTGCGCAGCATGTGGCCACGCTCCTTTAGCGCATCGAGCACAAGGCGGACGTTGAACTGCTCGAGGTAGCGCACGCCGCCGTGCACGAGCTTGGTGCTGCGGCTCGACGTCCCCTTGGCGAAGTCGTCGCGTTCAAGCAGAAGCGTCCTGTAGCCGCGCGAGGCGGCCTCGACCGCGGCTCCGAGGCCGGTCGCGCCGCCGCCGATCACGAGCACGTCCCAGAGCGGGTTGGCTTCGAGCTCCCGGAGAATTGCCTGACGATCCGGGATCACTGCTCCTCCCATGCAGCCGCGCGCCGAAGCGCCTTCTTCCATCGCGTCCTCATCCGTTCGCGTTCGGCCTCGGGCATCTGCGGCTCAAAGACGCGGTCCGCCTTCCAATACTTCGCAATCGCCTCCGCATCTGCCCAGAAGCCGACGCCCAGGCCCGCCAGGTATGCGGCTCCGAGTGCCGTGGCCTCTGGGTTCCGTGGACGGACGACGCGGACGCCGAGGAGGTCCGCCTGCAGCTGCATCAGCATGTCGTTGGCAGCGGCGCCGCCGTCGACGCGCAGCTCCTGCAAGGGCAGACCGGAGTCGGCCTGCATGGCCTCGAGCACGTCGACAACCTGAAGGGCAATGCCCTCCAAGGCCGCACGCGCGATGTGCGCCCGCGTGGTTCCGCGCGTCATGCCGACGATGGCTCCGCGCGCGTACTGGTCCCAGTGCGGCGCTCCCAGGCCGGAGAACGCGGGCACCAGGACCACGCCTCCGGAGTCCGGAACGGAGCTTGCGAGCTCTTCGACCTCTGCGGAGGTGCGGATGATCTGCAGCTCGTCGCGTAACCACTGCACCACCGCACCCGCCATCAGCATGCTTCCTTCGAGTGCATACTCCACGCGTCCGTTGAGGCTCCAGGCGATCGTGGTCAGAAGCTTGTTGCGCGACGGCATGGGCGTCGTTCCGGTGTTCAAGAGCATGAAGCTCCCGGTGCCAAAGGTGCATTTCACCATGCCGGGCTCGGTGCACATCTGGCCGAAGAGCGCGACTGTTGATCTCCCGCTACGCCGGTGATCGGAATCCCGCCGAGCGAGCCCGCGGCCGTTCCGCACTCGCCGCTTGACGGCACCACCTCGGGCAGCATGGATCGGGGAATGGCGAAGATGCGCAGGAGTTCGTCGTCCCAGGCCAGCGTGTGGATGTTGAAGAGCATTGTGCGTGAGGCGTTGGTTACGTCCGAGACGTGCCGCGCACCGTCCGTAAGCTTCCAGATCAGCCACGAGTCCACCGTTCCAAAGGCGAGCTCGCCGCGTTCGGCCCTGTCCATCGCACCGGGCACGTGTTTGAGGATCCAGCGGATCTTGCTTCCGGAAAAGTAGGCGTCGGGCAGCAGCCCCGATCTCTGCTGAATGATCTCCGCCAAGCCCTCCGCGCGCAGCCGGTCGCAGAACTCGGCCGTGCGCCGGTCCTGCCACACGATAGCGTTGTAGATGGGCTCCCCAGTCGCGCGATCCCAGACGATTGTCGTCTCGCGCTGGTTGGTGATGCCGATCGCAGCGATGGCGTCGCGGTTGACACTGGCGCTCGCCAGCGCCTCAGCCGCCGATCCGATCTGTGTCGACCAGATCTCGACCGCATCGTGCTCCACCCATCCTGGCTGCGGATAAATCTGGCCAAAGGTGCGCTGGGCCAGGCCCTTCACGGCTCCGGTCTCATCGACGAGCATGGCGCGGGAGCTGGTGGTGCCCTGGTCCAGGGCGAGGATGTATCGGGCGTCTGTCGGGGGCGCTTCTGCGCGCATTTCTCCTACTCTCCTGATGGCAAACCTGCCTTGCGAGTCGCTACGGCAGCCCAGTGTTCTTGTTCGAAGGAGGCCGAAGCGCTCGCAAGCCCTTATACAGGAAAGCGCGCCGCGACGAACGCGTTCCGCTGCGTAGCGCGCACAACGGCCGCGGACTATCCATGCGCTGAGCTTCAGGGGACGCTGTAGTCGATGGTGAAGCGTCCGAGCTGGATCATGCCGTGCCCTGCGGGCGGCCATACGCGGAACGATTCGACGCGATGAATCGACGCGTTCCGGACGGCCGGCACCTCCACCAGCGGCTTGCCTGTGGACGCCTCCGAGATCGTCACCAGCAACTCCTCGCTGCTTCGTGTCCAGCCGATCAGATACGCTCCGTCCGGCAGCGTCTTGTCTCCGACGCGCAGCGGCACCTGCGTCACGAGCCAGTCCGAGTACTTGCCGTTGGCCGAGTAGCCGGCCGTGATCAGAACGACGCCTGCGATCGCATGCCCTTTCCCGTCCACGACGCCCGAGGCGGTGCGCAACTCCGTCTCGATGCGCTCCGCGATCACCGGTGCACGCGCCGGGATCAAAGCACGCAGCTCTTCGGTTGTGGCAGCTCGCCAGCTTGGCGTCCGGGTGCCTTGCGCGATTGCGGCTGTGCTGCACAACACGACGCACAACAGCGCAACAATCCCAGTAGAACCCCACGTTTGCCTAGTCAAAGTGCACGATCCCTCTCTGGAGCGCGGTGGTCGCGGCCTGCGTGCGATCGGTGACACCGAGCTTGCCCAGCAGGCTGTTGACATGCGTCTTGACCGTGGCCTCGGAGATAAAGAGCGCGCTGGCGATCTCCTTGTTGCTGTTTCCGCCGACGATGAGCCGCAGAACGTCGGTCTCGCGCTCGGTAAGCGTCGGCCCGGAGAGCCGCTCGGCCAGCCGCTCGGCCACAGCCGCGGGGATGCGCGACTTGCCCGCATGCACGCCGCGAATGGCCTCGATCAGATCCTCCGAGTTCATGCCCTTCAGCAGATATCCTTTGGCCCCGGCCTGGAGCGCGCGATAGATATCCTCGTCGCCATCAAAGGTCGTCAGAACGATGATGCGCGCCTCGGGGGACGACGCCCGAATCTTTGTGATCGTCTCCACGCCGCCGATGGTCGGCAGCCGCAGATCCATCAACGTCACGTCCGGCTTGTGCTCTTGATAGAGCGCGATCGCACGATCGCCGTCGGGCGCCTCCGCCACGATCTCGAAGCCGTCGACCATCCGCAGGAGCGCAATAAATCCCTGCCGGACCACATGGTGGTCCTCGACAATCATGATGCGAATCGGTTCCGTCACAGCCGTTCCTCCCTTTCCACCTTACGCGCGTCCACATCGAGCGCGACGACGGTCCCCTTCCCCGGCTCGCTCGCGACGTGGAGCCTGGCGCCAATGCGCGCAGCCCGCTCGCGCATGCCCTGCACGCCGAAGTGTCCGTTGCGGCTCAGGTCGGTTGCACTTCCAGCAAAGCCTCGGCCGTCGTCGGAGACGCGCAGCTCGACGAAACCCGCATCGTACCGCAGCACGACCACGATCTGCCGGGCGTCGGCGTGTCGAACGGCGTTGGTGACGGCCTCCTGCGCGATCCGCAGCACCTCCTGCTCAACCACCGCCGCGACCGGCCGGTAGGTGCCTTTGATCTCGAGCTTCACCGCCGGCCCGCCCTGGCTTGACCGGCTCTCCGTCATGGCGGCCATCTGCGACGGCAGCGTCCCGGTCTCGCTCAGCGAGCGCAGATTCCAGATCGAGCTTCGCGCCTCCGCCAGGCTCGCACGCACCAGCTCCTTTGTCTGCTCCAACTGCCGCAGCGCGGCCTCCTTGGAGGTGTCGAGCAGCCGGCTCGCCACCTCCAGCTGTACCGATATGGCGACGTATCCCTGCGCCAGCGTGTCGTGGATTTCGCGTGCGATACGACCGCGTTCCCCCAGCACCGCCTCGTACTGCGCCTCCACCGTGTGCACGCGCCAGCGGTACGCGGCAAAGGCCAGAGCTCCGAGCGCAAGCGCCAGCAGACCGTAGAACCACCAGCTCTCGAGCAGCGTGGGCTCGACCCGCACGGCGAATCCGCTCGGATGCGCGCTCCAGACGCCGTCGTTGTTCTGGCTCATCACCTCGAACCTGTACCTGCCTGGGGAGAGGTTGGTGTAGAACGCCTCCCTGCGCGAGCCGGCGTAGACCCAAGCCTTGTCGAAGCCGGTGAGCCGATAGCGGTAGCGCACCTTCTGGGGCGCCACAAAGCTGAGACCGGCGTACTGCACCTGCAATCTTCGCTCCTCCGGTGGCACACGCAGTTCGGCTCCGCGCATCAACGCCCCCACGTCCACCGGCCTGTCATTCAAGAGAACGCCCTCGATCGCCGTCGGCGGCGCGACCTCGTTCCGGGCCAGGGATGCCGGGTTCACCCAGGCCACGCCATCCAGCGTCGCGAACCACAGAGATCCATTCGCCATGCGCCACGCGGCGGGGTGCCCGCCGCTGCTCGCTTCGCTGATTCGCATGCCATCGGCGACGCCGTAGATCCTCGGCAGCACCGCGCCCTTGCCGCCGTCCGCGACCCTGTTCAGGTCCGTTGTCCGCACCCGATAGATGCCGCGCCGAGAGCTGAGCCAAAGGTCGCCTGAGCCGTCCTCGAGCATGCCGAAGACCGTCTCGGGAACCCCGGCCCGGACGGCCGGCAATGCTACAAGCCGGCCATGCTGCAGGCGGCTCAACCCAGCGTCCTGGGTGCCGATCCAGAGCGTCCCTGCACTGTCCTCCAACAGCGACGTGACCGCATCGCTTCCCAGACCGTCCTTCTTCGAAAGCGTCGCGAAGCCGTCTCCGGTCCATCGGCTCAGACCGCCCAGCGTTCCGACCCAAAGCTCTCCGGCGCGCGTCCGCAGCATCGCCCCGATCAGGTCCGCGCCGAGCCCATCCATGCGCGAGTACGAGCGAAAGGCGCCGTTGACCAGATGCGAGAGCCCGTTGCGCGTCCCGATCCACAGCGATCCGTCCCGATCGGCGTAGAGCGAACGGACGAAGTCGTCCGGCAGACCGTCCTCGGTCGAAAACACCCGCACCACGCCCGATCGCACGCGATCGAGGCCGTTGGGCGTGCCGACCCAGAGATCCGCTCCCGTCCTCGCGACCGACAACACCACATCGCTTGAGAGATCGGGGTGAGTCGCCAATCGCTCCACCCTGCCCTCGACGATGCGATCGAGCCCCCCGCCATCGGTTCCGATCCAGATCGTGCCTTGGCCGTCCCCGTACACCGCACGCACAGACCGGGCCGTCAGACCACTCTGTTCCGTAACGGTCGAGAACGCCTGCTCGCGCAGCACCGTCAAACCTGCGTTCTCCGTGCCCAGCCAGACGCTTCCCTCGCGATCTTCAAAGATCGACAGCACACCTGTCAGGCGCGATCTCTGCGGAAGCAGATCGCTGCTGCCACTCACGATTCGGCCGAGGCCCCGCGACGTCGCCACCCAGACGGCTCCCTCGCGATCTCGAAAGAGCCGCTCGACGGAGGCTCCGGCGAATGGATCGAGGCCTCGGCTGGCCGAGATCGCGCCACCGGTCCAGTGCGCCAGACCGCGGGTGGTTCCGATCCACATACCACCAGCCCCGTCGGGCAGCAGAGCGTGCACATCGCGGGACGGAAGCCGCTCCAGGCCGGGCAGCGCCGCGCTCGCGCCCTGGTTGAGAATCGCCACACCGTTGCGTGCGCCCACCCACAGCTCGTTTGAACCGGAGATGGCCAGAGTATGTATTTCGCCCATCTCCGTCCCCACCGGCAGCACGCGGGCGTCCGAGCCGTCGGCTCGCAGCGACACCACATCGCGGCTGCCCGCCACGAAGATCTGTCCTCGCCCGTCCTCTGCGACCGAGGAGCTGCCGTCCAGCGGCTGCAGGTCGACCGTCTCGGCGACCTTGCGGAATCGTTCGTTGTGCAGAACAGCGATCCCGGCGCTCGTGATCGCCAGAAGCCCGCCAGCCTTCGGCGCAAAGGTCGACAGAACCGAGCTGGAGGGCAGGCCATCGGCTACGGTGAACAGCCGAAATCTGCCGCCGCTCTCGCGTACCAGGCCGCCAGTCGTGCTGATCCAGAGTGCCCCTGTGCTGTCCTCCTTGAGGTCGTTCACCAGGTCGCTGCGGAGCTCCGGCGTGTTTTCCGTGTCGTAGATACGGAAGCTGATGCCGTCGAAGCGCACCAGCCCGGCCTCGGTCGCGACCCAAAGATATCCATCGGTCGTCTGCAGGACGGAGTGGACGGTGTTCTGCGGCAGGCCGGAGTCGCTTTGCCAGGTCTGCTGGCCAAACTGCGCCAGCCCCCGACCGCTGCCCAGACCCCAAAGCACAACCGTGCCAGCGAACAGAAGCAGCAGCACGAGTGACGATCGGGATTGGAGTGACATGCAGGGAATGCCGTCCGGCACTCTTCAAGGAGTTTATCGCCCGAGCATAGGCCAGCCCCAGCTCGCGATCGCCGACCGCAACGGCGCCCACCGGCTTGAGCTCCTTTCCCGCACGCAGGCTGCTGCGACCTGGCGGTACACCTCGTTGCGGGACGCGCTGGATATTATAGTAGGTCCGGCCGCGATGTCCCTAGCCGATGGAGTACTGGAGACGCCTTTCTCCGTGCAGAGCGGGCAAACGGTCGCCCTGTTGGGGTGACGAGCTTCGTGCGTAGGACATCCAGAGGGCATCGCCTTTCATGAAGACGCGATAGCTCACCCCGGAGGCGGCGTGCCGGAACTCCCCGGAGAGAGCGCCATTCTGGGCGAGCCCGCTGCCAAGCGCCATGGAGGTGCGCTCGTAGTGTTGATAGATATCTGCATGGCACCTTGCGCAGGCCTCGTCTGGATGCGCGAGATGGCGGGCTGGAGATCTCTGCCGTGCGGCCGCGACCTCCGCAGGTGCATGGCGAGGCAGGAGCGGTGCGGCGCTCACACTGGCGAGAGCCACGCCCGCGCCGAGCAGACAGATCGCGGCGCGGCGGCCCATGCCTTGGAGCCGGACGCGAGATCGCCAAGCGCGCCCTCCCTACCTGCCGGTCTCAAGCTTTGGTTCGCTCGCTGTCTGCAGACTCTGCGCCATCTGCGTCTCGCGCGTCGCATCTTCCGGCCGGCCGAGAGCCCGGTAGGCCTGGCCCAGAAGACTGCGCGTCCTGTAGTTGGCGGGATCCATCGCCTTGGCCCGCTCGAGATAGGTCGCGGCGCCCAGCGGATCCTGCCGCTTCAGCAGTACCTTGCCCAGAAGGATGTACGGCCCAGTCGAGTTCGGCTCGAGCAGCAGCGCGCGCTGCAGCGATCTCTGCGCCTCCTGGTAGCGCCCGCTGCGGTAGTACGCGTCGCCGAGCCGGTCGTAGAGCGGCCCGTCCAGCGGATCGTGCGCGCGCTCCTTTTCGAGCTCCGCGATGGCCTCGTCCATGTGATCTCCAGCGAGCGCGATCTCGCCGAGCAGCCCGTGCGCCAGGGGCAGCTGTGGGTCCATCGCCAGCGACTTTTCCGCGTACTCCCTGGCGATCGGCAGATATTCTCGCCGGAAGAGCATGCGGGCTGCAAGAAGGTACGCCGCCGCGGAGTTCGGCGGCAGATCGTACTGCACGGCAAAGGCGTGGCGTGCGTCATCGTAACGGTGCGTATCGAGGTAGCAGAGGGCGAGCACGTAGCTCGGATCGACCTTGGTATCGGCGGACCATGTCTGCGAGCCTTCGAGCAGTGGAATCGCGTCGGCCGGGCGGCCAAGCCGAAACAGCGTCAGACCGCGCATCTGGGCGGCTTCGAGATCTCGAGGGTTCTGCGCCAGGGCCGCTGCAAATGCCTTGTCTGCCTCGGGAAATCGAGCCTGCTGGTAGAAGATGAGTCCACGCAGCGTCTGCACACCGCTTTCGGCCGGCGACGCGGCGCCAAGCGCGTCCAGATCGCGCAAAGCCTCTTCCGCGTGCCCCGCGTTGATCTTGCGGCGGATCGCAGGCAGTGGAGATGCGCCGCCAGCATCCCTCACCGGAGCCGCCGCAACTCCTGCCGAAGCTTGCTTGCCTCCTGAGGCATCCGCCCGCGCGTTAGGAGATGGCGCCTGTGCCTGTAGCGGTACGGCAGCGAAAAGGAGCAGGAGAAGGACGAGGTGAGGTGTTGCGGTGTGCATCTCGAATCCAGGGAAAGCTGGTCGCTCTCGCGTTGAGTGTACCGAAGGAGACGACAAATAACGCAAGAGGAGCCGAGGCTCCCCTTGCTGTGAAGTGCTTCTCGCGGCTGCCGCTAGAACTGTACGCGGGCCGAGAACTGCAGTTGACGTGGGTTGGTGGTGCCGTTGACGCCCGGGCCACTGCCGATTGAACCAGCGGTGGAAGATCCGTTAATGTTGCCTCCGGGCAGACCGTAGTTGATGTGGTTGAACGCATTGAAGGCGTCGGTGCGGAGCTGAGCCACAATGCCCTCGCGGATCGGGAAGTTCTTCTGCAACGAGATATCGGCATTGAAGAAGTGCGGTCCAAAGACGCTGTTTCTGCCTGCTGTTCCAATCTGATCAAGACCGGGTGCAGTAAAGAACGTACCCAGAGTGATCGGATCGTAGAAGGACAGGTTGCTTCCTGGCGTACCGGTGATGTGGGAGTGGAAGGCTTTGGTGTCGCCGTTGACGTAGCAGGGTGCGCTTCCGCCAACGCTGCTGGAGCAGGAGTTGTACGAGAGCGTAAACGGAAGGCCGCTGGAATAGTTGATGACCGGGCTCACCTGCCATCCTCCCACAATCTGATTGACAATCCCATTCGCATGGCTCAGGAACAAGTGGTTTCTGCCGAAGGGCAGTTCCAGCAACCCGTAGACGATCACCTGCTGATGCCGAACACTGCTGTCATTTCCCCGGACCGCCGCACGGCTCCATGTGGAGTAGCCCGTGGCTTCGCTCATGGCCTTCTGCCACGCGTAATTTGCTGTTAGCGAGACGCCATGGGTGAACTGCTTGGCCATGGTCACCTGAAGAGCGTTGTAGTGGGTATCCAGATCGTCGCTGTAGTACTGGATGTCATTCGTCCAGCCGCAGGCGCCGTTGGGCAGACCCGCTACAGCAGACGCACCTGCGGAAGTCTTGTAGGCCGGATCGGCGCATGCAGGAAGCTTCCCGGCATAGTACCGACGGAGAAAGGTCGCATTCCTGGTGGCGCCGGTGCTTCCGACTACGTTTGCCGCTGTGCAGTTCGGACCGGCAGGATAGCAGTTACCCCCCTGAGGATCATAGTGAAGGGGACCTCCAGTTACGCTGTAAGCTGCCGGCAGAAAGAGACCCGGCTCGTTCGGGTTGGTCGTGTTGCCGGAGTTATCGCCAAAGGTGTGGGTTCCCTTGTTGCCGACGTATGCGATCGTCAAAGAGACCGTAGGCGTAATCGATTGCTGGAGGCTAGCGTTCCAGGCATCCAGGGTTGGCAGCCGAAGCGTCGTTGGACGGGCCCTTGAAGCGACCGCATAACCAGGATTCGGCAGCAGGCCGTTGCCGGGGACAGCGGTGGGAGTAGGTGCGGTCGGCCCTTGAGCAAGGGTGAACGCATAGCTCGTCGGTCCACCGGTTGCGGTGATTTGCTGGTTCGCGAGGACCGGGAGGTTCTGGGTCGCCGCGTGCCCGAAGATCGAACCGAACACGCCGATATCGAAGCTGCGGCCATATCCTGCTCGGATCACGGTCTTGTCATTTATTTGGTACGCCACGCCTAGACGCGGGTTGTAGGCGTTGCTCGGCTTCTGGTAGTTCATGTTGCTGCCAATGCCACCGATACCTGCCACCTGCAGATAACCCGTAGCCAGATTCAGCAGGGCGCCTTGGCCGGTGGTATTGATCGCCTCCGGGAAGTAGAACTCGTAGCGCAGACCGTAGTTCACGGTCAGCTTCTGGGTTGCGCGCCAGGTGTCCTGTACATAGAAGAAGTCTCTCTTTTGAAATTCTTTCGCATTGGTCGAGGTGCTGACGTAGCGATTAAAGTTCGTGACCTGGCCCAGAACGAAGGTTGCGAAGCCAAGCCCACCGGCGCTCAAGCTGGTACCTGGTACCGCAATTGCGGGGTTCGAGGTTGGCCCTTGCGTGAACTGGAGGATACCGGTGCGGTCGTTGTCGCTCGGAACTCTCAGATTGCGCGCGTAACGGAGGTCGGCTCCAAACTTGATGGAGTGATTTCCCAGAGTTTTGGTCCAGTTATTAGCCAGCTGGAACTGGTCTTCGCGCTCGATGAGTGGGCAGTTGCAGCGATCCACATTGAGACCGGCGCCATACTGCGAGGCGGAGGTGCTGCCGGCGGGATCCGTAATCTGGAAGCCGGGAGCTCCGCCAGTGATCGGATCGCTGGTGTTGAGACCGGGAATGCCAAGCTGCGTCGCGAAGTTGACGCCAGCATCGTACTTCGACGTGTTGATGTTGTACCGGTAGTAGCCAGCCCGAACGTCCGTAACCAGTTTCGAGTTCAAGACAATGTCCGTGCCCAGCGCTGCACTGTCGTTGGCTCCCTTGGAGGTGCCGCCATAACCTCCGAGACCGAAGCCTGCGCCGCCTGCGGGACCAAACAGTGTGCCGCCTGTGAGAACGTCCGTGAACCGGCTAAACCGGCCAAAGACGTGGATCCGTTCGTTGGCGGTCCAGTCGCCGCGAGCATCCCATTGATCGCTATTGAAAAGGCCGGTACCGCCCTGAGAGTAGTTGTTTGCGAGTCCGTTCGCTGGGCCGCCGGTGACATTGGGCGCGTATGCTTGGAGCATGGTAAGTAGGCTTTTAGCCTGTGGCGACACCTGAGCCGCCGGAATGACGTTGCCGGGGTAGGGGCTTCCATTTTGCTGGTAGATGATACCCGCAAGGTTTGGCAGAGCCGCATACTCGCTGAAGTCGCATCCCGAGATGCCACTCGGCCCAGCCTGCTTGCCAAGGCAGGAGTTGAGCAACAACGATGTCGGAACGGTAGCTAGATTGACGGTACCGACCTTTTGCCGGACACCCTGGTAATCGCCGAAGAAGAAGACTCGGTCTTTGAGAACCGGCCCACCGATCGAGCCGCCGAACTGGTTCTTCAAGGCTGAAGGGAAAAAGCTGCCACGGGGCTGGGTGAACGGTTCGCGCGCCAGGTTGGCGCTGCTCTCGCGGTAGTCGAAGGCCGATCCGTGGAAGTTGTTGGTGCCCGACTTCGTCTGCGCCGTGACCACCGAGGAGACTGCTTTGCCGAACTCAGCGTCGAAGTTCTGGGTTGTGATCTTGGTCTCAGAGAGCGAGTCTGCGTTGGGGTTGATCACGATGATGCCCAGGATCGGGTCCTGGTTGTCGGTTCCGTCGAGCTGGAAGGCGACGCCGGCAAAGGCTTGACCGTCCACCTCGATCTGCTTGCTGCCCTGCGGGTCTTCGCTGGCCGCGTGGCTCCAACCCAGCTGCTGAGCGCCGGGCAGAAGCAGCTGGAGGTTGGTGAAATTTCGGTCCGGGATCGGCAGATCCACGATCTCCCTGGCGTTGAAGATGGTCGAAACATCCGCGCGATCGGTCTTGAGCTGTGGAATCGTGTCTGCGCTCACCTCAACCGTTTGATCCGAACCGCCCACCGTCAACGCGGCTTCCACCTTGTTGGACGTATCCGCAAACAGGCGAATGCCAGTCGTCGAGTAGCCCTTGAAGCCCTGTGCGGTCACTTAACGTCGTACACGTCCGGAATCAGGTGACCGACGGTGAACTCGCCGCTCTGATTGGACTGGACGTTGACCGATGTTCCCTTGGCCTCGTCGGTGACGGTCACGGTGGCGTTCGGAATGACGGCCCCGGTGGTATCGGTCACAGTGCCGAAGATCGAGCCGTACACCGCCTGGGCGTATCCATAGCTCCCTGCCGAGAGAAGAAGTGCCGCGAAGAGCGGGAGCTTTGCGGAGCGGATGAATCGAAACATGAAACCTCCTGAGTGCTGCGGGGTACTGCTGAGGGCGGCATGATCTTGGCGGAAGGGACTATCGTTTGGTCTCGTTCTGGTCCGCCAGGTTATGTAGTGCGCCCGATATCCGACAGTCTCCACCTTTGGGTGGATCTGCGAAACGTTCTTTGGATCGATCTGAACGCTACTGCACTGGCCACCACACTGTCAACAGCGTCTCTTCCTAGATCGCCGGGGAAGCTGATATGTCAATTCAGGGAAGCACGGCAGGAATGCGGTTTAAAGCTTCACTTCGTGCCCGGAACGGCGCGGAAAACGGCTCGCAATGGAAGATCGGGAGGGCTCTACAGGATGGAAATGTGTGTACAACTCTTACGACCTGACCGGTCCGCCTAAGCTGTTACAGAGCTTGCTATTTAGCCGCGAAACGATCCGGCGCTCAAGGTGAGGAGCATCTCGTCTGTCTGCGAGAAACCCAGGCCTTCATACATAGGGCGACCTTGTGGAGAGGCATGCAAGGTAACTATCGTGACCCCACGCTGCCTACACTCGTCCAAAACGGCTCCCATGAGCCGTTTGGCGAGACCCTGGCCCCGAAACGCAGGTTCGGTGTAGACGTTGAGCACGTACGCGCGTGCGGGTTCTGCATGTCTCCAGTGAGGTGGGAAATCACAGAACAAAAGTCCAGCTCCGGCAACAACCACGTTGTCCTCTTCAAGCAGGAATCCCACATACCGCGAGTCGCTTAGCCTTTCGTGCACCCACGGCTCGAACGCCTCGTCCATCCGCGCGAGAACATCCTCTTTAGCAAGGTCATTGTCGAGGAACATATTGTGCCGATGTGCCGAGATCAGGGCGGAGTCGGCAGGAGTTGCCAGGCGAAGTTTCAGGGACTTCTGCATCTGCTTGATTATAAGATCGATGGGGCCGCACCTTGGATTGGACGCGGATCTCGGCGAGGGGATTGCCGCTACAATCAGGCGTCACCATGCGTTCTGTTCACGGGGTTTCCGCGATCTGTTGGCTGTTTGTTCTTGGCTGTCCCGGCTCCGGCGCCCAGTCGACACCGGCGTCTTCTCCCAAGGCCTCGGAAGCTTCCATTGCGGCGGCGGATGCGGCCTTCAAGGCAGGATCCGCGGCATTCGCCCGGGGCGATCTTAGAACAGCCCATGTGGACCTGGCCCGAGTGGTGCGGCTGGCTCCGCAGATCGGCGCCGGCCACAGTGCCTTCGGCGCCGTGCTGCTCGCGGAGGGAGACCCACGCGGAGCCGCCACGGAGCTCGAGCGCGCACGCAAGCTCGATCCCAAGGACGACCGAGCCACCATCAATCTCGCTTTGGCCTACTTCCGCCTGGGCGACTTCCCGGCCTCGGTCGCCCTCTTCCACTCGCTTCCAGATCCTGCTTCGGACGCTCCGCCTCCGCTCAACCCGGAGGAGACGATCAGCTACGCCGGCGCGCTTGCGGCGACGGGCGAGCGTGAGGCGGCAGCGGCCGTCCTCGAGTCCGCCCTTCGCGCCCAGCCGGACAGCGCACCGCTCCACGACGCTTCGGGCGCGCTCCTGGTGCAGAGGGGACATCCCGATCAGGCGGCCGAACAGTTCCAGCAGGCGATCGCGCTCGATCCCAACCTCGCCCTCGCACATTTCCACCTCGGTTCCCTGCGCCTTCTCCAGAACCTCAACGGAGATGCCGTCCACGAGTTCACGATCGCGGCTCGACTTGAGCCGAAAGACCTCGTCTTCTCCGTCGCGCTCGGCAAGGCGCTCAGCGCAGATGGGCAGGACGCCGCAGCCGTCCAGCTGCTCCGGGCCAGCGCCTCGGCACATCCGGAGTCCATCGACGCGAAGTACGCGCTCGCGCTTGCGCTCCAGAGCGGCGGATCGCCCCGGGAGGCATTGCCCCTGTTCCAGGCGGTGGTGGCTGCCGAGCCGCAGAACTGGGCCGCGCTTACCAACGAAGCGCTCGCTCTGGTGCAGACGGGCGAGGCCAAAACCGCCATCCCACTGTATGAGAAAGCCGCCGAGGCAGGCGGCGACTCCTCGACCTTGCGCGAGGATCTTGGCGTCGCGCACCTGCAGCTAAATGAGCTCGATCGCGCGCTCGAGCAATTTCGCAAGGGTCTGGCGCTCGACCCCGAAAACCCCCACCTCCACTACGATCTTGCCCTCGCTCTGAAGCTCAAGGACAAGCCGGAGGAGGCTATCCCGGAGTTTCTTGAGGCTGAAAAGATAGACCCCGCGCTTCCCGATCCTCCGTACACCCTGGGCGTGCTCTACATGCAGCTCGGACGCTTTCGGGAGGCGCAGGCCGAGCTCGAAAGGGCGACCGAACTCCGCCCCGGCAACGGCGAAGCCTGGGCTCTGCTCGGAAACGTCTACAAGCAGACCGATCAGCTTGCACAGGCGAAGTCCGCCCTCCAACGCGCGTCGCAGCTCCTTCCCGAGCAGCCCGGACCGCACATCTCGCTCGCGGCAATTCTGTCGCAGGAGGGCGACACGGCCAAGGCCGCCGAGGAGCGCAAGACGGCAGCGGAGCTGAGCCGCGTCGCTTATGCCCGGCAGCGGGCAAGCTTCTCGCTCGAAAGCGGCCGGGCGCTGCTCAAGAAAGGCGACCTCGGCGGCGCCGTCACGCAGCTACAGGCGGCCATCGCCGCCGATCCCAAGCTCCCGGAGCCGCATCTCCTGCTGGCGGACGCCCTGACGCAGCAGCACAACGTCACCGAGGCGGCGCTCGAGCGAAGAAAGGGAGAGGCGCTGCAGCATTCGGCGCCCTCAGCCGCCGCAACACCCCCGGCCGACGCTCGTTGATGGATCACGCACCAGCAACGCGCACCAGCCCACTGCTCGGCATCTGTACAGCAACGTAGCTTGTTCGAAAGGAGCTGCTCCCATGTCTCGACTCTTCCTCTTCTTTACGCTCTTGCTCTCCTGGCCGGCGACCTATAGCGGCGGGCAGGCACCAACACCCGTGACTTCGCCCGCCTCCGCTACCGTTGGCCTGCTCTCTGCCGACGAGCTCCCGAAGCTGCTTCCGCCGTCGGTCTTCTTCCATGGCCAGACTGCTCCACTGCAGCTGCGAAATGCCGCGGCGGTTCGCTTCCCGGACGGCTCGGTTCTGTTCGCCTCGCTGGTCGACACCTCCGGCTACTCGACCAGTGTGCGCGAGCGGTACCAGTTCTATCTCCTCACCGAGATGCCGCTGACCATCGGGGGCAAGCCGCTTGCTGCCGGGGCGTACGGCGCCGGCTTTCTTGAGGACGGTACCTTCGTCGTCATGGACGTGGGCGGCCACGACGTCCTGCTGGCGCGCACGGAGCGCGACGATACGATGCAACGTCCGCGGCCGTTGCAGATGGTTATGGGCGCGAAGCCCGACGATCTGCGCCTGTATCTCGGCCGCAGCTTCGCCACGCTAAGCCGCACTGGACGCTGACTGCGGCGCCCCACGCGCCTTGTGAGGCGTTCCAGTCCCTCTCTATACTTGCGTTGCGCCCCCGTCCGCGGCGGCTCAGGAGTTCTGCCGTTGATCCGATCGCGCCGCGGCTTTCTCAAATCCCTCTCCCGAACCGCCCTGGTTCTCTCGCTCGAGGATGTCCTTTCGCTCGCGCTTCCGGCGCAGCAGCCGGTCAACGCGCGGCCCACGTACGACGCCCAGCCGCACGCCGCTCCGCGTGCTCTTCCCTCGCCGATCGCCGGCACACCTCTGGGATTCAGCTTTGTCGACGTGGCGAAGCAGTCGGGGCTCCATGCGAAGACCATCTATGGCGGCGAGCACAAGAATCGCTATCTGCTCGAGACCACCGGCTGCGGCGTCGCTTTCTACGACTTCGATCACGACGACTGGCTTGACATCTTTCTCGTCAACGGCACGCGCCTCGAAGGCTTCCCCAAGGGCCAAGAGCCGATCTCGCGGCTGTTCAAGAACAACCGCGACGGTACCTTTACCGACATCACCGCGAAAAGCGGCATGACGCGCTCCGGTTGGGGCCAGGCCTGCTGCATCGGCGACTACAACAACGACGGCCTCGACGACCTCTTCGTCACCTACTACGGCCAGAACATCCTCTACCGCAACCACGGCGACGGCACCTTCACCGACGTGACCGCAGAGGCCGGCCTGCTGCAGAAGTCCACTCGGTGGAACTCCGGCTGCGCCTTTCTCGACTTCGACCGCGACGGCCACCTCGACCTGTTCGTGGCCAACTACATCGACTTCGACATCAAGACCGCACCGATTCCCGAGGCAGCAGGCTGCCAGTACAAGGGCATCCAGGTCGCCTGCGGTCCGCCCGGCCTCCAGGGTGGAAAGAACATCCTCTACCGCGGCAACGGCGATGGCACCTTTACGGATGTCTCCATAAAATCCGGCATCCTTGAGACCCTCGGGACGTATGGCCTCAGTGTTGCCGTGGCCGACATCGACAACGACGGCTGGCCCGATATCTACGTCGCCAACGACTCGACCGCCGCCACCTTCTATCGCAATCAAAAAAACGGCACGTTTCGCGACGAGGCGATCGAAGCCGGCATCGCCTACTCGCCGGACGGCAAGCCGCAGGCCGGCATGGGCGTGTCGGTCGGAGACTACAACCGCGATGGCCATCTCGACATCGTCAAGACCAACTTCGCCGGCGACACCGACTCGCTTTACCAGAATCTCGGCGATGGCACCTTTGAAGACCGCACGTATCTCTCCGGCATCGGCGTCAACACGCGTCTGCTCGGGTGGGGAGTCGGCTTCGTCGACGCCGACAACGACGGCTGGCTCGACATCCTGGTCTCGAACGGGCACGTCTACCCCGAGGTCGACGGCGCCAAGATCGACGCACCCTACGCCGAGCACAAATACCTCTATCGCAACCTGCGCAACGGACAGTTCGAGGAGGTCACCAGCCACGCCGGCCCCGGCATCACCGACCCCGCACCGGCTCGCGGCTGCGCCTTCGGCGACTACGATAACGACGGCGACGTGGACGTGGTCGTCAACTGCGTCAACGCCGCGCCGCAGCTTCTTCGCTGCGACAGCACCAACGGCCGCAACTGGATCAAGATCCGCCTCGTCGGCACCAAGAGCAATCGCACCGGCATCGGCGCGCGCATCACCGTCACCGCCCTCAACGACCCTGCCACCAAACCCATGCGCCAGATAGACGAGGTCCGCAGCGGCGGCAGCTACTACTCGCAAAACGACCTCCGCATCCACTTCGGCCTCGACCGCGCGACAAAGGCCGACACCGTCGAGATCGCCTGGCCTTCCGGCATCAAAGACACTCTCAAAAAGCTCGCCGCCAATAACCTTTACATCATTCAAGAGGGCGGCAAGATCCTCAAGACCGTGGAAATGACAGCGCCGAAGGTGGGGGCAGCCAAGTCATGATTTCTTCTTGCGTGTATGCCAAAGTATCCATCTACGCGGCAGCCATGGCTCTAGGGACATGTGCAGCTCTAGCGCAATCGCCGAGTTGGGAGCAGCTCCGGACCCTAGAACATGACTACTCCTTCACGGTCTTCGAAAAAGGCGGTCAGTGCCACGATAATGCGGTTATTCAGGAGATAACGCCCTCGGAGATCGTGATCACGTGGAACGAATTCGTAAACGGCCAATCGACGATTCAAACGAAACGAATTGGCCGAGCTACCGTGCTCGCAGTAGATGCGGGACACAACATTGTGTACAGCGGCCGGAGTTCTTGGCGAGACGTAAGGGACGCGAGACCGGGTTATGGAGAGCGGCTTCGCGTGATGACGGCGACCGGCAATAAAATTACTGGGGCTTTAGCCGCTGTCTCCGACACCGGACTCACCTTATCCGTTTTTGGACGAAAGCACGAGATCTCGAGATCTCAGATCAAGACCATCGATTACTTGAGGCAAAGGCCGCTATCAGATTCAGGCGAGTACATCGCACAAGAAGCACCTGGACTGTTGCTCTTCTCGCCCGGCACTTGGGTGCGTGTGGCGGGAGTGTCCCCTAAACTCGCTGTACGGCTTTACGACTCATCCCTACCGCAGGACGACAGTGAGTTGACTTGTACGCCCGCTCGGCAGCTAAAGCAATGAAAGGCGGCGGAAGGTCGCACGCGATCATTCGGCCAGGGTACGATCGGTTTCGATTGGGATACAAGGTCTCTATAGTTGCGCTCTTAAGCTGCTCTGTTTCAACAATGACGGCCCTCCAGGCCCAGCACCCATACCCCGCCACCGCCGACCACCCACCGCCAGCCTGGTTCGTCGACGTCGCCGCTAAGGCCGGCATCACCGTACGCAACGTCAACGGCGGTATCGAAAACAAGCGCTACATCATCGAGTCCACCGGCTCCGGCGTCGCCATCCTCGACTACGACCGCGACGGGTGGCCCGACATCTTTCTCGTCAACGGCACCAGCCTAGATCCCGCAGCAGCCAAGAGTTCCGAAGCACCCACCAGCCACCTCTTCCACAACAACCACGACGGCACCTTCACCGACGTCACCGCCAAAGCCGGCCTGGTCTCGAACGGATGGGGCCAGGGTGCCTGCGTCGGCGACTACGACAACGACGGCTTCGACGATCTTTACATCACCGGCTACGGCAAAAACCGCCTCTTTCACAACCAGGGCAACGGCACCTTCAAAGAGGTCGCCGAGGCTGCGGGCGTGGCCGGCACCGGAAAGGAGTGGGGTACCGGATGCGCGTTTGTCGACTACGATCGTGACGGCAAACTCGACCTCCTCGTCGCCAACTACGTCCACCTCGACCTCGCGCACACCCCCAAGCCCGGCGAAGAGGCCGGCTGCACATGGAAGGGCACACCCGTCATGTGCGGGCCGCGCGGTCTTCCCAGTGCACCCAATTCCCTCTTCCACAATCTCGGTAATGGACGCTTCGCCGACGTCTCCAAGGCGAGCGGCATCGAGAAGACCTACGGGCACTACTGCTTCTCCGTCACCACGCTCGACTACAACGAAGACGGCTGGCCCGACCTCTACGTTGCCTGCGACTCCACGCCCTCCATCCTCTATCGCAACAACCACGACGGCACCTTCACCGACGTCGCGGCAGATACGGGCGTCGCCTTCAACGAGGACGGCCGTGAGCAGGCAGGCATGGGCTCGACCGCAGCCGACTACGACGGCGACGGCCACATCGACCTCTTCAAGACCAACTTTTCCGACGACACCTCCACCCTCTATCGCGCCAACGGCGATGGCACCTTTACCGACCAGACCTTTGCCGCCGGTCTAGGCATCAACGCCGACGCCCTCGGCTGGGGGGCCATCTTCGCCGATGTCGACAACGACGGATACCCCGACATCCTGGTCACCAACGGCCACGTCTACCCGGAGGTCGACTCGGCCAAGCTCGGCGCCACCTACCGCGAGCCGCGCTTTCTCTACTACAACCTCGGCACCTCTCGCGGCTCCGGTCCGGTGAAGTTCCGCGATCTCTCCAAGACCTCCGGTCCCGGCCTCACCGAACCGCTCTCCGGACGCGGCCTCGCCATCGCCGACCTGTTCAACGATGGCCGCATCGAGGCTGTGGTCAACAATCTCAGCGACCGTCCCATGCTCCTCGTCAACCTCGCCGAGAACGGCAACCACTGGCTGGGTCTTCAACTCGTCGGCACGACCTCCAATCGCGACGCCATCGGCGCACACGTCGACGTTCACGGCAGGAGCCGCAACTGGGTGGACGAGCTCCGCAGCGGCTCCAGCTACAACAGCTCGAGCGATCTCCGGCTGCACTTCGGCCTCGGCAAGGAGACGGCGGTCCACTCGGTCGACGTCCGTTGGCCGAGCGGCGCCGTCGAGACCTTCTCGCCCGTAGCCGTCGATCGCATCGTCGAACTTAAGGAAGGCACGGGCAAGGCGAAATCTCCACGCCCATAGCGCAAGAGAGACCACACGGCGCACAAGCACTTCACAAGTCGTTATAGCAATCTGCCTTAACCGTACCGTCCATTAGTGATATAGTTCACGCCGAAGCTCCCTGCTGCAAAGGATGTGCATGCTCATTCGACTTTTCTCCGTGGCCTTGATGACCGGCCTCGTCGCCGGCTCAACCACGTTCGCGCAATCTGCCGGCCAGAACCCTTCCACCACCCTCGCCGAGGCCGCCGTCGCGTCCAGCCCCGCCGCCAAGCCCACCACCGACGAGACCTGGTGGAAGCACGCGGTCATCTACGAGATCTACCCGCGCAGCTTCCAGGACTCCAACGGCGACGGCATCGGTGACCTCAACGGCATCACGGAGCACCTGGACTATCTCCAGGCGCTCGGCATTGATGCCATCTGGATCTCCCCCATGTACCCGTCGCCCCAGGTCGACTTCGGCTACGACATCTCCGACTACGAAAACGTCGACCCGCAGTACGGAACGCTGGCCGACTTCGACCGGCTCGTCGCCGAGGCCAAAAAGCGCAACATCCGCATCGTGCTCGACATGGTGCTGAATCACACCTCCGACAAGCACAAATGGTTTATCGAGTCGGCAAGTTCGAGGTCCAATCCCAAGCACGACTGGTATGTCTGGAACGACGGCAAGCCCGCGGACGCTCCCACGGCCACGCCTTACGAGAAGCGCTTCGAGCACAACGGAAAGGTGCCCCCTAATAACTGGGTCTCGCTCTTCGGCGGCTCTGCCTGGGAGTTCGTCCCCGCCGTCAATCAGTTCTATTACCACGAGTTCTACAAGCAGCAGCCGGACCTGAACTGGCGCAACCCCGCGGTCGAAAAGGCCATGTTCGGATCCATGCAGTTCTGGCTCGATCGCGGTGTCGCGGGATACCGCCTCGATGCCATCCCCACGCTCTTTGAAGACCCGCAGCTGCGCGATGAGCCGACCACCGGCGGGACCAACGCCCAGGGCGATCCAAACGTCAAGGATATCTACACCGACAATCTCCCCGAGGTCCATGACACCATCCGCCGGATGCGCAGCATGGTCGCCAAGTACCCTGGCGATCGCGTCCTGATCGGCGAAACCTATCTGCCCAACACCGCCGAACTCGATAAATGGTACGGCGGCACGAAGCACGATGAGCTCCAGCTTCCGATGGACATGATCATCGGCTTCTCGAATAAGCTAAGTGCCTCAAACTTCCGCAATCGCATCGCCGAGGTCGAGACGCAGGTGCACGGCTCTCAACCTCTGCTGGTCTTTGACAATCACGACAACAACCGCAGCTGGGATCGCTACGGAGACGGCCAGCATAACGAGCAGATCGCGAAGCTGCTTGCCGCCATGCTCTTCACCACCCGGGCCACCGCCCTGATGTACTACGGCGAGGAGCTCGGCATGCCCACCTCCACGCCCACGCGCGTCGAAGACGTGAAGGATCCCATCGGCATCACCGGCTGGCCCAAGGAGAAGGGCCGCGACGGGGAACGCACACCCATGCAATGGAACGCCTCCGACCCGCAGGCGGGCTTCAGCACCAACCCGAAGACCTGGCTGCCGGTCCCGGCCAACTACAAAACCATCAACGTCCAGGCGGAGCTCGCGGACCCCGACTCTCTGCTCAACTGGCATAAGAAGCTGATCGCCATGCGACGCGACAACCCGGCGCTCCACGACGGCGGCATCGTCATGCTGGACATCGACAACCCCAATGTCCTCTCCTACGTCCGCACCGCACCGGCGGGCAAGCCTGCCGTGGTCGTCTCGCTTAACATGACCGCGGAGCCACAGACGGTGTCGCTCGATCTCACCAAGGCCGGCGTCAACGGATCGCGCACGGCAACGCTGCTCGCAAGCGACCCCGCTCTCAACTCCGCCAGCTCGGTCAAGGGCGTGACCCTGCCTCCGTTCGCCTCCTGGGTCGCCTCAGTACAGCCATGAGCTCCGCAGGAAGCCAGGAGCTCCGCACGCTGGGATGGTACCTTTCGGAAGAGGGTTGAGCACAGGTGAAATCGACCTCCGTCCAACGTGATCCACCAGCCCCTGCCGCAGGCGGCCTGCCTCGGCACAGGACGATCTACGCAGAGCTCCTGCGGGAGATACGGAGCGGCGTTTACAAGATGGGTGACCGCCTCCCCAGCGAGGCGATCCTCTGCGAACGCTTCCAGGCCTCGAGGATCACCGTCGCGAAAGCGATCCAGACGCTGCAGAACCAAGGCCTGGTCAGCCGTCGTCCCGGCTCCGGCACCTATATCCAGGCGCCCCCGGTCTCCAGCTCCCTGCAGTTCGGTCTGCTGATTCCGGAGCTCGGTCGCACCGAGATCTTTGAGCCCATCTGCCAGGGCATGATGAGTTCGCCGCTGGGCAAGTCTCATTCGCTCATCTGGGGCTACTCCGCCGAGACCGGCGAAGAGGATCGCGAGAGCGCGGCCGAGCAGCTCTGTCAGCAGTACATCGCGCAAAAGGTCGCCGGCGTCTTCTTCGCTCCGCTCGAGTACACGTCGAGCAAAGATGTCGCCAACCGCCGCATCATCGCCGCTCTCAAGCAGGCCAACATGCCCGTCGTTCTTCTGGATCGCTGCTTCGAGACGTACCCCGCTCGATCGGCGTACGATCTCGTCGGCATCGACAATCACCGCGCCGGATACACGCTCACGCGGCATCTCCAGGAGCTCGGCGCTCGCCGGATCCTCTTCGCCGCCCGGCCCAACTCCGCATCGACCGTGGACGAACGGATCGCCGGATACTTCGAGGCTCTCCGCGACCGACCCGGCTATGCGGGACGCGCCTGCCGCCTCGATGCCGACGACATCGCAGAGGTCGGCTCGTGGATCGAAGCCGAGAAGCCGGACGCGATCATCTGCGCCAACGATCTCACTGCCGCAAGCTTGATGAAGACACTGGAGATCCTCGGCGTCTCCATCCCGCAGCAGATCCGCATCGTCGGCGTCGACGACGTCAATTATGCGAAGTTCCTGCCCGTCCCACTCACCACCATCCGCCAGGACTGCGCGGAGATCGGATCGGTTGCCATGTCCGTCATGCTCGAACGCATCCAGCGGCCGACTCGTCCGCCTCGCGACATCCTCGTCCACTTCGACCTCATCGTGCGCCAGTCCTGCGGCTCCCACACGGAAGACGCGGCTCCACGCAGAAGAAGGCCTCCCGCCACGGAACCAGGCACAACCTTGAGCGGGGTCACACTCGAGACCGGCGCGCACCTTTCATAGAAAGCACCAGGCATAAACACAAGGAACTCATGAACTCTCGAAATAACAAGGCACTTCTTCTTCTTGTGAAGAGCGCTGCAACAGGCGCACTCGGAGGCCTTCTCTTCGGCTTCGACACCGCCGTCATCGCCGGCACCACCTTTGCCCTCACACGGCATTACTCCCTCACAGATTCCCAGCTCGGCCTCACCGTCGCGATCGCCCTTGTCGGCACCGTTATCGGAGCCTTGACCAGCGGCGAGCTCGGCCAAAAGCTCGGCAGTCGCGCCGCCCTCCGGATCATGGGCATTCTCTACGTCATCTCCGCCCTCGGCTGCGCGTTTGCGGGCCCCTGGTGGGTCTTCTTGGCCTTCCGCCTCCTCGGCGGCCTTGGTATCGGCGGCTCCTCCGTCCTCGGGCCCGTCTACATCGCAGAGCTCGCCCCTGCCAAATGGCGCGGACGCCTGGTCGGCCTTTTCCAGACCAACGTCGTCATCGGCATCCTCCTCGCCTACCTTTCCAACGCCATCGTGGCCCACTTCATCCACGGCGACCTCACCTGGCGCGTCGAGCTCGGCGTCGCCGCTTTGCCCGCCATTCTCTTCCTCATCATGCTCTTCACCGTCCCACAGAGCTCGCGCTGGCTCGTCAGTCAAAATCGCCTCGACGAGGCACAGCTCATCCTCGCCCGCATGGGCTCCACCGACTCCCGCGCCGAGGTTGAGTCCATCCTCCTATCGCTCCACACCGAGGACGGCCAGCAGCACGATCGTCTCTTCTCCAGGCAGTACGCTCTGCCCATCTTTCTTGCTATCTCCATCGGCCTTTTCAATCAGCTGTCCGGCATCAATGCCATCCTCTATTACGCTCCGTCCATCTTTGTCAGCGCCGGATTCACTAACCTCTCCGGAGACCTGCAAACTATCGCCATCGGCGCGGCCAACCTCCTCGCCACCTTTCTCGGCGTGTCGCTCATCGACAAGCTCGGCCGCAAAACTCTTCTCCTGATCGGAGCTGTGGGTTGCGGCGCCGCCCTCGCTGGCGTGGCCTGGGTCTTCGGCACAAACACCCACCAAACCCTTCTGCTTCCACTCCTGATCGGCTTCATCATCTTCTTCGCCATCTCCCAGGGAGCCGTCATTTGGGTCTACCTCTCGGAGGTCTTCCCCACCAACGTCCGCTCCAAGGGCCAGAGCCTCGGCTCCTCCGCCCACTGGATTATGAACGCCATCGTCAGCTTCAGCTTCCCCGTCATCGCCCGCCACTCGCGCGCTCTACCCTTCGCCTTCTTCGCCGCCATGATGGCCGTGCAGTTCCTCACCGTGCTCTTCGTCTACCCCGAGACCAAGGGCTACTCGCTCGAAGAGATGCACCAGCACATCGGCGCGCACTAGACGTCTTAGAACTTGCCGAAAACCGAACTTTGCAGCTATACACTCACCAAGAGCCTCGACCGATGCCGATCTTCCGCCATCTGCTGCTCGCCGCCCTCGCGTCTTTCGCCCTCGCCGCATCGGCCCAAGCGCCAAACCCCGCGCCGACACCTACCTTCGACGTCGCCTCGGTCAAGCAGAATAAGACCGAAGGCCCGCAACACAGCAACGTCCCCCTCGATACTGGCAACGTCTACTACGCGATCGATCCAACCGACTCCCGTACCGCCGCCGGCGGCTACTTCGTAGCGACCGACCAGCCGCTCTGGCAATACATCGTCTTCGCATACAAGCTCTCCGGCACGCAGGAACTGGCCCTCCGCTTCAGCTACTTCGGCGGGCTCAAGTCCAAGGCACCTGGCTGGGTCACCGGTGGGTTCGACGTTTCAGCGGATCGATTCAACATCGAGGCCCGCGCCCCCGACCGATCCACTATTGACCAGATGCGCCTCATGATGCAGGCCCTCCTCGCCGACCGCTTCCACCTCGTTGTCCACCACGAAACCCGCGACGCTCCCGCCTTGGGTCTCGTCCTTGTCCGCCCTGGCGCAACCGGCCCCAATCTCCAGCCCCACCCTGCATCCGACACCTGCCCCACCTTAACTCCCCAGCCCGACCAGCCCGCTTCACCAAGCACCCCATCGGTTGTCGGAGACCTGCCTCCTCTCTGCGGCGTCATCGCCCATATCCTGTCCTCCAACAACCCACACAGCAGCTTCGGCGGTCGCGGCATTCCCCTCAGCCTGCTCGCCACCTCGCTCCCCACCATGACCGGCATGGCGACCATCCCTCGTCCAGTTGTCGACCAGACTGGCCTCGTCGGCCTCTACAACTTCACCCTTCACTGGAACTGGTCTCCCGATCCCGAAACCGGTGACACCGCCGCGTCCTTCCGCGGAGCGCTCAAAAGTCAACTCGGCCTCGAGCTCAAGCCCACCCACGCTCCCATCGACCTCCTCGTGATCGACCACGTCGAGCGGCCTTCGGAGAATTAGCGGTTGTGGAACTCCGGCGAAACAGTCTTTTCGCAAACCATCCGCAACCGGCTAACGACAACAACCCCATAAGTGCCGCCCATTGACTCACCGTCTCGGCAACAACCTTAGATACACCCCATTCGTCCACCCGAAGCCCGTAGCGTTCGTCTTGTACCCCGCCGCCACCACCACATCCGTGCTGCCCGTCTCCATGTTGTACTTCTCGCGCACATTGCCGGCGCGTACATAGTTTGTCTCTACAGTCGCCCGAAACTCATCCGCCAGCCGATCGCCATCCACCTTGAAGCCGCTCGCCCGCAGACCTTCCACCGCGAACCACGTCTCCGGAGCCCATCCAAACGGCCGGTCCCACTGCATGCCCGAGATCGTATCGCTCATCGCCAGCCCGTGCTCCGCCTCCAGCCGCGGCACCGCCTTCTCCACGCCCGCCGCCTGCTGCGGCGAGCTCAGCCCCGCCCACAGCGGGTAAAACACCGTGGCGTACAGGTAGCTTGAGCGCTTCGCCGTCGTGAAGTCGTAGTCCTCATACAGCCCGGTCGAGGCGTCCCAGAGATAGCGGTTGATGGCCGCCTTGCGTGCCGCTGCCCTGCGCGTCCACGACGCCGCATCGCCCTTCTTTCCCAACTCCTTCGCAAAGCCGGCCATATCGAGCTCGTACTTGTACAGCAGGCTGTTCAGGCACACCGGTGCAAAGTGATGGGTCGACCCGCTGAACGGACCGAAGCGAAAGCTCGTATCGAAGCCCGACTCCCGCATCGCGCGGTCGCCCTTGTAGAAGTCGCGGCTCAGCCGCATACCGTCCACCTCCGCATGCGCGCACACCGCCGTCAGCTTGCGGTCGCAGCTCGCCGCGTCACCCATCGTGGCCGGCACAAGGTACGCTCCACCTGCGTCCTGATGCGCCAGCATCCATCGAATCGCGTCCGGGTAATACGTGCTGTCGTCCGCCATCTCCAGCACCGGCCCGTCGCCGAAGTCGAAGTACCGCGCCAGGCCCGTGTTGCCGGCCTGGTGCGCGGGCGTCACCCACAATGCATAGTCCTTCTGCGCCGCGTCATACGCATGCTCCAGCCACTCCTTCGACGCGCCCGCTGGTGACGCATGCACCTCGCGAATCATCTCCCCCAGCAGGGGCGGCTGCGACCGCGTCAGGAAGTACGTCCGGTTCGCATTCAGCCCCGCACCGTAGTTCTCGATCTCGAACTCGAAGTTCTCCACCATGCCCTTCGCCATCTCTGCCCGGCCGTCCGTCAACAGACCCAGGATGATGAAGTAGCTGTCCCAGCCATACATCTCGTTGAAGCGTCCGCCAGGCACCACGTACTTGTTCGGCAGATACAGCAGCCCTGGCCGCTTCAGCTCCTGCGGCATCACGTCGGCGACATGCGTGATCTTTCGCGGCAGCCGCTCCACATCGACGCCGCAGGTCGAACGCAGTGCCGTCACAGAGGCCGGCTCCCTCATGCCCGCAGGCAGGTACAGGATCGGCGCCGTCGTCACCTTGACATCGTGCAGCGACTTGCAGTCCACCATCGACCGCGACAGCGTATCCCAGGCCTGGTGCATGTACTCGAGAATCGGCATCGGCGCCGGTCCGCTCTGCTTCGGCGCACTCGCCTGCCCTGCAACCGTGACATGCGCCACTATCGAGAACACAAAAACACCGAGCAGACCGCGAACACACTTTGCCATCGCACCTCTCATCGCTTCGACCATCCGATCTCTACCGTTTGCGTTACAAATCCGTCGCCCGCCGGCAAAGTCACGGCGATCTCGTCCCCGCTGAGCGGCGTTCCATTCACACGCACACGCGCCGACGCCTGATTGCGCCGCACCGCAAACCGCACCACCGCGCCGCCCTGACCCTCGATCGTGAGCCGCGCACCATTCCTCTCATACGCCTCGTCGATAACGCGCGCCTGCTCCGTCCTCGCTCCAGGTAGAGGCGCCAGCTGCGCCTTCATCTCCAGCTCCACCGCAGGCAGCGCGACCACCGCCCGATGCTCGCGGGTCGGAGCTTCCTTGCACGCGTCTGACGCCGGCCCGTTCACACACAGCACCGTCGGTTGACCCGCATCCGCAACCACCGTCATCTGCCCCCGCTCGCGCCGGAGCGTCACCTTGTAGAGATCCCCACCCACACGCACGCCGCGTAACTCCGCGCCGTCCCAGCTCGCAGGCAGCCTGGGCTCGACCCGGAGCCGGTGCCCGATGGCGTCGGCCTCGATCCCAAACATCCCCCGCACCGCCGGCGTCAGCGTCATCGCCGACGACCATAGCTGGTGCGAGCTGCTCCTGCCGAGCGGCTCAAAGAATGCACCCGAGATCACCTCCGTGACAAATCCCGGATCCTGCGCCCAAGTGAGCCGGACGTTCTCCATCAGCGCGCGATACCCCGCCATCGGCCGACCGCCGTGGTACTGCGCCATTGCCGCCCAGCCGGTAAACAGCGGCCACACCGTGCCCTGGTGATACGCCATCGGGTCGTACACCGCCTGTGTATCCCCCACCGCACGCACGCCCCAGTCCGTCGCGAAGTGCGCCCCTGACCACTGCGCCAGCATCGACCCACTTTGCGGCAGACCAGCCGCCGAACTCCACATCGCCACCGACGGGTACACGCTCAGTGTCCGGTCGTAGCTCCCATCCTTGTTCTTGCTGAACGCGTACGTCCCGTCCGCCTGCCGATACTTTGCCACCTCCCCCGCAATATGCTCCGCGTCCGTCGTCGTCTTTGCCGCGAGCGAAGCATCCCCCATCCATCCGGCAAGCGCCGCGATCGCACGCGCCGCGCTCTCGTCCAGCGACGCCAGATACAGCTCCTGGTCTGGCTGCCCCGCCGCCCACTGCTCCACCCATCCCGTGCCCTCGCTGTTGTCGTAGACACCATCTCCGTCCGAGTCGTGCGCCCGCTCAAACGCGTACGCTCGCTTCACGCCGTCCCAGTGCGCCCGCAGAAACTCCATGTCGCCGGTCGTGCGCACATAATCCGCAACGGCCATCACAAACAACGGCGTCGCATCGGCCGCCGCATACTCATAGCCGAAGTTCGACCACTGCATCTCTCCCGTTAGCGAGGCCGCCGTAAGCGAGAACTCGTGCATCATCTTCCCGTCCGCCCTCTGCCGCCGAGCCAGGAACTCGAGCGCCTCCCTGCCGAGCGTCCGGTCTCCATAACTGTCGATCGCATACATCGACCACAGCGTATCTCGCCCAAAGTACCAACCGAAGCCCGGCCGCGCCGAATCGAACGACGGATACCACCCAGCCACCAGCCCCGTCTCGGTCCCTGTGCGCACCTTGCTCTGTTCAATCGCAATCTCCGCCCACCGCAGCGCCTTGTCGAGCATCGGATCTGGCGTCCGCACCGTAAGCCGCTCGTCGAAGAAGTGCGCGTAGAATTCGCTGGTCGCCCGATACACCGCGGGCAACGCAGTAGCTTTCGCAGCAATCCGTTCCTCCATCGCCAACATCGCCGCGTCCGAGCTCTTCTCCCCGCCTACGCGCACATCCGTCAGCAACGGAAAGAACCTGCCGCGATCCTTTGCCGGATCGAATCGCAGGAGGAACTGCAGCGGAAATCCCTGCGGCCGCTCCTGGTACGGAGCCATGATCCCCACCGTCGCCTGCGGCATCGCCACCATGCCGAAGATCGCGGGATTGTCCGTCGACAGCACGTATCCACCGCCCGTGCCCATGGGCACCCAACTGGCCGACGGCCGCCCAAATTGCGGCGCCGGCCACTGCTGCACCATGGAGGGCTCAAATGAGATTGTCACCACCGCCGGCTTGATCGCGTCGACCTCAAAGAACACCTGCGCGCCCGTCCCCGTATTTGTATCTCCCGCAGGCACAAACATGTGCTGCCGCACTGTGATCGCCGCGTGCGAGTACGTGATCGTCGTGTGGTCCGGCTGCACCTCGATCTCCGCCGCGTGCGCCGTCAGATCGATCGGCACCGGATACCCATCAATCACCGCCGAGATCCGCAGACCGCTCAACACCTTGGTCGGAAGATCCCAAAGCTCAATGCTTCCGTTCTGCAGCCCAAGGATCGCGCCCGTCGCCCCCGTCACTGTGAACGGATGGTCCGGCTCGACCGCCTGCCGGATCACCATGTCGCTCTCGGCGAGCGCAAAGCGCGGCGGCGTCTCCAGCCTCGTCTCTCCCGAGGCCAGACCGCTCAGCAGCAGCACGGCACTCAACATTCCGCAACCTCGCCTCATCCGCACAGCACTCCTTGTACCCGGAGCTTCACGTCCGAGCCACACCTCGTCCATCTCGCAACCGCAGTTTCCCTGGCCGCTCGATTGTCGTCGTTCTAGTACCGGAACCGCAACCCCGACATCACAGCTCGCGGCGTTCCCAGCGTCAACACCGGCGTCCTGCCCGCCTCGATCGCCCGGTCCAGCAGATTCTGCGCCGAGGCGTACACGGTCCAGCGCTCGCCCACACTGTGCTCGGCATACGCGTTCAGCTGCGTGTACGCATGGAGCTCGTACAGGTTTGCCGAATCGTCAAACTGCCGTCCGCTGCTCCGCACATCGAGCGACAGCACGCCCCAGCGCTCGCGCGCCACACGCACCTGTGCGGTCGCACTATTTCTCGGAACCTGCGCCGTCCACCGGCCCACCAGCGTCGGGTCCCCCGGAAACTTCGTCACCGTCGACAGCGCAAACTCGTACCCGCCCGTAAACCGCAGCCAGCGGACCGGCTGCAGCTCCCACTCCGTGTCGACGCCCCGGCTCCGCAGCTGGCCAAGGTTCTGCCGCTCCAGCAGCGTCGTCGTCGGCGTCGCGCTCAGCACCACCGACGCCACCGGCCGGTTCACCTCGGTCCAGAAGTAGCTCGCACGCACGGAGCCCAGCCGGCCTGTACTGACCAGACCCCCAAGCTCGAAGCCCGTCGCCCGCTCCGACCGCAGACTCGCGTTCGCCCGCGTCGTCTGCTGCCCCACCTGCCCCGTCCGGTAGAGCTCGTAGAGCGTCGGCCCGCGAAACGCACGAAACACCGATCCCGTCAGAGACACGCCCCTCCCCACCTCCTTGACGACGCCCAGTCTCGGGCTGAAGATCGTCTCCCCAATCTGCGGCAGCGGGGCCGCCGCGCCCACCTGCCGCGCGTCGAAGCTGCGAAACCGGTCCAAGCGCCCGGAGAGCGCCGCCGACCAGCCACCAGCCCAGCCACCAGTCCAGCCGCGCGCCAGCCCGCCTCCCTGAGCGGCCGGTTGCCAAAGCACTTCGCCATACCCACCCACATCCCGCTGCCGCGCACTCACCGAGACCGCTGTCTGCGCCGCACCGTGCGCGACCGGCGTCTCCAGATCCGTCCCCCGCGTGTCCAGCGCGTCCGCGCCCGCAACCAGCGTCCATACACTCAACGATCGACCCCACTGCGCCGCCCCGCCCAACTGCTGTGACGGTGTCCGCTGCAGACGCGTCAGCTGCTCCGTCGCCCGGTTCACGGAGATCGCCGAAAAGCTCTGTCGGTACCCCTCATCCGCCCCATAGGCCCGTACAAAGAACCGGTTGACCTCCCGTGCCGTCCAGTCCGCGCCTGTCTGATAGCGCCACAATCTCGTTCCGTTCGTCTGGATCGGCGTACCGTTGCCACGCGCCTCGTTCAGGAGATTGCCTCGCAGAAATGCCGACCCATCCGTCCTCAGCGCCCGCCGAAGCTCCAGCCGTCCACTCTCCGCATGGACGTCATACGGCGTATCTACTGTCCCGCGAAACGCCGGAGCCGTCAAAATGTAACCGTTTGTGTCAAACACCGTTGCGGCCGCCAGCCCCGCCCACCTGCCCACCCGCTCCGACGCGAGCGCATTCAGCGACATCGTATCCTGCGTCGCTCCCGCCAGATCCACAACGAGACCCGCCGTCTGCGGAACTACCGGCAGCACATCGATCACGCCCCCGATCGCGCTCGATCCATACAGATCCGACGCGCCGCCCCGCACCAGTTCCACCGACCGCACCGCCAGCTGCGGAATCTCATCCCAGTGAATCCAGCCGCCAAACGCATCGTTCATCGGAACCTGGTCGCTCAGCACCAGCGTCCGGCTCGGCGCCGTGGACCCCAGGCCACGCAGAGACGTGCCTTCGGTCGTCGGATTCGCCACCCACGACCCCGTTCGCCGAAAGAGCTGAAACCCCGCGACCTCGCGCAGACGATCGTCCAGCGCAAATCCCGGAGCCTCGGTCAGATCCCGGCTGCTCAAAGTGCGCACGCTGCTGGCCGTTGCATCGAGCGCCAAAGGCGTCCGCGCGGCCGTCACCTCCACCTGCTCGGTCCGCTCCCTTGGATCGAGCACGACCAGCAGCTCCACCTCGCTTCCTACAGGTCGCGTCACCGTCGCAAAGCCTTCGCGCTCCACCGTGACGTGACGCGAGCCGCTGCCCGGCACCTCCAGCGCCGCGCATCCATCGCTCCCCGTCGTCACCGCGCCGACGCCACCGCCACCGACCGCAACCCCGGCCGCCACTATCACACGACCGCCTTGGTCGCGAACACAGACACGCAGCGGACGCGCCCAAACCACGCCCACACAAGCGCAGCAGAGCCCGAGATACAGTGCCAACCTGGACGCAGAAAGGCGCACCCTCCTATCCTAACGTCGTCCCGTAAGTCGACGGGTATCCGCGCATGCTACTCTTCCCCGAGCGCTCTGCCATGTCCCTTTCGCGCCGTCATTTTTGCTCCGGCCTCTCCGCCCTCGCGGTATCCCGCCTCGTCGACGCACAACCGACCTCACCCACGTCGCGGCCTGACGTCGCCGCCATCGATCACGACCGGATCCTCGCCGCCGCGGACCACTTCCTCGCAGCCCCCGTCGATCCCCTCACCGCGCATCCCGCCCCCCACAGCCAAGGAGCACGCAACGAGTTCGTCTCCGAGCTCGACGAAGTCCCCGCTAACGCAGGCGCCGCAACCAACACCGGGATCCAGCCCTTCACCGCACACCGCGACGCCGTGCTCCAGGTCACGCTCGCCGTCCCGGCCCTCACCGCAGCCTGGCTGCTCACGCGCACGAACGACCCAACCCGCGCCACCGCCTACGCAGAGCATGCCGCAGACCACATCCGCGCCTGGTTCATCACGCCAGGCACGCGCATGGAGCCCTCCCTCAACTTCGCCGCCGTTGCTCCCGGAACCACCGGGCACCCCGACGGCATCGTCGAAACCTCAAGCTTCGCCGAGCTCGCTGTCGCCGTCCCTTTCCTCCTCCACTCCGGCGCGCTCAGCACACAAGAGAGCGCCGCCGCAAAATCCTGGTTCGCCGCCTTCCTTGCCTGGCTCACCACCTCACGCCTGGCTGCCCTCGCCCGCGATCAGAAGACGCGCGTCGGCAGCTCCTGGCTGCTGCAGTGCGCCGCCTACGCCCGGCTCACGGAGAACGACACCGCGCTCGCCGAGCTCCGCCACCACTTCAAGACCGTGACGCTGCGCGCGCAGATCGTCGCGGACGGAACCTTTCCGCACGAGCTCACCACATCAAACCCCTACCGCAACTCGCTCTTCAACCTGGATCTGCTCGCAGGTGCCTGCGACCTGCTCTCGACCCGGTTTGAGAATCTTTGGGACTATCAGCTGCAGGACGGCCCCGGCCTCCGCGTCGCCATCGCCCGCTACGCTCCCTACATCGAGAGCCGCGGCGCCTGGCCCTATCGCGCCGACGCGCACTTCTTCAACGATCTACCCTGCCGCCGGCCCGCCCTGCTCTTCGCCGCCCGCGCCTACCAGCGGCCGGAGTACGCCACCCTTTGGCGCTCGCTCAACCCCGACCCCACCAACCCCACCATTCTTCGCACCTTCCCCATCCGCCAGCCGCTCCTCTGGGTCACCCGGCCCCTCACCTAAGCTCCGTGTCGAGCGATTCGCAAATTTTCCCTCCGCTGCACCTGCCTCTACACCCTCACACACGCCCTCGCTTTACGCCGTCATTCTGAGCGCAGCGAAGAACCCCTCTATTGGTCTTTGTCTTTCGTCCTGATCTCGCAGCATCATGTCAAGGCAGCACGCCCTTAAGCATCCGGCATCACCGCAGCTTGGCATCGGCCCCGATGCCCGCGCACAATCTCCAGATACTTCCGCGCATGTTCCGTAATCGACGCGTGCCGGCCCTCCGCCAGCGCCTTCGCATCCACCAGGTCCGCGCCCACCCCCAGCCCAAACGCGCCCGCCTCCAGAAACTCAAGCGCCGTGCCCAGAGACACGCCACCCGTCGGAATCATCTCCACCTGCGGCAGCGGAGCCTTCAGCGTCTTGATGTACTTCGCTCCACCCATCGCGCTCGCCGGAAACACCTTCACCACATCCGCGCCCGCCTGCCACGCCGTCACGATCTCCGTCGGCGTCAGCGCCCCGGGCAGCACCGGAATCGAATACCTCTGGCACATCTCGATCGTCCGCACATTCACCGCCGGCGACACTACAAACCGCGCACCCTCAAGGATGCACACCCGCGCCGTCTCCGGATCGAGCACCGTCCCTGCGCCCACCAGGATCTCCGGCCGCTCCTTCCGCAGCCGCCGCATCACCTCGATCGCCCCCGGCACTGTCATCGTCACCTCCAGCACCGTCACGCCACCCGCCGCAATCGCCTCCGCCAGCCCTATCGCCTCGTCCACGCTCTCCGCCCGCAGCACCGGGACGAGCCCGATCTCCCGCAAAACTCGCAACGTTTCCTGCTTCTGCATCTCCAAACCTCCGCCAAACATACGGCGCCCAAAACACCATAGCTCATGGCTGAAAATCTAATGGAGCCTACCGATGCACTCCGAATCCACTACCACCCATCAACCGCTCGATCTCCGCCAGCGTCGCCTCCAGGCTGTCGCCCGGAGTCGTCATTGCCAAAGCCCCACTTGCTACGCCGCAGTCCAGCGCCCATTGCACCTCGCGCCCAGAGAGCAGCCCATACAGAAACCCCGCAGCAAACGAATCCCCACCGCCCACGCGATCAAAGATCTCCAACTCGTCGAAGCTCAGCCCCTGGTAGGCCCGCCCATCCGCATACGCAAAACCGCTCCACGCGTTGCGGTTCGCCGTTAACGGCCGCCGCACCGTGCTCGCGATCGCCCGCAAGTGCGGAAACTCCGCTGCGACGCGCTCCGCCATCGGCCCAAAGCTCTCGAGCGTATGCCACAACGGACCGTGCGAGCTCTCGCCCAACGTCGCCGCCACATCGCCCTCGTGCCCAAACAGCACATCCACAAACTCCATCAGCGATCGGTTCACCCTCACCGACTCTGCCCGTCCGCCGCGCGCCTTCCAAAGACTCGGCCGGTAGTTGCAGTCGAAGCTCACCCGCGTCCCATGCCGCCGCGCTGCAGCCATCGCCTCATGCACCAGCTCCGTCGAGCCCTCGCTCAGCGCGCACATGATCCCGCCCGTATGAAACCAACGCACACCCTCGTGCCCAAAGATCCCGTCCCAATCCACCTCGCCCCGCCGCAGCTGCGCAATCGCCGTCGCCCCGCGGTCCATCATTCCCAGACCGCCGCGCACCCCAAACCCGCGCTCCAGAAAATAAACCCCATTCCGCGCCGCCCGCCCAATCCCGTCGAACTCCCGCCAGATCACGTGCGACAGATCCACACCGCCCTGCAACATCAGGTCCTCAACCAGCCGTCCCACAGGGTTGTCCACCAGCGCCGTCACAACGCCCGCCCGCATCCCAAACGCCCGCCGCAGCGCCCGCGCCACGTTGTACTCGCCCCCACCCTCCCACACCCGAAAACTCCGAGCCCGCGCAATCCGCTCCTCCCCCGGATCAAACCGCAGCATCACCTCACCCAGCGTTACGGCATCCCACCGGCACTCCGCCGTGGGTCGAATCGTCAGACCCGCAATCGTCTCCGGCGCTCCGTCCGACGAACTCACCGCAGCTCCGCAATCGCCACCGGATCCATATCGTCATAAGCCTGATTCTCCCCACCCATCCCCCAGCAAAAAGCATAGTGCTTCGTCCCCACACCCGCATGGATCGACCAGCCCGGACTCACCACAATCTCCTTGTTCGCGACCACCAGGTGACTCGTCGCCTCGGGAGGCCCCATCAGGTGCAGCACCCGGTGCGCCGGGTCCACATCAAAGTAGAAGTACACCTCGCTGCGCCGCATGTGCGTATGCGCCGGCATCGTGTTCCAATTCGACCCCGGATCGAGCAGCGTAAACCCCATTACCAGCTGACAGCTCTTGATCCCCTCCTTGTAAATCGCCTTATAGATCGTCCTCTTGTTACACGTCTCGACCGCACCTAGCTTCAGCCCTTCAAGATCCGCAAACTTCACCATTGCCGTCGGATACTCCGCATGCGCCGGATAGCTCAGCAAATAAAAACACGCCGGCTCCTTCGCGTCCACGCTCTCAAACCGCACCCGCCGCGTCCCTCGCCCAACGTACAGGCAGTCGAGCTTCCCCATCGGGTAGCTCGTGTCGTTCACCGTCACCAGCCCCTTCCCGCCTACATTCAGCACGCCCATCTCACGCCGCTCCAGAAAGAACTCCGACCGCAACTCCGGCTGTGTTTGCAGATGCAGCGCGTCGGTCGTCGGCACGGCCGACCCAATCACCGCACGGTCGAGATCCACGTATGCCAGCTCGATCCCGCCCGCCTCAAACATCCCTTCCAGCAGAAATGTTTCCCGAAGCTCCTCCGTATCCATCAACCCGTACCGAACCGAATCCGCCATCTGATAAAGCCGCATCACCGCCCCATCCCTTTCCTTACTCAAACCAACAACTGACAGACACCTGATGCGCTACTTCGGAGCCTCAACCTTGATCACGTAATACGTAAACGTCTTCCCTGGAGCCAGAATCACTTGGTGCGGCGTGTTCGGCGAGATGTGGATCACATCGCCCTTGCGCATCGGCGTCGGCGTCCCGCCCTCCACACGCGCGCCCCGCGTCTCCCCGGGCGAGCTCTCCTTCGGATCCACAATCGTTCCACCCGTCACCTCCGTCGCCTCCCCGTCCAGCACCACAAAGATGTCGTTCCACACCGCATGCATCTCCGCGCCTCCGCTCCTGGTCCGCACCGTCAGCATGGTGAAATGCCCCGGATACTTTTCCAGCGTCACCGACGCAATCCCCCCCGCGCTCCCCTGCGCCTCCGCCAGCATCGACCGCGCCTGCGCCGCAATCTGCTCCGCCGATCTCCGGTCAATCGCCGCCCCGCCTCCCGCAGTCTGAGCCACCGTCGTCACGACCGCCATCGACATTCCCAGCACCGCCGCCAAGCCGCTCCGCATTCGCAGTTCCCTCCAGAAACAATTCCCACAACCATACGAACACCGCGCCTCACCGTCAACATCCAGCCATTACCTAGGGCTCCGGGATCTCAGGCATACCTTTCAGCGTTACGAGATCGCTCTCGACCTCGGCCCACTTCGCTGCGTTTCGCCGCGTGCTGATCGGCGCAGCCGGATCGGCGTAGTAGGCCTCAACGTCGCGCTTCAGACCAGCCAGCACCGGCCAGTCCGGGACCTTCGTGATGCGCCGCAGCAGCCGCGCGTACGTCTCGTCGGTCAATCGGTAGCTTTCCGGCCGGACCTCCGCTCCAGTATCGAGATCGCGGTTCGGCACAACCTGCGGACCTCCCACAAGCGCCTGCCTCAGCGCATCGATCGACCGGTTCACGCTCCTCACGTACAAAGCCTCGGTCTGCGGGTTCGGACCGCGAATCGCCAAATCCGACAACACCCCCACCTTTGGCAGAATCACGATCAGTCCCGCCAGCGAGTACGTCCCGATCCCAGCATGCTTCCGGTACGGGTCCCAGCCGTTCTCAAACTCCGACTGCGCCAGCTCCCGGATCAGCCGGTCGAGCTCCGGCCCGGGCGTGTCCGGCGGAAACCCGTTCCGGTGCAGCACCGTCTCCGCATACGCAATCCGCGGAAGAAAGCTGCGCACCGAGAATCGGTACCGGCGAATCACAGGAGACGCCGCCGCCGGTCGCCGCCATTCCCATCTCCCCCCGCAGATCTCTCCGTCGTATCGTTCAGTGCCGAGCTCCGTGCTAAGTCTTTCCGGACAGTATCGCAGGCCCACACCGCAGTCCAATCTTTCTTGCGGACTAGGCCGCGCAGTTTGCTCCGCCTCTCCAGCGCGACGTACATTGGGCTTGCATGCCGACCCCCACCGTCCTCGACAACCTCCGCCTCGACGGCAAAATCGCCCTCGTCACCGGAGCCGCCAGCGGCCTCGGCGCAGCCATCGCCACCGCGCTCGCCGAGGCCGGAGCCACGCTCGCCGTACACGGCAGCCGCCGCCCCGCCACCGGCACCGCCGAAAGCATTCGCTCCGCCGGCCACCAGGTCCACGCCTTCCAGGCCGACCTCGCCGACACCGCCGGCCCCGAGCATCTCTTCAGCGCAGTCCACGAACAGCTCGGCCGCGTCGACATCCTCGTCAACAACGCCGGCACCATCCACCGCAACGCCGCCGAAGACACCGCGCTCGCCGACTGGCAGCACGTCCTCCAGGTCAATCTCACCGGCGTCTTCCAGCTCTCGCAGCTCGCCGCCCGCGACATGATCGCCCGCTCGCCCGCTAACCGCGACCCGAACACCTCCGCCGGCAAGATCCTCAACATCGCCTCGCTGCTCAGCTTCCAGGGCGGCATCCGCGTCCCCGCCTACGCCGCCAGCAAGGGCGGCGTCGCCCAGCTCACCAAGGCCCTCGCCAACGAGTGGGCCCCCCACGGCATCCAGGTAAACGCCATCGCCCCCGGCTACTTCGCCACCACCAACACCGAAGCTCTCCAGGCCGACGAGACCCGCAATCGCCAGATCCTCGAAAGGATCCCCGCCGCCCGCTGGGGCCAGCCCCAAGACCTCGCCGGAGCCGCCCTCCTTCTCGCCTCGCCCGCCGGCAACTACATCACCGGCACCGTCCTCACCGTAGACGGAGGCTGGATGGGCCGCTAACCCGCCCCTTCACCGAAGGGAGAACCGGGTGGCCCATCCTCTCGCAGTCTCATCGCGAAAGGGTGGGTTGTCGCGCACCGCGACCGCTCCCGCCAAACTCTTCCCAAGCAGTACCATACCCCCATGCCCCGCATCCCCTTCGCCGACCTTGTCGACACCCTCACCCAAGCCTGCCTCGCCCTCGGCCTCACGCCCGACCGCGCTGCTCGCTGCGCCCGCATCTTCGCCGAAAGCTCCCGCGATGGCGTCCAGTCCCACGGCCTCAACCGCTTCCCCCGCTTCGCCGCCATGGTGCGCAACGGCGGCGTGGATGTCCACGCCACACCCGAGCTCATCACCTCAGCAGGAGCGATCGAACGCTGGGACGGCCACCTCGGCCCCGGCCCGCTCAACGCCCAGGACTCCATGGGGCGCGCCATCACCCTAGCCCGCGAGCACGGCCTCGGAGCCGTTGCCCTCGCCCACACCAACCACTGGATGCGCGGCGGCACCTACGGCTGGCAGGCCGCCGACCGGGGCCTCCTCGCCATCTGCTGGACCAACACCGGCCGCAACCTCCCCGCCTGGGGCACCGCCGCCGCCACCCTCGGCAACAACCCCCTCATCCTCGCCATCCCCCGCTCCAACCCCGACGGCACCCACGCCGGCGCCCCCCACGTCGTGCTCGACATGGCCATGAGCCAGTTCTCCTACGGTCAGCTCGCCAATTACGCCCGCCGCGGCCAGCAGCTTCCCGTCCCCGGGGGCTACGACATCGAAGGCAATCTCACCACCGACCCCGCCGCCATCGAGCAGACCTTCCGCGCCCTCCCCATCGGATTCTGGAAGGGCTCCGGCCTCGCCCTCGTCCTGGACCTCTTCGCCGCCGCCCTCTCCGGCGGCAATGCCACCCACCAGATCTCCCCTGACCCCCTCAAAGAAACTGGCCTCTCCCAGTTCTTCCTCGCCATCGACCCCTCCGGTCTCACCAGCGGCACCGACCATGTCGCCACCGCCCTCATCGAAGCCCTCCACGCCGCCCCCCGAACCGACCCCAACAAGCCCCCACGCTACCCCGGCGAAGAGACCTTCCGCCTCCGCCACGAAAACCTCGCACTCGGCGTCGCCGTCGACGAGGCCATCTGGCAAGAGGTCCAGGCACTTTCCCAATAGTCCTTGGCATCCTGAGCTTATCGTCAACCGGAACGCAGCGGAGGACCTCAGTGTTGGCCCCTCCTCTATCGTCCCGGTCGTAAGCCGTCATTCTGAGGAGCAAAGCGACGAAGAATCCCGACGCCCTCCGTCGCACCGCTTCGTCCTGTACCTTTCTGCCACATGCCATTCCTTGGTATCGCGCAAAGGCATGCCGACCTCCGCCCCACCCGCATCCAAATACAATCACCAAAATGAACCTAGCCCAAAAATCCGCGCTCCTCCATCAAACCCTCGCTGACCTCGGCTCCCTCCTCGTCGCCTACTCCGGCGGCACCGACTCCGCCTTTCTCACCTTCGCCGCCCACCAAGCCCTGGGTGGAAACATGCTCGCCGTCATCGCCGACTCCGCCTCCCTTCCCCGCGCCGAGCTCGCCGCCGCCCTCGCCTTCACCGCCCAACACAACATCCCCACCGAGATCCTCCACACCGAAGAGCTCAGCAACCCCGACTACCAGCGCAACGACGCCGGCCGCTGCTTCCACTGCAAGGACGAACTCTTCACGGAGATGGAGTCCGCCCGCGAGCGCCTCGGCTTCGCCCACATCGCGTACGGCATGAACCTCGACGACAAGGCCCCCGACGTCGCCGCCTTCCGCCCCGGCCAGCAGGCCGCGGCCCAGCACGGAGCCTTCGCCCCCCTCGTCACCGCCGGACTCACCAAAGCCGAGATCCGCACCCTCGCCCGCGAAGCGGGTCTAGACCTCGCCGACAAGCCCGCCAGCGCCTGCCTCTCCTCCCGCATCGCCTACGGCCTCCCCGTCACCCGCGAGCGCCTCGCGCAGGTCGAGCAGGCCGAAGCTGCCCTCCACCAACTCGGCTTCCCACAAGTCCGCGTCCGCCACCACGGCGACCTCGCACGCATCGAGATCAGCCGCGAAGACCTCCCCCGCGCCCTCCACCTCCCCACCCTCGACCACATCACCGCCGCCCTCAAACCCCTCGGCTTCCCCTACATCACCCTCGACACCACCGGCTACCGCACCGGCAGCATGAACGCCGTCCTCACCACCATCACCTCCGCCCCCTAACAGCCGTCCCACCTCGCCAGAATGCCGCCCCGATAGTGAATGTATCGCTCCATGTATTTGGCTGCGGGCTGGTGCCATTCTGCAGAATTCTGCCTCGAGCTTATTGCCGCACTTCAGGAGCGAGCCTGTTTCATCTCCTTCATCTTGCGATGCGTTAACGCCATGAGCATCTGGCGGGAGATCATGCTCCTCACCGTCATGGCTCTCCCGCCGGCCACTTTCTTCTCGACATCCACGGCAGTCCGCATATCAACAATGCTCAGTCCTGAACCGAAAATGGCTTCACCCAACAGTCGAATCAACATGTCTTCACCTAACGCCCTTGCGTCAAGACACCGTCACGGGATGGGCGACGACGGCGTTGTAGAGGTAGCCGTGATGATTCCACGGTATGGAGTCGGGCTGGGTACGGTCGCACGTACTCTGATCTCGTGTTTGCCTGGACTCGGGTGCCAATCAAACTCCCACTGCCGCCAGCATCCTTCGATATCCGGCCCGGTCAGTTCGGCTGGCTTCCATTCGCCGTCATCGATGCTATAGACGACCTCTCGCAACTTCCCTTCACCCGCAAACGAACGGCCGTGAATCGTCTTGACCTCAGACGAGATTTCGCCGGGCCAGTCCAGATCGAGCACACTCATCACTGGCATCTCGGTAATAGCTGGCCCAAGCGCCGGAAACTGCATCGGGTAGCCAGGGCCTACCATGATGTACTCCATCGTGTTGTATGGCGAGTAGAGCGGTTCTTCCGCCACCTCGATGCGCCCCACCCACTTAATGCTCGCCGTACCGGTCCAGCCTGTCACCAGTACCCGCACCGGAAATCCATGGTCCACCGGAAGCGTCTCGCCGTTCATCTTCAGCACAAGTAACGTATCGTCGCGCATCGCCTTTTCGAGCGGCATCGGACGGCGTACCTCGTGATCGTCCAACCCAATCGGCATAACATCACGCGCACTCGCCTTCACCCCGGCGCGAGCGAGCACGTCACGCAGACAGATGCCGGTCCACTCCGCGCAGCCCATCGCTCCCATGCGCCATTGGCCGCCCTCTCCTTCTACACCAAAGTGCTCTTTGTAAAACCGGCGACCATTGCCCGCGCACTCCATGGTTCGAGTCAACGTCACCTGGGGCATGGCCTCGAGCTCCTCATAGGTCAACTCAACCGGAGTATTGACTCCACTGCCGTCAATCTTCAATCTCCAGCCTGCCATGTCGATATCCGGTGTTGGACTGTGGCTCCGGATGTAGAAACGGTCGTTCGAGGTGATAAAGCCATCCCAGGCAGAGGGCCGTGTTTCAAAATCCGTGCCACTGCCCTTTGGTGTGAATACCTCAGTCGGAACCGGCTTACTGACATGCGGATAGGAGAAGGCCACCTGTGTCTTCGGCATCAACTGTTCCATCTGCGCGATTCTCGCCGGAACTTGCGTGAGTGCCTCAACAGCAGCACCCAGCAGCGATCCCACGGAAGCTCCGACGCCGATCTTTGCCCTTGTGCTCCAATGGCGCGTACCGAAGCGCGCTCGTCTGCCGCGACCAGTGGCCAACAGTGCTCCCGCTCCGGCTGCACCAGCGGCTAAGGCTGCTACAAGTGTTCTCTTCCGCATGCCTATCTCCCCTCACCCGGGCAGGAAGCCATACCCGCCACCGGGTAGGATGCGATCTACCGAGTTGGAGCACAAAGTCTTGCCGGGTCGGCTACCGGCTCTTCCAAAGCTCCCTCAACCATCACATGAAACAATAACCACCATGCGCATCGCCTACCTCGACTGCTTCGCCGGCATCTCCGGCGACATGTTCCTCGGAGCCCTGCTCGACGCCGGCGTCCCGCCCCACATCCTCCACGACACCGTCGCCGCCCTCCACCTCGGCGCCACCCTCCAGATCGAAAAGGTCGACCGCTCCGGCATCACCTCCACCAAGGTCCACGTCCTCGAAAACGGCCACCTCGCCGAAGCTCACACGCACGAGCACACCCACACCGAAGCACACAGCCACACCGAAGCCTCCGCACACACCCACACCCCCCTCGAGCAAACGCCTCGCGAAGACGTCCACCAGCACCACCCTAAAACCCAGCACCTCCACAAGACCGGCCACCCTCACACCCACGCCGAAGCTCATAGCCACGCCGAAGCCCATACTCACGACCCCGAGCCGCACGAGCACGCACACGGCCGCTCCCTCACCGTCATCGGCGACCTCATCCGCAACGCCCCCCTCGCCGAGCCCGTCAAGAACTTCGCCCTCCATACCTTTGATTTACTAGGCGCCTCCGAAGCCAAGATCCACAACGTCCCCGTCGACGACATCCACTTCCACGAGGTCGGCGGCGTAGACGCCATCGTCGACATCGTCTGCGCCAGCGCCGGCATCCACCACCTCAACCAGCAGGCGGTCACCGAAACCGGAGAACCGCTCCGCTGGCATAGCTCCCCGCTCAACGTCGGCGGCGGCACCGTCCAGTGCGCCCACGGCAACTTCCCCGTTCCCGCACCCGCCACCGCCGACCTCCTCCGCAGCCTCCCTACCTACTCCGCCCACCTCCAGAAAGAACTCGTCACCCCCACCGGCGCCGCCCTCATCCGCGCCCTCGCCCCCACCTTCGGCCCCCAGCCCGCCATGCGCGTCGATCAGATCGGCTACGGAGCCGGCACCCGCAACCCCGCCGGCTTCCCCAACGTCCTCCGCCTCTCCCTCGGTGAATCCGTCCCCATGCCCGCCACATTTTCCTCGGCCAGCCATTCACACACCCATGGCCTCCCCGCCACCTTCGGCGAGGGCACCCACGGACACGTTCCCCACGCCGACACCGTCACCGTCCTCGAAACCGCCCTCGACGACCTCAGCCCCCAGATCCTCGCCCACGTCACCGAGCAAGCCCTCGCTCTCGGAGCCCTCGACGTCATGACCACCGCCGTCGGCATGAAGAAGAGCCGCCCCGGCACCCTCATCACCGTCCTCACCGATGAGGCCCACAGCCCCGCCCTCGAGCGCCTCCTCCTCCGCGAAACCTCCACCCTCGGCATCCGCGTCCACCAGCAGCGCCGCATCTGCCTCGCCCGCCAGCACCGCACCGTCACCACCCCGTTCGGCGACATCCGCATCAAGATCGGCTCCTTCGACAACGAAGCTCTCAATGCCGCACCAGAGTTCGAAGACTGCCGCTCCGCCGCCCTCGCCCACAACGCCCCCGTGAAACAGGTCCTCCAAGCCGCCATCGCCGCCTACATCAACGAACAGCAGAAATAACCCATCTCAACCCACAACTCACAGCGAAAATCCGGCACCTGTCGCGACCTCCCGGCGCCGATCGCCTCCTCACACCATCAGCTCCGTAGACCATGACCAAAGCCTCTCTCCTCGACCTCCTCGCCGATGTGCAACGCGGCACCACCTCCCCCGAGCAGGCCTCCGCCCGCCTCGCCAACCTGCCCTTCGAAGAGCTTGCCAGCCCCGGCGAAATCCACGCTTACTCTGAAGTCCGCATCGACCACCACCGCGCCCTCCGCACCGGCCTCCCGGAGGTCATCTACGCCGCCGGCAAGACCCCCGCCCAGACCTCTGCCATCTTCGCCCGCATGTCCGCCGCCGGTTCGGACGTCCTCGCCACCCGCGCCGACGCCCTGACCGCCGAAGCCACGCTCGCCCAAACCCCCGCCGCCATCTACCACCCCCAGGCCCGCGCCATCACCCTCCGCCAGTCGCCCCCGGCCGAGCCCCGTGGCCACATCGCCGTGCTCTGCGCCGGCACCAGCGACCTCCCCGTCGCCGAAGAGGCCGCTGTCACCGCCGAGCTCTTCAACGTCCGCGTCACCCGCCTCTACGACGTCGGCGTCGCCGGCCTCCATCGCCTGCTCGCCGTCCGCTCCGAGCTCGCGGAGGCCGACGCCGTCCTCGTCTGCGCCGGCATGGAGGGCGCCCTGCCCTCCGTCGTCGGCGGCCTCGTCGGCGTCCCCGTCATCGCCGTCCCTACCTCCGTCGGCTACGGCGCATCGTTCGCCGGAGCCGCCGCCCTCCTCGGCATGCTCAACTCCTGCTCCCCCAATGTCACTGTGGTCAACATCGACAACGGCTTCGGCGCCGCCTACACCGCCACCCTGATCGCCCGCGCCTCCCACCACCCCTGATCCGCGCATCTCACCACCTGACAGCACGCAAGCCGGCGACCCTAAAGCCCGGGTGTTCCACAAACGGGTGTGCCCCATTGTCTAGCAGTCCATCGCGAAAGGGCGGGGTATCGAGCCAAAGGGCTCGACCGTTTCGACCGCATCCCCCAAGGAGACCCATGGAACGCCGAGACTTTCTGAAATCCGCCGCCGCCGCAACTATCGGCAACACCTCCGCTTCCGCACAGCAATCGTCCAAGCCCTCGCCCACCAAGCGCCCCGAAGCCCCCGGCATGATCTACCGCGAACTCGGCACCACCGGCGAGCGCGTCTCCGCCATCGGCATGGGCGGCTACCACCTCGCCAAGGACCAGAACTCCACCCAGGGCGAGATGGTCAACCTCGTCCACCAGGCCATGGACCGCGGCATCACCTTCTTCGATAACTCCTGGGATTACAACGACGGCATCTCCGAGGTCCGTCTCGGCAAGGCCCTCAAAGGTCGCCGCGAGCAGGCCTTCGTCATGACCAAGATCGACGGCCGCGACAAGAAGTCCTACAACAAGCAGCTGGAGGAATCGATGGGCCGACTGGGCGTCGACCACGTCGACCTCGTCCAGTTTCACGAGATCATCCGCATGGAAGACCCCGACCGCATCTTCTCGGACGACGGCGCCATCCACGCCGCGATCGAAGCCCGGGACGCCGGCAAGATCCGCTACATCGGCTTCACCGGCCACAAGGACCCTGCCGTGCACCTCCGCATGTTCGAGACCGCCGCCAGGCACAACTTCCACTTCGACACCGTGCAGATGCCCGTCAACGTCATGGACG
>JAABUX010000418.1_pt1 | contig 72986 bp, 73 predicted proteins | sample 5561851 | NCBI WGS metagenome assembly JAABUX01 (sample SAMN10711883, study PRJNA513361) | rock metagenome | isolation source: Antarctica rocks | place: Antarctica: Victoria Land, Richard Nunatak red sandstone | collected 2016-01-03
GTCTCCAAAACTGCCCAAACAGCATTGGAAAAACCTCAAGCGACGAAAACACCCGCTGTGCGTCGGGAGAAATCGCCATGAGCGCTTATCAGGCAACGAACGCGCCGCGTATTTCCGCAGCCTGCTAACGGGACCTTACGGTCGAAAAACTGCCCGCAATTCGCGGCCCCTGAGCCGATCTCGCGCGGTGCGGCATGACGCCGGGCGACGTCGATCGCCGCGCGGATCTCGTCTCGAGCCTCGGGACGCTGATCGACGCGCTGCAGTGGTTCACGAGCGTCGCGACGGGCGTACGCTAGCGCTTCGATCGCGTGCCGGCGCACGAACCGCTCGCATCCATCGATCTCCACGACGCGCAGTACATCGCGAACGCTCTGCTGCATTTGCCGGAAGGCGCACTGGACGCCGCCGGCGAGGTCCTCGGCGCCGTACGCGAGCTGCGCGGCGTGCGACTCGTCGCGATCGCCGGAGGCCGCACGTGAAGGCGCTGCACGCGCACAGAGGGGCCGTCGTGCTCCTCGCCGCGGTCCTTGTTAGTTGCGCTGCATCGGATGCTGCGGGCGAACATGCCCGAGCGAGCGCGTATCCGAACCAGCGCTGACGCCTGGCGAGACGTTTCCCGCGTCACGGCCGCCGACGTCTGCGTGCCCGGTTACGCGCACCGAGTTCGCAACGTTCCCATCGCCCGGATGCAAGCTTGTCGACGAAGAGTACCGCATCCGCTACGTGCGCGGCGAGAGCGAGATCGATCACATCTCATCCCGCTCGAGCTCGGCGGCGACAATGGCATCCGCAACCTCTCGCCGCAACCTCGCAGCGGCACCTGGAAGGCGCAGCGCAAGGACGCGCTCGAAGAGAGCTACACGATCGCGTCTGCTCCGGGGAGCTCACGCTCGACGAGCGCAGCGCCGCATCGCGAGCGATTGGGTTGCGGCCTATCGTCGGTATGTCGGACGCTAACCGCCTGGTGCACGCGAAACGCTTCTCGCGCATGGCCCGCGGTCGCCGCGTCGACTTCAAGGAAACGTTGTCATCAAAGCTCGACGGTATAGTCGAAACGTGCTGCGCCTTTGCGAATGCCTACGGTGGAGTAATAGTAATTGGGTTTGTCGACCCGGACAGGACCAGTGGTCGGCTGGATCGACTTCGCTGGCGCTCGACCTAAGCGGTAAAGCATTGTTGCGCCTCGATAACACGATCATAGACTCGGTGCGGCCTGGATCCGTTTCGAGATTGCACGTTTCCAACATCCTTAAGCATGTCCGACAAGCCGCAATTCGCTGCGATTCGGATTCCGGCAAGCCCTATAAAACCCCACGAGATGCTACCGAATCACGTGTTTCCGGTTAGGCGCGATTGGCGAAATGATCCATAGGTCTTCCGGAGATCGAAGCGATGCTTATGGCTCGCGACGGCGGCGGCATGTCTAGAGATAGATGGAGCCGCGTTGCGCCCTATTTATCGATTCAATTTGGCCAGCAAATGACTGACGTCGTCGGTGCACACATCGGTGTCTCTTTATCGCCGTCGACGCACATCTCGCCGAGTTTGAGCACGGGCCGCGGCGATGACGACTTCGTGAAGGAACTGATGCGGACAATCGGTGTCGTTAAGGAGCTTGCATTTCGACCGGAAGAAAACGGCATCTTCATGTGCGAGGGGTCAACGGAACCGGCGGAGCGTCGTAAGGCCCCATTCGCAGCGGTTATCACGGGAAAGGGAGAGTTCTCCGCTCGCTCGAGAATCGGCTATCGCACTCAGTTTTCGAAGGACGTTGAAGATTTGGCAAATGTGCTAGCAATCTCATACAACCTTTCTGCTCGACACTATAGGCGAAAGCGGTTCGGGCCGCTCGTCCAGATGCGGGTTGTCATCGCAAACCAGAACAAGGCGCAAAGACTCGTTGCCGTGTTGCTGCCTGAAAAATCGCCTCGCGTCAATACGCGGACCGGAAGGCCATCGAGGCGATCGATTGTCGCGATGGGAGAGTGCAGCCAGCAAGTAACTGCGACATGGCGCACAAGAACCCGTGCGTGCCGCCCGAACCATCGAGAATCCTCACCTTTTCGACGCTTGCCGCTCGTTTGAAGCGTCCCGCCAATTGGCTGCACAGTCTTGATCCGTCTGGCCGCCGCAGGTCCGGCGCACGACCAATCGCGTCGGCAAGATGAGCTGTTTCGATTCCGCGCGTTCCCCGTGGATGCGTTTCAACAGGAGCTCCATCGAGCGTTTCCCCAACTCATAGCGTGGCTGTTGAATCGTCGTGAGTTGGACGCTTCGCGACGCGGCAAACCACATATCGTCGAAGCCAGCGACACCAACGTCGCCGGGTACGCGATAACCCATATCGGCAAGGGCGTTGAGCGCTCCCATCGCCATCGCGTCGTTTGCCGCAAAGATCGCGCGCAGCTTCGCCGTGCCGACCATCAGCTTGCGAGTAGCGACGTAGCCGCTCTCTTCGGACAGATCGCCGGTTGCGACGCATCGCGCGTCAAAGCGTATTTTTGCGTCGGCGAGTGCTACACGATATCCGTGCAAACGTGCGGCGCTGGCGGACGAATTGCGCGGGCCCGCGATAAAGCCGATCTGTTTATATCCAAGCGAAAGCAGATGTTTCATCATGGTCACGGCGCTCCCCTGATTGTCGATTCCCACAAAATCCGTATCGAGTTTCAGCCGGCGGTTGACAAGCACGATCGGGATTTGGTGACGGACGATAAGGTCGCGTAAAACGGGAAGATCGTCGCTCGCGGCCGACGTGAAGATCATACCGTCGACGCGTTGAGCGCGTAGCGTGTTGACGTAGTGCCGCAATCGATCCACGAGCGAGTCCGTATTGCAAACCAGGGCGTTGTAATTCGCCGCCGCGGCCTCGTCAAGCACACCGCGTGCGACCTCCGGAAAATAGGGATTCGTAATGTCGGAGATCAGCAGCCCGATCGCCTGCGTTCGCCGGCTGCTAAGGCTTTGCGCCGGAGCGCTCGGGTGATAGTCGAGCTCCTCCATGGCCTTTCGGACGCGAACGATCAGCTCCGGACTAACGAAGCGACGTCCGGAATACACATACGATACCGTGGCGATCGAGACGCCGGCGCGCTTTGCCACGTCCATAGCGGTCGTCGGCATTTCGACCCGATACTTGAGCTAGACGATCGCCACGGGCCGCAACATGGAGCCCGTAGCTCCCGTTATCTTCAGCGGCAATGCCAGAAACAGAAATTCGTACACGTCGTCGCGGGCAAGTTCTTCGAGATAAATCCATTCCAAAATATGGGCACCACGGTCGATCAGCATAAAGACGTGCACGGGTTCGGGGACATCGGGATGATCAGACGGCTTCATCTCCATGGACGCCGTGTCGGCGCCGATCGCAACCGCGCCGCAATCATCGACCAAGAAGCGCGCCGCATCGAGCGTCACGCCGGCGCCTTCGGCGCACTCCATGGCTTTGGCGTCCGGCCAGTATCGCATTTGTCCTGTGCGGACGAGCACGATATCGCCGTTACGCACGGACACGTTCTGCCGCTCGAGAGCGCGCTGAACATCGAGACGCGTTACGCCTTCACCCCTGCCAAGCGCGTCGACTCCTTTCGCACCGGCGGCATCGATCAGAACTCCGCGCGTGACGATCGGCGGAATCGTTGCGGCATCGGCGTGCAGCGGACCGTGGTCGCCGAGATCGTGAGCGGCGTTGAAACCGTTAAACCAATGGTGATCGGCGCCGAGCGTCACGTGCGAGAGGGCGTCGATGTGGGCACCAGTGTGCACGGTCGACATTACCAGATCGCTGTTGAAGCCGTAGCCGATCGTGTTCGTTTTGCCGGGATAGAGCGCGGCCGAATCACCGGCGGCTTTGATCCCGAGCGGTGAGCGGTAAGCGAGAATTGTCAACGGCGGATGTCCGTGCCACAGCGGCATTCCCATGAAGCGGCCGCCGTCGAGGTCGTAGATGCGCCCGCGAGTTGGAAGCCGCAGCGCTGCGAGGCGCTTTTCTTCATCGACTGCAGTAAGGGCGCCAACTTCGGCGCCGGGCGGGAACGCCACTGAATGATAGGGCGGGAAATCGACGTTTGCATCTGCCATCGAGCACCTACATTACGCTGGTTGTCAGCATCGAACACCTAGCATCGCGGTGGAGGAACATTCCTCGCTCGCCGACAAACCCCGCTAACCGCTTACGTAAGCGGTTACGTTGACCTAAATCGTGCCAAACCGCTCTTTCATATAGCCTTGCCAGCCGTCCCCTCGACGGTCGTGTGAGAGCCCCTTATCAAGACACAGTCGACGGAGGCAAACACGTAATGCATCACGTCCGCAATTTCCTAACCGCGGCAGCCGCACTGCTCGCAATCATCTGCGCGGTGCTCATCTTGCATAGCACGGCCGGCGCACAAAAATCGAAGTATAAGGTGTATCTCAGCATGAGCTACATCGGCAACGATTGGCAGGCTGAAGCGCAGAAGATGGTTTCGGCCATGGCCGCTTCTTCCGCCTATAAAGACAAGGTTGATCTGCAGATTCAAGTTGCGGGAGCGAATCCGCAGCGCCAAATTCAACAGATCAATTCGATGGTGCAAGCCGGCGCCAACGCCATCGTCGTGTACCCGATCTCGCCGACTGCGCTCAACGCAGCCGTGCGCAACGCATGCGACCAAAAGGTCGTCGTCATTGCCTACGACGCCGAGATCACGGAACCGTGCGCTTATAACGTCACTATCGACCAGGAGCAGGCGGGCCGCACGATTGCCGAGTGGTTGGCCAAAGCAATCAACGGCAAGGGCAACATCGTCATGATCACGGGTGTTCCCGGCACGTCGGTCGATGCGAAGCGCACGGCGGCCGCGAAAGCCGTCTTCGCAAAGTTTCCCAACATCAAGGTCATCGCCGAGGCGAACGGCATGTGGTCTCAACCGATCGCGCGCGAGAAAATGTCTCAGATTCTCGCGACGCACGGCTGGAATCAAATCGACGGTTTATGGATGCAGGTCGGCTGTTACACGGCGGCGCGCATGCAAATGGAAGCGAACATCCCGGATGACAAAATCCGCCCTTGCGCCGGCGAAGCCTCGAACGGCCATCGCGTGATGATGCTTCCCAAGGGCGCCGTGCAAGGCCCCGAGAAATTTTACCGCCCGTTCGGCTATCGGAGTATTTCCTACGGCTCTCCACCTTATTCCGGCGGGCTCGCGCTTGCAACCGCTATCTCGATTCTCGACGGCAAGACCGTTTCGAAGCATACAACGCTGCCACTTCCGCTGGCCCAGACCGGCAAAATGAAGCTATGCGAAACCGGTTCATGGACTCAGATGAAAAACGGCTGTAACGTGTTCAAGCCCGCGCTCGTACCGCCGGGCTGGTTCAGCGATATCTACGGCCCGCAGACGCCGCAGCTTGGCTTACAAGCCGCACTCAACGCGAAGCCCGAGCCGTAATGCTCGCGGCGACAACGCCGAGCGAACCCGTTGCCGTTGCCGTTGAGCGGCTAACGAAACGCTTCGGCGCGACGCTTGCCCTCGAAGAGGTCTCACTGGCGATTCGATCCGGTACGGTGCACGCGCTGCTCGGGGAGAACGGTGCCGGCAAATCAACGCTGGTCAAGGTGCTGAGCGGGTTCGCGCGCCCGGACTCCGGCGGCATATCGATCTTCGGGCGGGACGTCGATCTGCGAACTCCGCGCGTCGCAAACGCTTGCGGCATTCGGACGGCGTTTCAGGAAATGACGCTCATCCCGCAAATGAGCGTCGCGCAAAACGTCCTACTCGGTTACGAGCCCGCGGGATTCCTCGGCCAAATTCGCCGGCGCGCGCTAAACGATCGCGTCGACGCGCTACTGCAGGCACTCGACATCGTCGACGTCGATCCCACCTGCGACGTTTCGGAATACGACCTATCGGTTCGGCAGAAGATCGAAATTGCTAAAGCGCTGTCACTCGATCCGAAGATCCTGCTCCTCGATGAGCCGACGTCCACGCTTTCACGCGCCGACGTCGGTTGGCTCGGCGCGCTGATCGCCCGACTTCGCGAGCGCGGTGTGACGATCGTTTTTATCTCGCACCGCATGCGCGAGGTCCGGTTGTTTTGCGAACGGTTATCCGTACTGCGCAACGGCCGGCACGTGGGCACGTTCGAGAACGATGCGATCTCCGATGACGAGGTCGTTCGCCTGATGATCGGCCGTTCGCTCAGTGCCGTCTTTCCGGCGTACGTCCCGCCCGCAACCTCCGGGAACGATGGGCGTCCCGTCGTCGCCGGCCGAGATCTGACAACGACCGGCCGCCTCAAACGGTTTTCCTTCGATCTGATGGCAGGTGAATTACTGGGCGTCGGGGCGTTGCAGGGCATGGGGCAATCGGATCTTTTTCTGTCGCTGTTCGGAATCACCGGCTTGAGCAGCGGCCATATCGAGATCGACGGGCGCCCGGCCGCCATCAGTTCACCGCACGACGCTCTCAGTAAGGGCGTCGGCATGTGTCTGTTGCCTGAAGACCGCAAAACCGAAGCGCTCTTTCTCGCACTCAATGGCCGGGACAACGTCTCACTGCCGAGCGTTTCGCGCTACACGCGCTTCGGTTTCATCGACACGAAACGCGAGTCGGCGGCGGTCGATCGCGTCTTGGCGCGCGTGAACGTTGCGCCGCGCGCGCTCTATCGCCCGTGTTCCGATTTTAGCGGCGGCAATCAGCAGAAGATCGCGATCGCGAAGTGGCTGTTAACCGAAAACCGGATCATGCTGATGTTCGACCCCACGCGCGGCGTCGATATTGGGACGAAGCACGAGATCTACGTGTTAATGCGCGATTTCACGCAGGCCGGCGGCTCGATTCTTTTTTACTCGACGGACGTGCCCGAACTCGTCAACATTTGCGATCGGGTCGTGGTGATGTATCAAGGGCGGCTCGCGCGCACGCTCGAGCGTAACGAGATCAGCGAGGAATCGATCATGTTCGCGGCTCTCGGCGGCGCCGCATGAGTGCGTCCGCGTTTTCCGCCCGCGGCCGCGCGGCCGCGAATCCGTTCGGCGTCGCACTTTCACGTCAACGCGGGCCGCTCGTCGCGCTCGCGGTTTTCGTGTTCTTTTTCACGACTCTGCAGCTGCTTTCGCACGGGCGTTTGAACTATTTCGAGATCAATACGCTGGCGTCCGGATCCGCGGCTCTCGCCTTCGCCGCGATGGGCGAAACGGTCATCGTGCTGACGGGCGGTTTCGATCTTTCCGTCGGCGCCGTGGTGTCGCTTGTTAATGTGGTTCTGGCAACGCACATGGGAGACTCACCCGAGTCGAAACTGACATGGGCGCTGACCGGCATTGCGATCGGCGCGCTCGTCGGCGTCGTCAACGGCGCGTGCGTCGCCTTCTTGCGACTACAATCGATCGTCGTTACGCTCGCCACGATGTTCGTTGCGGGCGGCGCGACGCTGCTCGTTCTCAAAGAACCGGGCGGCCAAATTCCCAGCGAGTTTGCCGCTTTACTGACGGGCGACGCACTACTGAAGCTGCTGCCCACACCGTTCGTTCTGCTGGCGATCGCGTTCGGCATTTGGCTCCTCGTGCGCGGATCGCGCGTCGGCACAGCCATCTACGCGATCGGCAGCGACGAACAAGCCGCTTTCGCAAGCAGCGTCAACGTGCGGGGCGTGAAATTCCTCGCGTACGCCTTGGGCGGCGCTTTGTACGGCGTGGCCGGCGTCTTCATCAGCGCGCAGACCGGCTCGGGCGATCCAAACGTCGGCCAGGCGATGCTGCTTCAGGTGTTCACCGCGGTCGTGCTCGGCGGCACCGTTTTCGGCGGTGGTCGCGGGGGATTGCTCGGTACCATCATCGGCGCGTACACGTTGGCGGTCATCTCGAGCATCCTGCTGGTGCTCAACGTCTCCGCGTACTACAGCACGATCGTTGAAGGCGCGATCATCGTGTTGGCTGTCTTGGGCGCATCGGTTAACGGCAATTCACAAATTCGCGACTCGATACAACGCTGGCTGCGCAACTCCCGCTCCGTGTATGCGCGCGCGGCGGGTTCTTCGGCCGGAAGCCCAGCGCCCCGAGCGCATGCCATTCGTATGGCGTCGGCCGGCTCGCCGGTCCGAGTCGATGAAGAATTGCGCGGCTCTCAGTTCCAACGGTGGCTCTCGCGCAACCGCGAGATGTTGCGGCTCGTCGTCCCGTCATACGTGTTGCTGATCGTCGCCATCGCCGTCGCCCGATTCGCCTTTGGTGTCGGCGGCACGTCGGCGGGCCAGTATGCCAACTCCCTTCTTGTGTTGGCATCGTTTGTTGCAATTCTGGGATTGGGACAGGGAGCGGTCATTCTGACCGGAGGGCTAGATCTTTCCATTCCGTGGACGATCGCGCTATCGGGCGCGCTGCTTTCCGGCTGGATCAACGGCTCAAACGACGCGACGCTGTGGGCGGTACCGCTAATTCTTCTTCTCGGAGCGTTCATCGGTTTGCTCAACGGTGCCGGCATTGTCTCGTTCGGTCTTCCGCCGATCGTCATGACGCTGGCCATGAACGGCGTCCTGCAAGGCGTGGCGCTCCTCGACGATAACGGCACGCCGCGCGGCTCGGCTTCGTCTGCCCTGAGCTGGTTCATGACGGGTCACGTCCTGGGTATCGTACCCGCTGTCGCATTTCTCGCCGTATTCGTTCTCGCCGCGAACGAGTTGCTCAACCGCACGGCGTTCGGCCGATGGATCTATGCCGTTGGGAATAGCGTCCGCGCCGCAAGGCTTTCGGGGCTTCCGGTTGACCGGACGATCGTCGGGGTCTACGCGCTGAGCGGCCTGTGTTCGGCACTGGTTGGGGTCATGCTCGTCGGCTTTAACGGTCAGGCGTTTAATGGCATGGGCGACCCCTATCTTCTGCCGTCCATCGCCGTCGTGGTCGTCGGGGGAACGACGATCACGGGCGGACGGGGACATTATTTTGGAATCCTCGGCGGCGCGTTGTTATTGACAGCGGTCGACATCGTCTTGTCGGGAAGCAGCCTCCCGCAAGCGGTACGCGATATTGTCTACGGCTGCGTTATTCTGTGTGCGGTTTTGGCTTTACGGGAGAAAAAAACATGAACGGCAGTTCGCCGCTTCTGCAAGGTTCACGCGTACTTGTCACGGCCGGGGCCGCGGGCATCGGGCGATCCATCGTCGATACGTTCATCGCCCACGGAGCGCGCGTGCACGTTTGCGACGTATCGACCGAGGCGCTCGAGGCGTGCCGCCGCGACCAGCCGGCCGTCGGCACGACGCTCGCGGACGTCAGTGATGAAGCCGACGTCGAGCGGCTCTTCGACGATATTACGTCACGCCTGGGCGGCCTCGACGTGTTGGTGAACAACGCCGGAATCGCCGGCCCGACCGGTGCGATCGACGAAATCACGACGGCCGATTGGAAGCGCACGATTGATATCAATTTGACGGGGCAATTCTTTTGTGCACGGCGCGCCGTGCCGATGCTGCGTACGTCCGCAGGTGTGCTGCTCAACGTGTCGTCGGTTGCCGGACGGCTTGGATACGCGTATCGCACACCGTACGCCGCAACGAAGTGGGCGATCATCGGTTTGAGCGCAAGTTTAGCAAAAGAACTGGGTGAGTTTGGCGTGCGGGTGAACACGCTCTTGCCCGGGATCGTCGAAGGCCCGCGGATGGAAAAAGTCATCGCCGACCGCGCCCACGCAACCGGCGTCGCCGTCGAGACGATGAAAGCGACGTATCTCGAGAATGTCTCTCTGAAGCGTATGGTCTCGCCGCAAGACGTCTCCAACATGGCGCTCTTTTTGTGCTCGCCGCTCGGCCGCAATATTTCGGGGCAAGCGATTAGTGTCGACGGCAACGTCGTAAATATATGACGACCGAACCCCAACATGCTGCCGCCGCCGTGATCAGCACCAGGGTCATCGGACGCGGCTGCGCCATCGTGTTCGCTCGCGCGGGTTTCGATGTGCGCACGTACGACGCCGCGAGCCGGCGCGTGCGACGCGGCGTTGCGCGAGATCGTGACCCGTCTGCACGAGGCGTAGCGTCCACTTCATCGCGGTCCGAAACATCGTCTTCCGGCGGCCGCAAACATCGTTTACGAAGAGGATTTGGAGATGGCTACCAGGCGCAAAGTTATTGTCACGTGTGCCGTAACGGGCGCCATCCACACGCCCAGCATGTCGCCGTACTTGCCGGTGACGCCGCAGGAAATTGCCGACGCTGCCGTGGGCGCCGCGGAAGCCGGAGCAGCCATCGTGCATTTGCATGCGCGCAATCCAGAGACCGGGCAGCCCGATCAGACGCCGGAGGCGTTCGCAAAATTTCTGCCGGTCATCAAACGACGGTCGAATTGCGTGGTGAACATTACCACCGGCGGTGCGCCGACGATGAGCATCGAGGAGCGGGTTCGGCCGGCTGCGACCTTCAAGCCCGAGGTCGCTTCACTGAACCTAGGCTCGATGAACTTCGGACTTTTTGGCATGCTCGACCGTTTCAAGGATTTGAAGCATGACTGGGAGCGGACATATCTGGCGGATAAGAACATTATTTTTCAGAACACATACGGTCAGATCGAATACATTCTGAACACGTGCTCTGGAAACGGTACGCGGTTCGAGTTCGAATGCTACGACACGGCACACTTATATAACTTAAGATACTTCTTCGACCGCGGACTGGTGAAGCCGCCGCTTTTTATTCAAACGGTCTTCGGCCTGCAAGGCGGCATCGGTAACCACCCTGATGACGTGTCGCACATGAAACGCACGGCCGATCGGCTCTTTGGTGAAGATTATCGCTGGTCCGTGCTGGGAGCGGGACGCAATCAGTTGAACATCGCAGCGATGGCTGTCGCGATGGGCGGAAACGTGCGGGTCGGCCTCGAGGACAGTCTCTGGAGTGGCCCGGGCCAACTCGCAAAGAGCAATGCTGAACAGGTGCAGCGCGCGCGTCAAATCATTGAGGGGCTCGGGCTCGAGCTTGCCACACCGGACGAAGCGCGCCAAATGCTCTCCCTCAAGGGCCGGGGCAAGGTGGCATTCTGAATGAGGAACGGCTGAGCGGATCCGCGCCGCAGGCAGATACTCCAATGCTTTCGCGCGACGCTCGAGCGCGACGCGGGCCTTCGACCGCGGGCCAACGACCGCAAGCAGCATGGGCGAACGACCGTATCTGCAAGCGTGCTTGAATGTACGGCGACGATAGCGAAAGCCGGCCTGACATGTTGTTGTTTACACTCGACGGGCGTGGCCCGCAGCTTCCCGGCGACGAGACGTTCTGGGTCGCCCCGAATGCGATGCTGATCGGCGACGTGCGCCTTGACCGCGACGTGGGAATTTGGTTTGGAGCCGTTTTGCGCGCAGACGACGAGTTTATTTCCATTGGGACGGGCAGCAACGTCCAAGACAATAGCGTTCTCCACGCCGATCCGAACTTCGCCATCACGGTCGGTAAGTATTGTACGATCGGGCACGGTGCAATCGTGCACGGCTGCACGGTCGGAGATAATTCATTAATCGGCATGGGCGCGACGATCCTCAACGGGGCGCGAATCGGGCGTCACTGCCTGATCGCAGCAAGCGCGCTCGTTGGTGAAAATGTCGTTGTCCCGGACAACAGCTTGGTCAGGGGCGTGCCGGGGAAGGTTGTGGGCCAGCTGGACGATCAGAAAATAGCGTTGATACGGAAATCGGCTTACAGCTACATCGCGTGGTGGCGTCGTTATCGTGCGGGCCTTCTTATGGTCGGCGGATGATCAGAGAACGCATGCGGCTCGGGACGGTCTCGTTATTCGAGGGCCATCGGCCGCGATTGCCCCATCACGCGACAATCTAGACGCGTAACGCAGTTGGTCGACAACCGCCGCAAACACGAGTGTTGGTCAACGCCGCAGTCGAGAGTTTTTATGATACGATGAAAACCGAGCTTGGTGATCTGATATGGGAACGTTGCTGCACGCTAGATGCAAGTCACATCCCGGACGATGATGATCTTCGCGGCCGTCGCATGCTCGACGACGAGTGAGTTTCCACCCCTTCAAGAGTGCGGCCATCCGACGCTCATGGCTCCGGTGCTCGCTCCAGGAGCACGGCCCTCGATGCTGGCTCTGCACCCACCTGCGCCCGGATCTCCTCGGTATGGCGGTCGAGCCGAGGCGCCGCGGAACGCTCTGTAGAGCTCCCTACCTTCTCGGCGTTAATGCGCGACGCGAACGACGCGCACGTTGTCGAGAATCCACGGATGGCGGTCCGTTTCCGCTAGTGCCGTGATGTCTTGACCCGGGTGAATGCCTTTGAGCCTGTCGCGGTGGGCGAGGCGGCACCGCTCCGTTCCCGCAGCGGCGGTTTCGAGGGCGGCATGACGCAGGTCGAGCACACCGTGCGCACGGTCGAGGGCGACGACCGTACCCGTAACGGGAATCCAGGCTCCGGACCGCTGGCCGCCAAGCGGGTTCGCTGCGGCCGCTTCGAAACAGCAGCCGGCTCCAATGGCTGCGCCGAGCAGCACGGAGGCCGGCCCGGGCAACAACCTCTTCATGTCCCTTCTTTCGGCATCGCATGCCGGAAGCGCTGTCGGCTTGCCGTCATGTTCGTACGCTTTTACGGTATAGGAACGTTACGCTCGACGCGTTTGTCGTGCGGGCTTGAAAGTGGAATGGAAGACGAACGATGCATGCGATGCTTTTGAATGAGGCCGCGCCGATGAATGCGCATCCGCTCGCGCTGCGCGACCTAGCGACGCCGCAGCCCGGGCCGGGCGAACTCGTCATGCGCGTGACCGCGTGTGGCGTCTGCCGGTCGAACCTGCACATGATCGAGGGTGACTGGCTGGAGAACGGTGTGCCGTCGAAGTTTCCGATCGTCCCCGGGCACGAAGTCGTCGGCCGGGTCGAGTCCCTCGGGCCCGACGTCACGACCTTTCGCGTGGGCGACCGGGTCGGCGTGCAGCCCTTGTGGTCGACCTGCCTGCATTGCGAGTACTGTTTGACCGCGCGCGAGATGCTGTGCCGGTCCAAAAAGATCACGGGCGAAGACGTCGACGGCGGCTATGCCGAGCAGATGCTCGCCAAGGAGGCGCACACCTACGCGGTCCCGGATGCCCTGTCCGATGCCGAAGCAGCGCCGCTCTTTTGCCCGGGGATTACGGCGTACGGAGCCGTGGGAAACGCGCAGCTGGCGCCGGGGAAGACGGTCGCGCTCTTCGGCGTTGGTGGCGTCGGCCATATGGTCTTGCAGTTCGCGCGTTTGGCAGGCGCCGAGACGATCGCGGTCGCGCGCAGCAAGAACCATCTCGATCTCGCGACGGAGCTCGGCGCGACCCCGCTGGACTCATCGCGTGAGGATCCCGTCGCAGTCCTCAAGGGTCGCGGCGGCGTGGATGCCTCGATCGTCTTCGCGCCATCGAGCGCCATCGTGGAGCAGGCCCTCGCCGCGACGAAGCCCGGCGGTATCATCGTCATCGGCGTTCACTCCTCGATCGGGAGATTTCTCTTCTATGAGGGCAAGACGATCGTCGGTTCGCTGCTGGGCTCGAGGCAGCAGATGCGCGAGGTACTGCAGCTCGCAGCGGCAGGCAAAGTCAAAGCGCAGGTCGCGACCTATCCGCTCACGGACGCCGAAAAAGCGCTGAGCGATCTCAAGGCCGGCGACGTCCGCGCGCGCGCCGTTCTCACGGTCTAAATAAGGAACCCGCAGCCGCCGCGTGTATCTAACGACGAGGTGATACGCGCGGCGCAGCAGGACGGGCTCAAGGCAGTCGTGATCGGCTCCGGGATCGGTGGCCTCGCGCTCGGTATCCGGCTGCAGAGCCTCGGGATTGCGACGACGATCGTCGAGAAACTCGATGCCCCAGGCGGCCGCGCCTACGTGCGGCGCGTTGATGGATACACGTTCGACATGGGGCCGACGGTGCTGACGGTGCCGCACTTCATCGAGGAGCTCTTCGCACTCGAACGAGGCGAACCGCGCCTCGACGAGCCGGACTTTCCGCCCCACGTGCTCGCTGGTCAGCGCATTACGGCCGGCATCAGCGGCGGCGCAAAGACGAGTGAGTACGTTACGCTCGTGCCCGTGCTGCCGTACTACCGAATCACTTTCGACGACGGCACGTGGTTCGATTACGACGGCGATCCCCTCCATACGCGGACGCAGATCGAGGCGCTCGCACCGGGTGAAGTGCCCGGCTACGAGCGCTTCCACGCCGCGGCGGAACGCATCTTCCGCCGTGGGTTCCTCGGGCTGGGCTACACGTACTTCGGAAAAGTCGGAACGATGCTGCGCATCGTGCCCGATCTGCTCCGGCTCGGTGCGATCCAACCACTCTACGCGTTCGTCTCGCGGTTCGTGCGCAGCGAAAAGCTGCGCGCAGTGCTGAGCTTCGAGTCGCTGCTCGTCGGCGGCAATCCGATGCACGTCCCCGCGATCTACGCGATGATCCACTTCGTGGAGAAGACGTGGGGCGTCCATTTCGCGATGGGCGGGACGGGCGCGCTCGTGCGTGCGTTCGTTCGCAAATTCGAAGAGCTCGGCGGCACGATCCGTTACGAGAGCGAGGTAACGCAGATCGATGTCGTACCCGCGAAGCGCAAGCCGCGCGTTCGCGGCGTCGTGCTCGCATCGGGCGAACGTCTCGACGCGGATCTCATCGCTTCCAACGGCGATTACGCGCGCACCTACGAACTCATCGACGGGCGCTTTCGCCGCTTCCATCCGGGCGTGCGGCTCAAGCTCGCCAAACAATCGATGTCCGTCGTCGTGCTGTACTTCGGCTTTCGCGCCGATCCGCAACGCGACGCGGCGCTGCGCCATCACAACATCATCCTCGGTCCCCGCTATAGCGAACTCCTCAAAGATATTTTCGATCGGCACATCCTCGCGCCCGATTTTTCACAGTATCTGCACGTCCCGTCGTTGACGGATCCCTCACTCGCACCGCCGGGGCATCATGCCGCCTACACGCTCATCCCGGTGCCGCACAATCGCAGCGGCATCGATTGGAGGCAGGAAGGGCCGCGTCTCATCGAGCGGGTCATCGACTTCCTCGACGACCGCGGCCACATTGCGGGCCTGCGCGAGCGACTGACGACCTCGAGTTTCATCACGCCGGATTACTTCGAACACACCCTCAACAGCCGGCTCGGCAACGCGTTCGGTCTCGAACCGATCTTCGCACAAAGCGCGTTCTTCCGTCCGCACAACCGGAGCGAAGACGTCGCGGGGCTCTATCTCGTCGGCGCGAACACGCAGCCCGGCGGCGGAACGCCCGCGGTGATGATGTCCGCAAAAATTACCGCGCGCGCGATCGCGCACGATATCGGCTGCCGCACGGAGCGCGGTTCGCGGACGTCCGCTGCGCCGCCCGAAGTTCCCGCGTTCGCCGAGGCGAACGTTTAGCTACGCGTTCGCAATGCGCGAAGCGGCCGAGGCAATGTTCGCGCGCGCACAAAAGCTGGCGGGCGTCTATCGCGAGCGTAACGTTGCCGCGATCCTCGCGCTCCTAGAGGAAGCGGCGACCTGCGACCATCGCGAGGCGCTCTTTGCGCTGGGGACTTGGCGGCACTACGGCATCGGTTGCGCGCGTGACGATGCTGCGGCCGCCGCGCTATGGCGGCGCGCCGCTGATCGCGGCCATGCGGACGCGCAGTTCCAACTCGCCATTGCAACCGAACGCGGGATCGGCGTCGCGTGCGATCCGGCGCGCGCCTATGCGCTCTACGAGAGTTGCGCGCGCAGCGGCGACGTCGGCGCGCTCTACGAGGTCGGCCGCTGTCGCTACTACGGGATCGGCACGTCCGCCGACCGCGCTGCCGCCGCCCAGTTGTTTGCAACGGCGCGGCACTTCGGACACGCCGAAGCGATCTGCGACGACGCCGAGGGCGACGGCCCGCGGCGCATGCCGCGTCCCAGCGCAGCGGGACCCTTTCACCCGACGCGTTCGGCCTGAGTTGCGGCGGGGCGACGAGGTTCGCGTGGCGGCGAAGGCGTAGCGCGACCCATGGCCGCCCAGCGCCGTCTCACCTCAGCCGCACTGCGCGCTCGTAAGAGCGCGCACTTTCCCGTCATCACGGCGTACGATGCACCGTTCGCACGCTGCGCGGAGGCCGCCGGCATCGACGTGCTGCTCGTCGGCGATTCGCTGGGCATGGTCGTGCTCGGCTACGACGCGACGTTGCACGTCGAGCTCGACGACATGTGCCGCCACGTCGCCGCCGTCGCACGCGGCTCGTCGCACGCGCACGTCATCGTCGATCTTCCCTTCGGCAGCTACGAGCCCAGCGACGAAGACGCCGTCCGCGCAGCGGTCACGCTCATCAAGTGCGGCGCGAGCAGCGTGAAGCTCGAGGGCGGAGTCGCGCGAGCGAACCGGATCGCGGCGATCGCCGGTGCCGGCATTCCGGTTGTCGCGCACATCGGCGTACTGCCGCAGACTGCCGGCATCGGCACCGGATTCAAACGACGGACGGGCGCCGCGGATCTGATGGCCGACGCCCGCGCGGTCGAAGCGGCTGGCGCATTCGCCGTCGTGCTCGAAATGGTCGACCACGCGATCGCAGCCGAGATTACCGAAGCCATCGAGATTCCCACGATCGGCATCGGCAGCGGCGCGCGCTGCGACGCGCAAGTCCTCGTGCTGCACGACGTGCTCGGGCTCTATCCCGATGCACCACCCTTTGCGAAGCGCTACGCCGAGCTCGCCGCCGTCGCGACGGAGGCGCTACGTGCCTACGGCGACGACGTCCGCTCCGGCGCCTTTCCACTGCGTCTGCCGAACGGACCGCTCACCCTTCCACCGCGCGCGTAAATGCACGCATGACGGTGTTCGTCATACGAAGACCGTCAAGCGAATAAGATCGTCGCAAACTCGCCGGCGCGCGTGAAGCCGACCCGTTCGTAGAGCGCGACTGCCGGCGCATTGAAAGCGTTGACGTAGAGCGAGAGCGTCGGCCACGCATCCAAGAGGTTATCGCAAATGGCGCCGAGCGCGCGCGACGCGTGACCGTGGCCGCGCATCGCCGGCGGCGTCCACACGCCCTGCAGTTGCGCCGTTTGCGGCATTTGCGAGCCGATATTGCACATGAAGACGAGACGCCCGCACAGCCGGCTGCGCCACAGCCAGCCCCTTTCGACGATGCGCGCGGTTCGACCGCGAAAGTCGGCGTTCGTGCGGCGCGGGTCGCCGCCGACTTCGCCCGCAATCATCTGCGCCGAGTTCGGAACGATCTCGTCGAGTTCATCGAGCCTGGCGGGTGCGACCGTCGCGTCCGCGCGCGTGAAGCGTAGCGTCGACCGCTCGATCGCGTAGAGCGGTTGGCTCGAGCGCGTGGCGGTCGGCGCCGGCATGAACCGCTGCGCCGTGCGCCAAAAGCGCTCGACGGTGCGGCGCGGGCCGACGATCATGCGCCCGGCACGGCCGCGGCGGAGGCGGGTTGCGAACGCGTCGGTCGCGCGATCTTCATCGGCCGCAACGACGATCTGCATGCCGTAATAACACGCGCCGCGCACGCTGCCTGTGCCGTCGCGCCAAAGCACCAGCTCGGCACCGCTCGCGATCGCACCGCTCGCGAGCAGCCAGTGCACGTACACGTTATCGTAGGGACGCTGCGCCAAATACGCGAGCGCCTCATCCGCATTGGCGGACGTGACGGTTTCGAGGTGGCCCACGCGATGTTAAGAAAGCTTGCGAATGAACTTCGGCTTCGACGTCGGCGCTTTGCTGCCGCCCGCCGGCTCGACGCTGACGGCGACCGCCGCGAGATTGGCCGCCGACTGCGGCAGCTCGATGACCGCAACGCCGCCCGCATCGGGTGAGAACGTGATGCTCGGCGCGACCGCCTTCGCTCCGTTCGCGAGCGTCCAGGCTTGGTAGACTTTTCCGGCAGGCAGCGGGGCGAGGTCGCGCAGCGCGACGATGACGTGGCCGTTGTGCGTGATGACTTGACCGCCCGGCACGGGATAGCGCTTGCTATCCGGCGAGGCGAGTTCCGCCAAGGCGCCGTCGAGGCTGGCGTTGCGCTGTTGCAAGGTCGCGATCTCGCCGCGCTCCTGCGCGCGCTCGCGCCGCACACCGATGTCGTTCGTGATGCTTGCGAGCGCGATCACGGCGGCGGCGGCCGCCGCAATGTACGCGGCATACGGCCGCCGCCGCCGGGCATCGCGCGAGACCGGTGCCGCGGGCGACGAGGCACGCACCGCAGCCATGACGCGGGTCTTGCGCCGCGCAGCCGCGGCTCCGTCGGTCGCTGTCGCTTCGACCGCCGCGTAGCCGACGAGATCCGCCGTCGCGCGTAGTTTGGCATATTCGGTTCGGCAGGTATCGCACGTTAGCGCGTGCGCGGCTACGCGCTCCGCCTCGGCGCGCGGCAACACGCCGAGCGTAAGCAGCGCGACGTCTTCGAGGAACGCGTCGTCGTGCCCGATCACAGCACGACTCCGTTCTCGAGCGTCGTGCGCAAGCGTTTGAGCCCCGCGCGAATGCGTGTCTTGACGGTGCCGAGCGGCGTAGCGGTGCGTCGCGCGATCTCTTCGTGCGTGACGCCACCGAAAAAGCCGAGCTCGATTGGGAAGCGCTGCTCGTCGGGCAAGCCTTCCAGAGCGAGCCGCACGCGTTCCGCATCCAACTTGGAAAACACGACTTCGTCGAGGACGACATCGAGTGGGACGTCGACGGGCATCTCGTCTTCGGAGCGCGACGCACGGCTGCGCAGTACGTCGAGCGCGCGGTTGCGGGTGACGCGCGCAATCCAAGCGCCGAAGTTGCCGGACACGTAGGCGTCGGGCGTACTCCACACTTTGAGGAAGACGGCCTGCGTGAGGTCCTCGGCGGCCATCACGTCTTGCAACATTTTGAGTGCGATGCTGTGAACGAGCCGGTGGTACGCGTCGTAGATGGCTTCGAACGCCGCGACGTCTCGTTCGCGGACCCCCGCCATAAGTCGACTCGCTTCATCCACACAGCCGGTTTCGTCCCATCAGGAAAGCGGCCCTCGATGCCGCCCGGTCAGCCAACGCTTGTTCGGTGCTTTTAGATGTTAAACTGAGCGTATGCGCAGTACGCCGCGCCGCCGCGACAAGACATTTCTCCATCTTGCGGCCTTCGCCGCACTGGGTGGCTTTGGGGCCATTGGTACTTCAGTCGTCGTGACGGTCATGAGTTGGCGCGGGGGGCACCCCCACACGACATTTTTCTTTTTCAGCTTGTGGGGACTCGCGGCACTCGCCGGTGCTGCGGCGAACATCGTCGTCTACTTCCAGTCGGGCGACCCGCCGCCGCGGCCGCCGCGAGGCGGTCAAAAGGTCGCCCCGCTGCGGCTGCTCGAGACCCGGCCCGCGCCGCAAACCGTCGAGCAAGAGCGCAAGGCTGCGTGATCGCTCGCGCCCGCGAGCGGCTCGCTGCTGCCGGTTCCGTCTGCGTGCTCACGGGTTCCGGAATCTCCGCAGAGAGCGGCTTGCCGACTTTTCGCGGCCAGAACGGCCTGTGGCGAACGCATCGTGTCGAGCAGCTTGCTTCGCCGGAAGGCTTCGCCCGCGACCCCGAGCTCGTTTGGGCGTGGTATAACGAACGCCGCGCCGCACATTGCAGCGCCCGGCCGAACGCAGGGCACATCGCGCTGGCCGCGCTCGAACGGCGCTACGCCGATTTTACGCTCGCGACGCAGAACGTCGACTCGCTCCACCTGCGCGCGGGCTCGCGCAGCGTCCTCGAGCTGCACGGACATTTACGCGAAGCGCGCTGCGAGCGGTGCGGCGCGCGACGTGCGCTCGATGCCTCACTGCAAGCGAGCGAGATCGCGCACGCCTGCGGCGGACGCTACCGGCCCGACATCGTGTGGTTCGGCGAGTCGTTGCCCGCCGCGGCCTGGGCCGCCGCCACCGCCGCCGCCGGCCGAGCCGACGTGGTGCTCGTCGTCGGGACCTCGGGCATCGTCAATCCGGCGGCGCTCTTGGCCACGCGGGTCCCGCGGGCCGACGCGACCGTCGTCGAGATCAATCCCGAGGAAACCCGGGTCACCGAGCGGGCCGACCTCTCGCTGCGCGGACGCGCGAGCGAGCTTCTGCCGCAACTTCTCGAAACCGTTGCATGAGCCGGTGTGTCGTGCGCAGCGCCATGAGCGACGATCCGGACTTCGTGTACGCCCGACTGCCAGCATATAAGGGATACGATAACGAGCCGGACCGGCACGACAGCGACATGCGCGTGCGCGCCTACGTCGGCGGAGCTTTGACCGACGTGCAGGCGCGGCTGGGTAGCACGCTCGATGCGACCTCTCGCACGCACCTCGAGCAGGTGTTGTTGCGCTGCATCTTCACGGATCAAGTTTTCATTCGCAACTTCGAACACGCCGAGCTCTCGGCGTCGATCATCGCGTCGCTCGTGCGTTCGGACCGGAGGCTCATCGAACTCGCCGATCGCGCGCGCGCGGTTTCGGCCGCGGACTTGCCGGCGCTGCTCGACGCGATCGACAGCCAGTTCCAATACCGCCGCGCCCCCGAACCCGTCACCTCGTAAACGCGAAGTCTTACGCTCGCTAGCGAACTTGCGCGGCCGCGAGGCTGGCGCGGCGCTCGCGCCCGTTTTGACGGGCGACATTGTACCAAATGACGGCACCGCAGAGCGCCGCGAGCGAGAGTGCGAGCGCGCCCCGCGAGCTGTCGCCGAGCACGAGCTTCCCGATTCCGAAGAGCGAGCCGTACACGAGGCCGCAGCCTGCGACCCAATCGATCGCGTTGACCCCGAGGCCCTCGGCTCCGGGCGCCGCCCGCGCGATACGGGCGACGGGCTTCCATCCCAAAGCACTGGGGCGCACGCGTTCGTAGAATCGTACGAGCGTCGCTTCGCTCTCGGGTTTCGTAAGATACGTCGTCGCGAGCCAGACGACCGTCGTGATCGGAACGGTGACGAGCAGCACTTGTTGATCGGCACTCGGCCCGCTAAAAGCGTGGCCCAGGATGAGCGCGTTCGATACGATCGCCGACGCGCAGAGCGCCGCGATCTCGCTCCACGCGTTCACGCGCCACCAGTACCAGCGCAGGATCATGACGAGGCCGACGCCTGCCGTGAGGTTGAAGAGATAGACCCACGCACCGCCGACCGACTGATTCGCGTAGGCGCCAACGACGGCGAGCAGCATGACGACGATCGTGGCCGCGCGCGAAATCCAGACGTAGTGCGCTTCGCTCGCGCCCGGCTTCACGAAGCGCCGGTAGATGTCGTTCGTGAGATACGATGCGCCCAGGTTGAGGTGCGTTCCGATCGTCGACATGTAGGCGGCGAGAAACCCGGCGATCATCAGTCCGCGCGCCCACGCCGGCAGATAGTCGATCATCGTTTGAATGTAACCGAGTTCGGCGTCGACCTTGCCGTCGGGTCCCCGTACGCCGTGCGGATACAGCACGATCGCGGCGAGCGCGACGAGAATCCACGGCCACGGCCGTAACGCGTAGTGCGCGACGTTGAAGAAGAGCGTCGCGAGCAGTGAGTCGTTTTCGCTTTTGGCGCTGAAGATGCGCTGGGCGATATAGCCGCCGCCGCCGGGTTCTGCGCCGGGATACGACGACGCCCACCACTGCACGCCGATGAAGGTCACGAACGTGAGCATCGGCAGCCACGCCTCGTTCGTCGTCGGGAAGAACGCGAGAATCGATCCGCCGCTCGAGACTTTGTGCGCGGCGTCGACCACGGCGAGCTTCGCTTCGAGTGCGGGGATGCCGCCGACCGCAACGACGGCGGCCACGGCGAGCACGACCGCCATCGTCATCTTGACGACGAATTGCAAGAGGTCGGTGACGAGCACGCCCCAGAGTCCGCCGATCGTCACGTAGATCGCCGTGAAGACCAGACACACGCCGAGCGCTTCGAGCTTGGGTACGTGCAGCGTGAGCTCGAGAATCTTCGCCATCGCGAGGTTCACCCAGCCCATGATGATCGTATTCACGAGGACACCTTGGAAGATCGCGCGCACGAGCCGTAACGCCGCTGCGGCGCGACCGCTGTAACGCAACTCGATGAACTCGACGTCCGTCAAGACGCCCGACCGCCGCCAGAGTTTTGCGAAGAAGAACACCGTGAGGATGCCCGACATCACCGAGCTCCACCACACCCAGTTGCCGGCGATGCCGTGCTTGGCGACGAAGCCCGCCACCGCGAGCGGCGTGTCGGCCGCGAATGTCGTCGCGACCATCGACGTGCCCGCGAGCCACCACGGCACGTTGCGGCCGGAGAGGAAGAACTCGCCCAGACTCTTGCCACCGCGCCGCGCAAAATAGAGCCCGATCGCAAGGTTGATTGCGAAAAATGCGACGATGACGGAATAGTCCGCCGCCGAAAGCCTCATCGACCGCCGTTCGCGACGGGGGCGTTCGAGTTCCTCGGACGAAAGCCCGAGCGTGCCTCGCCTTTTCCGCGTCGCCGTCGCGGCGTCGCTCTTCGTCGCCGCGATGGCTTGCGGTGCCGCAGCCTCCGTGAGCGACGAGCTGCACCTCATCCCGCGGCCGCGGTCGATCGTGCCCGTCGCGAGCTGCACGCTGGCGGCAGCCGCGGTGCTTGGCGCGCTGCCCGCATCGCGCGACGATGGCGGAACCGCGCTCGTGCGCGAACGGTGGACGGCGCTTGGCGTGCGAGCGGGACGCCTGCGGGCGCGCCTCACCGTCGAGGTCGCGACCGCGGGCGCCCCACGCGGCGCCGAAGCGTACGCGCTTACGGTCGATGCACGCGGGGTCCACATCGCCGCCGCCGATGCGGAGGGCGCCTTCGACGCGTATGCGACGCTCGCGCAGCTCGCCCGCCGCGGCGACGGCGACTATCGTCTGCCGTGCGTACGCATCGACGACGCGCCGGCCTTACGCTGGCGGATTCTCTCCGACGACGTCTCGCGCGGGCCGCTCCCGACCATGCGTTACTTCCAAGAGCGCATCCGTACGATCGCGAGCTTCAAGATGAACGGTTACTCGCCGTACATGGAGCACGTCTTCGTCGATCCCAAGCATCCGTTGCCGGCGCCGCTCGATGGCATCACGCCGGCGCAACTGCATGCGCTCGCAACGTATGCCGCGCGCTTCCACGTCGCATTCATTCCGGAGCAGCAGACCTTCGCGCACATGCACGAGACGTTGCGCTGGGAGCGCTACGCGCCGCTGGCCGAACTGCCGCACGGCTATCTGCTCGCGCCCGCGAATCCGGCGGGCGAGGCATACGTGCGCGACCTCATCGCAGACGAGCTCTCGGCCGTCCCACAGCCGCCTTTCTTTCACATTGGCTCGGACGAGCCGTCGGATCTCGGGCGCGGCCAATCGAAAGAACTCGTTGCCGCGCGGGGCGCTGGTGCGGTCTACGCGCGCCACGTGGCCGACACCGCGAACTTCGTCATCGCGCACGGCGGTGGCCGGCCGATGGTCTGGGACGACGCGGTCGCGCAGCATCCCGAGCTCTTCGCAGCTCTTCCGAAGCAACTCGTCTTCGTGAACTGGCACTATGGTACGGAACCGACGTACCGGCCATACATCGAGCGCATTGCGAACGCGGGCTTCGCCCAGATGGTCGCGCCGGGCGCGCTCAATTGGAACGAGATTTATCCCGATCTCGACCACGCGCTGGGCAATATCGATCGCTTCGTCACCGAAGGAAAAGCGGCGCACGTGCTCGGGCTTTTTCAGACGGTCTGGCACGACGACGGTGAGACGCTTTTCGAAGCGACGTGGTATCCCGTGCTCTACGCTGCCGCGAGTGCTTGGGAAGCACCCTCCGTCGACCGCGCACGGTATGCGCGCGACTTTCCGGCCGCGTTCTTCGGGACGGGCGACGCACGCTACGCGGACGACATCGCAGCGCTCGGCCACTGTCGCACGCTGCTTGCGAACAACCCGCGCGAGTACGGCGACTACCTCTTTTGGACGGACCCCTTCGCGCCGGATCTCCGCAACGTCGCGGCGACACTCGACCTCGCGGCGCTTCGGCTAAGCGCGGAAACGCCGCTCGCGCACCTACGGCTCGCGCCGCCGCCGCCGCTGCACCGCAATGCCGCCGCGGTGATGTTCCTCGCCGCGCGACGCTACGACGCGCTCGGACGCGCCCTGCAGATCGCAACGGAGGCGCGCGGCTATTACGATGATGCGCGCGCGAACGCCGGGGCAAAAGGCGGCAGCGCGTATCGCGGACTGCTCGTGACGAAGTATTTGTTTTGGGAAGAGCGCGACGCGCTGCTGGAACTCGCGCCGCTCGTGCGTGCGGCTTGGGAGTACGAGGACCGCCCGAGCCACGAAGCGAGCGTTCTCGCGCGCTATCGCGTCGCGGCCGACCGTGCGATTCTGCGCGCGGACCGGATCAACGACGTCCTTTACCGTGACTATGTCGGGAAGAAGCCGTTGCCGTCCTTCGAGCGTGCGCTCGGCCTCGAATCGTCCGAGCCGTGAGCACGGCATCCAAGAAGCGTCTCGCTGAGAGTCCGAATGCCGTCCCGCGCAAGAGCGCCGTGTTGCTCGCGCAGTGCACGCTGGCACAACCCCGTGCCGGCGGTTGCCGGTGGTGCGGTGAGGCGTTGCCGGCGCGGCGGCGCACCTGGTGCAGCGACCGCTGCAACGGCGCGTTTTGGAAGAATCATTGGTGGACGCTCGCGCGCCGCGCCGCAAAGCGGCGTGACAAGTATCGCTGCACGCGCTGCGGCGCCGCAGCACCCAAACGGCCCAGCGCAACGACGGCGCATTCGCCGAGCGCGTATCGTGCCGCACTGCGCGCCTGGCGCGCCGCGAAGAAACACGATCGTATGGAGGTCAACCATCGCGTGCCGTGTCGGGGCGCGCATGGGACGATCAGTTGCGCGCACCACCTCGAGAACCTCGAGACGCTCTGCGCGGCCTGCCACCGGGAACACACGCTCGCGGCGCCGGTGCGGCGCCGTCCGACGCCACGGTGACTGCAGGCACAGCCGGCTTCGCGATGCTCGGCGTCTTCATCGTCGCCGCCGCACTGATGTACGCGCGCGTGCTGCCGGCGCTGCTTGCCGTGCCGCTCATGGCGCTGGGCATCGCGGCAGTTGCGGGGGCCGGACGCGCGGGTCTCGAGAGCACGATCGTTGAGGGCACCGTGAAGCTCGCGCCCGTGATCGTCACGGTCATCTTCGGCGCGCTGCTCTCGCGGGTGACGCTGTCGACCGGGATCGCGGAGACGATCGTTAGCTACGCCGCCGAGTTCGGCGGCGACCGGCCGGCGGTACTCGCACTCGCGCTCGCCGCCGCGGTCGCGGTCCTCTTCACGTCGCTCACCGGACTCGGCGCGATCATCATGGTCGGCTCGATCGTGCTGCCGATCATGCTCACGATCGGCGTGCCGCGCAAGACCGCCGCGACGCTCTTCATGCTCGCCTTCGCCCTGGGCTTCATCTTCAATATCGCGCAGTGGACCTTCTACACGAAAACCTTCGGCGTCGAACGCGCGCAGATGCAACCGTACGCTTTCGCGCTCGCGGCGATCGACGTCGCGGCGCTCGTCGTCTTTACGGCCGTGCGCTTTCGTGCGACGCGCGGCTACGCGACGTGGGCGATCGCTGCCGAAGAACCGCTCGCGCGTAAACGCGCGCCGCTCGTGGCGCTCGTCACGCCCGTCTTGCCGATCCTCCTCTATTTCTTCGCGGGGACGAGTCCGATCGTCGCCTTCGCGCTCGCGGCGCTCTTCGGTGCGCTTACGACCGCGCCGCGCCGCGCGATCGGTACGCTCGTGGCGGCTGCGATCCGCGGCGTCGAAGACGTCGCGCCCGCGGTGCTGCTCTTCATGGGCATCGGCATGCTGCTCGTGGCAACCGGCTTACCGACGGTGAAAGCCGCACTGGCGCCGCTCGTGTCGGCGATCGCGCCGCGTTCGTGGTTCGGTTACGTCGTGCTCTTCGGCGTCCTCTCGCCGCTCGCGCTCTATCGCGGACCGCTCAATCCCTTCGGCGTCGGCATCGCGGTGTATACGGTGCTCGCGGGCCTCGGCGTGTTGCCCGCCGTCACGCTCGTCGCTGCGATCATGGCGGTCGTGCAAGTCCAGAACGCGTGCGATCCGACGAACACGCAGAACGTGTGGGTCGCGAACTTCACGGGCGTGCGCGTCGATGAGATCACGAAGTTGACGTTGCCGTACCAAACCGCCGTCGCGATTGCGGCGACGCTCGCCGTCGTGCTCTTCGGCGGCGCGCTGCTGGGGACGCAGCCCTTTGTGGTCGGCGCTCCGGCGAGCGCGGCGCCACTCGCGAGCCCGTCGCCGGAGGCGACGACCGCGACGATCGACGCGGTGCGCGTTGCGGGCCTCACGCCCGGACTCTTCGCTCCGGCGTCGGTCGAAGATACGATCGCGGTCAGCGGTGCGGGTGATCCCGCTTCACAGGCCGCCGCCCATGAAATCCGCAGCAGCCTCGTGCGCGGTTGGGGAACGCGCGTCGTCGACGTTACAGAGGACGCAGCCGGCGATGCGTCGTCGCCGGGTTGTGCCGCGGCGATGTACGATGCCACGCTGCGCGTCACTGCGACCGATAGCGACGTGGCTTTGGTCGCGAGCGATTGCGCGGCTTGGCCCGTCGGCGAATGGTACGTGCCGCGCAGTGCCGACGTCCGCGCCGATGCGCTCGCCGCGCTCTTTCGATTCCGCCTATGGACGATGGAGCGCCCGCGCTTGGCGGAGGGACTCTTTGCGCGCGGTCTCGCGTTCGATTTCGCGACCGAGAAGCCGACGTACTTTTACACGCTCTTCAAGACGCCCGACGGCCAGATGCGCGCGTACGTGCGGCCCGGCGGTGCCGCGTACGCTGCGGGACTGCGCACGAACGATATCGTCCAGAAACTCGATGGCAAATTCTGGTGGGAGTACGGCACCTTTCAAACCCAGGCGCGCGCGTACGACGGCCTTTCGCACACTTTCGTCGTCGAACGTGACAAGCGAGAGTACAGCGTGACCCTGGGCGAACCGCTGCGGCGCCAGACGTCCCCGTGAAGGGCGGCTCCGCCGCGCCGCTGCGCGTTGGGATAGATGTCGGCGGCACGTTTACCGACGTCGTCGTCGTCGATGCGACCTCGCGCGCGGTCGTCGCGCGGATCAAGGTTCCGACGACGCATGCTGCTGCCGAAGGCGTCGCTGCCGGCATCATCGCGGGCTTGCAGCGCGCGCTCGCGGCACCCGGCGTCACGCCGGAGCGCATTGCTTTCATCGCGCACTCCACGACGCAAGCGACGAATGCGCTGCTCGAAGGCGATGTCGCAACGGTCGGCATCGTCGCGCTCCTGGGCCGCTTCGCATGGCTCGAACGCGGCGCGCTGCGCGTGCCGCCGATTCGGCTGGGTCCGGGTGCGACGCTCACCGCGCAGGTCGCCTTCGCACCCGCGACGGACGACGCTGCGGTGCGGCGCGCGGTCGACGCGCTCGTCGCGCGCGGCGCACACGCGATCGTTGCGAGTGAAGCGTTCGGGGTCGATGCGCCCGCGCACGAACGCCGTGCCGTCGCTTACGCGCGCACGCGCGGTGCCGTTGCGACCGCGGGCCACGAAGTCGCGACCACCTACGGCTTGCGCGCGCGGACGCGCACGGCCGTGCTCAACGCGGCGATCTTGCCGCGCATGGAACGGACGGCGCGCATGACGTCGGCCGCGGTGACCGGGGCCGGCATCGGCGTGCCGCTCATGATCATGCGCAGCGACGGCGGCGTGATGGACGTCGGCGAGGTCGCGCGGCGGCCGATCCTCACGATGCTCTCGGGTCCCGCGGCGGGCATCGCGGGCGCCCTGCTGCACGAAAACGTAACGGACGGCATCTTCATCGAAGTCGGCGGCACGAGTGCCGACTGCTCGGTGATTCGGCGCGGCCAGCCCCAGCTGCGTCCGGCGCGCGTCGGCGGACATCGCACCATGCTGCGCACGCTCGACGTGCGAACGCTCGCGGTCGCGGGCGGCAGCATACCGCGTTTCGATGCCGCCGCACGCGGTGTCGCCGCGCTGCGCGACGTCGGTCCGCGCTCGGCGCACATTGCGGGTCTGAGTTACGCGTGCTTTACGCCGCGGGAAGCGTTCGCCGCTGCCCGGATCGCATTCGTGTCTCCGCAGCCGGGCGATCCCGCCGATTACCTCGCACTCGAGCTCGCAACGCGGCGCGTCACCCTCACGCCCACCTGCGCCGCGAATTTCTTAGGGTTCGTGCCGGCGGGTGATTTCGCGTGCGGCGATGCGGAGAGCGCGCGCCTGGGCTTCACGCTCGTCGCCGAACGTTTCGGGTGTTCGCCCGAAGCGCTCGCAGGCGCGATGCTCGAGCGCTGCGCGGACGTGCTGCGCGCGACCGTCGACGAGCTCGTCGCCGACTACGAGCTCGCGCGCGGCGACGTCGAGCTCATCGGCGGCGGCGGCGGCGCGGCGGCGCTCGTGCCGTTTACGGCGCAGCGCCTGGGCGTACGGCACCGCCTCGCCCGCGATGCCGAAGTGATCTCGCCGCTGGGCGTCGCGCTCGCGCTCGTGCGCGACGTGGTCGAACGTACGATCGTGGCGCCGTCGCCTGCGGACGTGGTCGCGGTGCGGCGCGAAGCTTTCGAACGCGTCGTCGCAGCGGGCGCGGCACCCGAACTCGTCGAGGTCGCGGTCGAAATCGACGCACGGCGCAACCTCGTGCGCGCGATCGGCTCGGGCGCGACGGCGGCGAGCGGGGATGCACCCGATGCCGTGGCGCGGGGCGACGACGAACGCGCCGCCGCGGCGTCGCGCAGCCTACGTGTCGATGCGCCGGCGCTCGCACTCGCCGCGCGCGCAGGCAGCTTCGCGGTGTACGTGACGAAAACGCGGCGCGAGATCTGGGCGGCCGTCGTCGACACGCGCGCGGTCGTTCGGCTCGTGACCCGGCGTGCGACGGTGCGCGCAACGCGCGCGGGCTCGATACGCAGTGTCCTGGGTCCGTTACTCGACGACGCGACGGCGTTCGGTGATGTCGGCCGCGCGTTGCCCGACGTGCACCTCGCGTATGGCAAGCGCCTCGCCGACCTTGGCACGCTCGCCGAAAGCGAACAAGTCCTCGCGCTCGCCGAAGAAGAACTGCGCGGACTCGGCGCGGAGGCCGCCGTCATCATCATTGCGGCACGACGCGACGCGTAGCCCGGAGCTACGTGCGTCGTGAATTCACAATATCGCCGACCGAATTGTGGCCTATGCTCCGGACAGCCGCGCGACCCTGGCCTCGAAGTATTCCACCCCGCGATGCATAGCACCAATAAATGCGGCGGTGCACCGCGCGACAAGGGGTTGCTCACCCCTCGCAGAAGGACGCCACCCTTTTTGATGGAGCGTGCATCGTGGCGGTGAAAAATCCGAGTCTCGACGAGTTGGCGCGCGTCGCGGACGCGTTCGGATTCGACATGACGCGAGACGATCTCGAATCCTATCGCGGGCTCATGCAAGGCGTGCTAGCGTCCTACGCGCGGATCGACGAGCTCACCGCGCCGTCGCTCGACGTCAAGTACGCGCGGCGCCCGGGATATCGGCCGCAGCCCGCGGATAACCCACTCGGCGCGTGGTACTGGCGCACAGAGATCAAGGGCAACGACTCCGGCATTCTCGCGGGCAAGACCGTTGCGATCAAAGATAATGTCTGCGTTGCGGGCGTTCCGATGATGAACGGGACGAGCGTGCTGGAAGGGTACGTGCCGGAGATCGACGCAACGATCGTGACGCGCCTCCTCGATGCCGGCGGAACGATTCTCGGGAAAGCGGTGTGCGAGAGCCTCTGCTTCTCAGGTGGCAGTCACACGAGTGACTCCGGCCCCGTCCGCAATCCGCACGATACCGCGCGCAGCACCGGCGGCTCGTCGAGCGGCAGCGCCGCGCTCGTCGCTGCGGGCGAAGTCGATATGGCCGTCGGTGGCGACCAAGGCGGATCGGTTCGTATGCCGAGCGGCTGGTGCGGCATTTACGGACTCAAGCCGACGTGGGGGCTCGTGCCGTACACGGGTATTTTTCCGATCGAAATCACGCTCGATCACACGGGCCCGATGGCCGCGACCGTCATGGACGTTGCGCTGTTGCTCGAAGCGATCGCGGGGCCCGACGATGCGCTCGACCCGCGGCAAAAGGGCGATCTCAAAGGCCAGGCTTATTCGCAATTGCTCGACGGTGACGTCGCGGGTCTACGCATCGGCATCGTCGAGGAAGGCTTCGCGTGGCCCGGCAGTTCCGAAGCGGGCGTTGACGACACGGTGCGCGAGGCAGTCGGCAAACTCGCGCGGTTCGGCGCCGCCGTCTCGACGATTTCGGTTCCGTGGCACCGCGACGGCATCCACGTCTGGAACGGCATCGCGGTCGAAGGGGCGACGATGCTCATGGTCCTGGGCAACAGCATGGGGACCAACTGGAAAGGTCACTACACCACGAGCCTGCTCGATGCGTTCGCGCGGGGCCGGCTCACGCGCCCGAACGATCTCTCCGAGACCGTAAAGCTCGTGGCGCTCGCGGGTCAGTACATGCGAGACAACTACCACGGCCGCTACTATGCGAAGGCGCAGAACCTCGCGCGCTCGCTCGGCGCAGCCTATGACGCAGCGTTGCAGTCGGTCGATATCCTCGCGATGCCGACGCTACCGCTGCGCGCGACGCCCATTCCCGCCTCTGACGCGAGCCGCGAAGAGTGCGTCGCGCGCGCGCTCGAGATGATCGCCAATACCGCGCCCTTCGACGTGACCGGACATCCGGCGATGAACGTGCCGTGCGGGATGTACGACGGTCTTCCGGTCGGCATGATGCTCGTCGGGCGAAAGGGCGACGAAGCGACGCTCTTACGCGCCGCGCACATTTTCGAGAAGCAGATCGCAAGCCGGCCGATTCCCGGACGTACGGCGGTGCCGGCATAATGAACGGCATTCACGATATGGGCGGTATGCACGGCTTCGGGCCGGTGCACGTCGAGAAGACCAAACCCGTTTTTCGCGAGCCGTAGGAGAGCACGTCTTTGCGACGATGATGGCGACGCTCGGCCAGGGACTCTACAATCTCGACGAATTTCGCCACGGCATCGAACGCATGGGCAACCTGCACTACCTCGAAGGTCGATGAGCGAAGGGCACGGCCACCATCCCCAACCGATGAGCGACGTCGAGGCGCGCGTGCGCTCGAATCGCTGCTCCTGGAAAAAGGGCTGCTGACATCGGGAAAGCGATCGATACGCTCGTCTCGGCATTCGAAAGCGATATCGGTCGCTCAAAGACGCGAAGGTCGTCGCGAAAGCGTGGGTGGATCCCGTCTACAAGGCGCGGCTTCTGCGCGGTTCGACGGCTGCGATTGCCGATCTCGGCTTGAGCGGTTTGCAGGCGAACACATGGTCGTCGTAGAGAACACGCCGCAGGTGCACAACGTCGTCGTGTGCACGCTATGTTCGTGCTATTCGTGGCCGAAGGACGTAGCAACTGCCGCTATGCGCTGACCGGTTCCTTCGCGAGCGTGGGCGGCGCCGCGCGGGTGGCTGCCTCGCGGGGATTCGGATCGAGCTGCGCTTGCAGGGCGCTCGGACGGGAACCGGTCGCTGCGCGCAACCTCGATGCAGGTCTTCTTCCCAATGCCGGCACGACCGCAAGCGCGATTCGCGCGGCATTGGGTAAGAACGATGGCCGCGTAAGTTGCGGCGGCATGGCGCTCATATAATAGTCCTGGCCACGCACGCACGACTCGAGAAACGTACGCCACGTTACGCCGTCGAACATGGCGAATGCGCCCTCGGCGCCGAAGCCGACGCCCTGCGTCTTCAGCGAAGCGGTCTGCGCCTCGGTCGTGCCCGGCGGCGCAAAGGTCGTCACGATGCGGCGTACCGCGCGCGCGTAACCGAGGGTCGTCGCCAAAGCCTGGAATGGCAGGAAGCCGCGGCCGCGCCGGATACGCTCGAAGGCGATCCAATTGACGAAGAAGGTCACGTGTCGCGCTTCTTCGAGCAGGACGACCTCGAAAATGTCGGTGAGCTCGGGAACGAAAAGTTGAATCTGTTTCGCTAGACCGAAAATTCCGAAACCAAAGAAGGAGTCGATGCACTCTTCATAACCGAAATCGAGAAAGTTGCGTTCGGTTGCCGGTAATGGCTGAAGCGGGTTTGGCGCGACCGCGATACCGTAGCGCTGTAGCATCTCGCCGAGCAGATTCGCGTGCCGGGTTTCCTCGACGCCCTGCATGGCGAGTGCTTCGCCAATGAGTGGGTCGTCGATCGTCTGCGCGTATGCGCTCACCATGTAGCCGGCATTTCGCTCGGCTGCGAGGGCAACGCTCCAAAAGGGAATCGAACGCAGGCGGTCGATGGAAGTGCCATCGAGGGTTGGCCACGGAAGTTTTGCCGGTTCGAAAGAGCGATGCGTATCGATGAAGGTTTGACAGAAGAGGGTTTTGTGGGCTTGCGAGCCGTCGGTCATATTCCTCAATCTCGGGACGCAGCAAGTGAATCCTTCAGTATCGACGCCGCCGTTGCACTTGCAGTTCTCTTCGGCTTTGCGACGTTCGTCTTTCATATTATCAACGCGGGCAAGTACGGGTATCAGCGCGACGAACTGTACTTCATCAGTTGTGCGCGCCACCTCGCGTTCGGTTATGTCGATCAGCCGCCGCTCATTGCGCTCGTCGCGAGGCTGGCGCTGACGGTCTTCGGCGACTCACTCTACGCGATTAGGCTCCTACCCGCAATCGCCGCGGGCGTCACGGTGTTCATCACGGGGCGGCTCGCGCGGCGGCTCGGCGGCGGCATCTTCGCGCAGGGCCTCGCGATGCTCGGGATCGCGCTGACGCCATTCTATCTCGCCGTCGGCAACCTCTTGACGATGAATGCGTTCGAGCCGCTGCTCTGGGCCGGAGCCGCGTACCTCTTCACCCTCGCCGATGAGGAGAACGAACCGATCCAATGGTTCGGCCTCGGTATGGTCTCGGGTCTCGGACTCATCAATAAGTACTCGATGTTCTTCTTCCTGGGCTCGTGCATCGTCGCGATCGCGCTGACACCGGCGCGGCGGTCGCTCCGCCGTCCCGGCTTCTTCGCCGCGGTCGCAATTGCACTGGCGGTCGTGGCGCCGACGCTCGTATGGCAGGCGCAGCATAGCTGGGCGCAGCTGCGCGTTTTGGAGCATGCGGCCGCCGACAAGAACGTCGTCGTCGGGCCGCTAGCCTTCTACCTCCAACAGATGCTGATGATGAATCCGCTTGCCGCGCCGATCTGGCTTGCGGGGCTCTACGCGCTGCTGTTCACCGCGCGCGGGGCAAAGCTGCGCTGGTACGGGATCGCATATGTGCTGTTGTCGGCGTTGTATCTCGTGCTCGGCGCCAAGGTGTACTATCTCGCGCCGATCTACCCCGTGCTCTTCGCGGCCGGTGCGCCGCTGCTGGAAGGGCGGCTGCTGGCGCTACGGCCGGCCGCGATCGCGTATCCGCTGCTGTTGCTCGCCGGCGGCCTGGCCATCGCGCCCGAAGCCTTTCCGCTCTTGCCGCTGCAAACGTTTCTGCGCTACGAACATGTGCTGGACTTCCGCGGCATCAAGATGGAAAAGCATCCTGAAGGACGGGTCCCACAGCATTTCGCCGACCAGCTCGGTTGGGAGACGCTCGTAACGACGCTCGCGAAAACCTACGATCGGCTTACGCCAGGCGAGCGACGGGAGGCGGTCATTCTGACGCGCGACTACGGCCAGGCGTCTGCCGTCGATTTCCTCGGGCCGGCTTATGGGCTGCCGCACGCGATCAGCGGACACAACAACTACTATCTCTACGGTACGCGCGGGGCATCGGGCCGGGTCGTGCTCGCCATCGGTCTGCCTGCTGCGCAATTGCGCGGCGAGTTCCGTCGCGTCGAACGCGTCGCCATCTACCGTGACGCATACGTCTTGCCCGACTTCAACAACTTACCGATCTATAAGTGCACGGAGCCGCGCGAACCGCTCGCCAGCTGGTGGCCTGCAACGAAGCATTACATCTAAAGACGCGCCCATAGCAGGCGTCCTCGGTGCCCAGCCGGCTCAAAGCAGCGAAAGTTGCACGAGCTTGGGTTCGGCTTCAATCGGCGCGGGAGCTCGATCGAAAGCGATGCCGCTGCGCGCGTCGCGGATGCGCGTCTCGAGGGGGCGTGCGACCCCCGCATTCGCGTACGCGCCGCGATACGTCGCCGCGTAGAAGTCGACGAGATGCGGAAACTCCGCGCGCAAGAACGTGAAGTAGCTTTCGCGCGCGACGGCGCCAAGGCGCAGGACGCTTGACCACGCAAGGCTCGCGCCGGCTTCGGCGGCGGCCCGATACACGGCCCGCAACGACTGCGGGTCGTCGGTCAACTCGGGCAGCACGGGTGCGACCGCGACGCCGACGCGGATACCCGCTTGCGCGAGCGTGCGAATCGTCCGCAACCGCTGCGCCGGCGGCGCGACGGTCGGCTCGATCGCTTTGGCACGGGCGGCATCGAGCGTCGGCAAGCTCACGCAGACGGTCACGCCTGCCGCGCGCGCCAACTTTGCGAGCACATCGACGTCGCGCACGACGAGCGGCGAGCGCGTGGTGATATGCGCCGGCGTCCGGGCGCGCGCGAGTTCGCCGAGAATGCGTCGCGTGATGCGATAGCGACCTTCCAGGGGTTGATACGGATCGGTCGCCGTGCCGATCGCAACGTGCTCGCGTTGCCACGAACGGCGCGCGAGTTCGTGGCGTAATACCTCGGGCGCGTTGACCTTGACGGAAAGCAGCGTACCCCAATCCGCCACGCCGTCGCGGTCGAGATACGCATGCGTATTGCGGGCGTAGCAGAACACGCAGCGATGGTAGCAGCCACGATACGGATTGATCGACCACGCAAATGGCATGCCGCGCACGCGATTGAGCACCGACTTCGCTTCGACTTCGACCCAGCGCAGTGAGCCGGCCGTATGTTCGCTCATCGAACGTACGTTCGATGAGCACGCGAGCAACCATTCTGCTCCCATGGCTTGCATAGGGAGTAAGCGTGTTAGAGCCGAGGCGCCCGCGGCAATATCGTGTCTGTCCCGACCGAAGCCGTCCCATCCCGGGTTTTCGCACTCTCCTCGAAGGAACCGGACGGCGTTGACGGCGAGCGAGCCACGTGAGGTGGGGGAAGTGCGGGGGTCTGTTCGCGACGGGCCCCATTTTCTTTGCCTGACCGTCGGCTGCGGCGCAGTGCTACAAAACGTTGCGTCGATTATTGAAGAAGACGTACCAGAGAATTACGAGCGCGACGAGCGTCCCGAAGCCGTAACCGAGCAAACTCTGCAGCGCAGGCACGAAGAGCACGAACACTACGTAGAGCACGATGATCAGCAAGAGCAGGTATCGCGGGCTCATGGCGTTCTCCTCAACTCGGTGACGGCGCTACGACATTCGTTGCTCGTCGTACGCGATGCCTGCGCTGCACTCGCTTCGTCGCGAGTGGGCGCAAATCACGGTCCGCCGGATTCCACGTCGTCGCTGAGTTCCGCTCGGCCGCGGGCGTCCGCGCCATCACCGACGACGATCAGATCGCCGCGCGCGATCGCGTTCATCAGTTCATCGGAGGCTTCATCCGTTTCGCGCCCTTCCGTCAGCGCGCGGGCTGCGAGCCACTCGCGTGCGGAGGATTCTTTGCCGGTCGAGGCCTCGCGGACGCGCGCGCCGGGTCCGAGCACGGCAGTCGATGGCGCGTCGCTGCGGGGCGGGTGTGCCGGAGTCTCGTCGTCACGCATGTCCCAACCGTACGCGCGCACCAGCCCTGGTCCTTTCGGAACCGTTCCGGCTAACTTCGCAATAGGAAGCTGTATCGGGCGACGGAGAAAGGTGCGTCGACGGAGGACGGGTGCATGAACGTTCGTAGCCTTGTCATTTTTGGCGCTCTCTCGCTTGCAGCCGGTGCTGCCGCAGGCTGCGGCGGTGGCTCGACGAGTAATAACGGCCTGCCGATCATCAACTGTGTGCTTCCGGCGGGAACCTCCATCACGCAGCTCTATCCGATACCGAACGCAACGCAGGTGCCCGACTCAATCGCAACCGTCGTTCTGGCGATCAACCCAGCTTTGCCGGCAAACTGGCAAGTGTTGCTCCTCAACCCGAACGCGACATACCGCGGCAGTCGCCTGCAGACCGGCACGCCCGTTCCGCTGCCGACACCAATCGCGCCGCAACCACCCGGCACGACGCTCCAATACAGCACCGTTACGAACACGGGTGGCCTGGCGAGCGGTTTGACCTACCAAGTCGCGCTCAACGATACGAACTCGAACTGTAACAGCTACCCGACGGTCGGCTCGTTCACGTCGCAGTGACGTGCTAGGGCCGGACGAGCGCGGTCGATGCCTTTGCCGCGGACGCCGTCAGCAGTGCGCCGCGTGCGCTTCGGCCGTTTGATGCGAGCAAGTACGCGACGATGTTGACGTAATCACGGGCAGGTAAACCGCCTGGGTTCGTCAGCGGCATCTGCTGTGAGATGTAGGTGAACAGTTCGCCGACGCTCTCTTGCGAGATGCCGCTCGCAGCGCCTCTCAGTGCGGGAGCCGAGACGCCCTGAAGCTGCGCGCCATGGCATGCCGCGCAGCTTCGCGAAAACGAGTGGGCACCGGCAGCGGCTTGCGCGCTCGTGTACGGGACGGGCGCGGCCGCCGAGGACGCCGGCGGCGGCAGGACCGTCGCAATAACCAACGCTGCTACCGCGGTGCCGAGCGCGACGGCGATTGGTTTCATTGGGGTCGTCGGTCGCTGCGTGTCAGCGGGCCGCAGTTTTCGCCGGCCGGGTCGCTGCGCGCGCGGATTTCGAGCCCAGTCCGAACACGTACATCATCGAACCTTTCGGCACTGCTTGCAGCGTGGGTGTCGACGCCATGAAGAACTTCGCGACGACGCCGCCGACGCTCGAGGCGATCGCGACGTACTGCTTGCCGCGAACGGCAAACGTGATCGGCGGAGCGATGATGCCGCTCGCGGTCTTGCCCTGCCACACGACCTTTCCCGTCGACTCGTCCATCGCGACGAGATGTCCGTCCATCTGACCCGCGAAGACGAGGCCGCCCGCGGTCGCTAGCGCCCCGCCGAGTTCCGGTAACGCGAAGCGCCGCTTCCAAACCATCTTGCCCGTCGTGAGATCCCAGGCCGAAACGCTGCCGGAAAGTTTGGCGGCTGTGAAGCCCGCGCCGCCGTTAAAGACCGCCGCTTTGGGATGCATGTCCGATTTAGGAAGCGGCAGGATCTTGATCGAGCTCTCGATGGCCGGAATAAAGAAGAGGTGCTTCGTCGGATCGTAGGCGGTCGGTTCCCAATTCTTACCGCCGATGACGGCCGGATAGAGCGTGTAGGGCTTGCGTCCGTCTGCGGCGTTTTGGATCGACGCATTGAACGTGATCTTGCCGGTCGTGCGGCCGACGCTGCCCCAGTTGATCTTGTCGAGGAACGGCACGGTGTAGATTAGCTTGCCGGTTTCGCGATCGAGAACGTAGAGATAGCCATTGCGGTCGGCGTGGGCCAGTGCAGCGACGGTCTTTCCGCCGATCGGTACATCGACGAGCACGGGTTCGTTGACGCTATCGAAATCCCAGATGTCGTGCGGCGTGAACTGGTAATACCACTTGATCTTGCCGGTATCGGCATCGAGTGCGAGCACCGAGCTCGTGTACAACAAACTGCCCTTGAGGCTATTGGAATCCCAATCCGGATTCGGATTCCCGACGCCCCAGTACACCGTGTTGCGCTGCGGATCGTAGGTACCCGGCAGCCACGTCGGTCCACCGCCGCGTGCAGCGACGCCATGCACCTTCCAGGTCTCGTAACCGAGCTCGCCGGGCCCGGGAATCGTGTACCGTTTCCAAAGCGCTTTACCGTTGCTGACGTCGTACGCCGCGATGAAGCCGCGCGTCGGATATTCGCCGCCGCCCACACCGGTGATGACGGTATTTTTGACCGGCAGCGGCGGACTCGTGATACTGTACGCCTGCGTGTTGGGCGCGACGGTCGCGTTCCATTGCACCTTGCCCGTCTTCGCGTCGAGCGCGACGAGATGCGCGTCGAGCGTTCCGAAGATCACTTTGCCGTTCGTCAAAGTGACGCCGCGATTGTCCGTGTCGCAGCACGCTCGGGCGAGCGACGCGACCGGGAGCGGGTACTTGTACGTCCATTTCGTCGCGCCGGTCACGGCATCGACGGCCCAAACCGTCGCGTTGCCGGTCGTGACGTACATCGTCCCGTTCGAGACGATCGGGGTCGATTCGGTCGAAACCGGCGGCCCGAGCGTTTTCTTCCAAACGACGGAGAGTCCGTTCACGTTCGACGCGTCGACCTTCGCAAGCGGGCTGAAGCGGTGCGCCGAAAGATCTCGGCCGTAGGTGAGCCACGAATTGGCGTCGCCGTCGGCGTGTTCGAGCTGTGCGGCACCGACGACCGTGGTCACGTCGGCGCGTACGCGAGCGGCCGAGCCGATCGCAAAGACGATGGCGAGTGCCGCGCTGACGGCCGCGAATTGCTTGGGCAAATGCATAGCGCCTCCGAAGCAAAAGCAAACGACGAGATAGGCGCCGGTTCCACGATCCTGGAACGATTCCTAGAGTCCCCCAGCGCGTTCGACGGCCGTTTTGATGGAAGTGCACCCGCGACGACGGTTACGCTGGACGAATTGACACGTGGAGGGCATACTGAAGCTATGAACCACAACGGCCGGGCTACGGCGCCGAGCATCTTCGAACTGCGCGAACTCGCCCAAGCGGCGGGCGTCGGAAGCGTCGCGGAACCTGCGCCGGTGCGGCTCGATGACCTGCGGCGTCTTCTCACGGAAAATCAGGCGCGGGTCGCGCGTCTGGCTCGGACTCTGCTGGAAAAGGCAAGCTGAAGACGTCGCTCGGAACCGCGGCGTGCAACGACGCGAGCTTGATGAGCTCCGCGACCTGACGCGCGAAGCGGACCGAGTCGTCGCTGAAGGCCTCGGCCCGGACTCGGTCCACCGAAAGAACGCCCGCGACGCGGCCGCGGACGACGATCGGTAGGCAAAGCAGCCCGCGGTAGTGGGGCGCGGTAACCGCGATGCGCTGCCAGTCGGCTTCTGTCGGCGCGTCGGCGACATTCGCGATTTCGCCATCGAGCAGGACGCGGCCGAGAATGCCGCGACCCGGCCGGAAGACGTGCTCCAGCGTTTCGCGGTCGCTGATGCGCGGCGCGGCGACGATACACGCGCCGCCGTCGGGATCGCTCCACCACCACAGCGCTGCGCGCACCTCTTCGTCCTCGCCGCCGACCCACGTCGAGATATCTTCGAGTCGGGTGTTGATGAAGCGAAAGATCGCGCGCGCGTAGGTCGCGCGGTCGGGCGCCGTCGTCGCGAGCGACGCGAAGAGCCCCTCGAGTTCGCGCAGCCAGCTCTCGAAAAGCTTCGACGCTTCTTCGGCGTTGTCGCCGGCACGGGTCGCGAGCGACGACGCGGCGTCGGCGGCGCGGACGGCGCGCTCGAGGTCGTTGATCGAAACCGAAACGCCGGTCCGGCCGAAGATCGGGATCGAGGCGCTGAGCCGGTCGATGCGCGGGATCGCGACGAAGACGCCGCCGACGAAGATGAGCAGCGCATCGAGGCCGTCGAGCACGCCGTGATGCGCGACGAGATCGACGGCCGTGAAGCCCCACGCGACGAGAGCTGCCGCGATGCCGCCCCACCACGCGATCGGATTCCGTCCGGCCACCCTCGTGCTCGTTCGCAAGCGGCGGGGCTTCCCCCGCAGCGATTCGAAGACGCCATCGTAAGTGCAACGTTGTGACGTCCTGGTGGTCGGCGGCGGGAACGCGGGCTGCGCGGCCGCGCTCGCGGCAGCGCGACACGGCGCGCACACGTTGCTCGTCGAGCGCTACGGCTTTCTCGGCGGCACGGCGACCGCAGCGATGGTCGGGCCGTGGATGACGTTCCATTCCGGCACCGAGCGTATCGTCGGCGGCATCGCGCAGGAGATCGTCGAGCGGCTCGTAGCGCTCGGCGGGTCGCCCGGGCATATCGCGGATGCATCGGACTACGTGCCGACGATCACGCCGTTCGATCCCGAAGTGCACAAGGCGTTGCTCTTCGAGATGATGCGCGAGGGCGGCGTCGCGCTGCTGCTGCACGCATATTTTTTGGAAGCGCTCACGGATGCGGCGACGGGGGCGGTACGCGGCGCGCGCGTCGCAACGGTCGCGGGCCTCCGCGATTACGAAGCGACGGTGACGATCGATGCGTCGGCCGATGCGTACGTCGCGGCGTCGGCCGGCGTCGCATTGCAGCAAGGCGACGCGCGCGGCCGCGTGCAGCCGGCGAGCTTGATGTTCCGGCTCTCACACGTCGACCTCGCGGCAACTGCCGCCTACGTCCGTGCCAACGCGGACGAGATGCGTACGAGTTTGCCGCCCGCGGCGCGCAACGCCGCGTCGCTCACGGCAGTGGCGGGACTGTATACGCTGTGGCAGCGCGCGCGCGAACGCGGCGACGTCGACGTGCCGCGCGAACTCGTCTCGTTCTTCATCTCACCGTATCCCGACGAAGTGAGCGTCAACATGACCCGCGTGACCGACATCGACCCGCTCGATCCCGATGACCTCACCCGCGCCGAGGTCGAAGCGCGCGCGCAGGCGATGCAGTTGCTCGCGTTCTTCCGGCGCGACGTACCGGGTTTCGCAAACGCGCGCATCGCCGCGACCGGCACGCAGATCGGCATCCGCGAATCGCGCCGCATCCAAGGCGTTTACACGTTGACGCAAGACGACGTGCTGCACGCGCGCACGTTCGACGATGCCGTCGCGCGCAGCGCGTACCCGATCGACATCCACAATCCCTCGGGCTCCGGAACGACGACGTTCCGTTTGCCGGCGGGCGCGAGTTACGAGATCCCGTACCGGTGCCTGGTGCCGCAGCACGTCGACGCGCTGCTCGTTGCGGGACGTTGCATCTCGACGACGCACGAAGCGCTCGCCTCGACGCGTCTGACGCCGACCGTCATGACGCTCGGCCAGGCCGCGGGCACGGCGGCCGCTCTCGCCACCGCCGAAGCGATCCGCCCGCGCGACGTGGACGCGACGCGGCTGCGGGCGACGCTCGTCCGCGACGGGGTCGATTTGCGGCGCCCCGTGGTTGTTTCGGCGTGAGCGAACCGCGCGTCGAGATCGCGGACCTCGGTGCCTGGGGTTCCGCGGCGCTGCTTGCGGAGTACGACCGCGAAGACGACGCAATCCGTGTGAATGCGCGCGTCGTCGAGGCGGTGCGAGCCGTTGCCGGTTCAGCGGAAGCGACGCGCTTCATTGCCTGTGCGATCGCGCACGAACGGTTTCACCGTGCTTACCCCACGGCTTCCGAAGAAGAGGCGCACCGCAGCGCGCGCATAACCTGTGGCGTCGACGTGAGTTGCTATGAAGCGATTATCCGCGAACGCTTTCGAGCACGAATGTAATGTCGAGCCTAATCGCAGGCGTCGACGGCGGCCAAAGCTCGACGGCCGCCGCGGTCGCAGACGAAACCGGAAATATTATCGGACGGGGTATTGGGCCGCCGGCCGATCTGGTGGACGAACGCCGCGACTCCGCGCGTCAGCGCGACGCGATCGCCGCTGCGCTCGCGGCGGCGCTGCAAGACGCCGCGGCGCCGGCGTCCACCACACTGCGTTCGCTCGTTATCGGCTTGACCGGGCATGACGAAGGTTCGGCTTTGCCATTCGCGCTTGTGACGCTCGGGGAAGCGGTGGCCGTCGTGCACGACACGGTGATCGCGCACGCCGGTGCCCTCGCGGGTAAGGCGGGGATCGTCGTGCTGGCCGGCACGGGCAGCGTTGCGCTCGGCAACGTGGAGCCAGGCGGGCCGTTCGTTCGCGCGGGCGGGTGGGGATATTTTTTCGGCGACCACGGCGGCGCTATATCGATTGCGCGGACGGCAATCGAGTGGGCGATGCAAGATGCCGACCGTGGCGAACGATCGCCGGTCGGCGAAGCGGCGCTGCGCTTTTTTGGAGCGCCGGATCTTCGTGCGATTCAACACGCCTTTGCCTTCGGCGAACTTACACGCTCCGCACTCGCGGCTTTCGCAACGGAAGTCCTTGCTATGAGCCCGGCCGAATTGCCGTCGATGCCGTCGCAAGCGTGGCACCTGCGCGACGGCGCCGCCGCCTCGCTCGTCGAATTGGCGGCCATCGTTAGTGTGCGGCTGCCGCGCGCGCCATCGCGGCGCGTGTCCTATGCCGGCGGTGTCTTTCGAAACGAAGGCCTGCGGCACATATTTCTGGGGATGGTGGGAAACCGGTTGCGAGCAGATGGCGTCGCAGCCGAAGTCCTCGATCCCGCGGGCGAACCGATCGACGGCGCGTTATTGCTGGCACGCCGGCTAGCTCGCGACGAGCCGATTCCCGGAGCCGTCGCGCGTGCCTGATGGCGCGATCCTGGACCGGTTGCGCGGCGGCCTCATCGTCTCGGTGCAAGCCGAAGCGGATTCCGTCCTCAACACGCCCGAGACGATCGCGCTGCTCGCGCTGTGCGCGGTGCGCAACGGCGCGATGGGCGTGCGAGTCGAGGGCGCCGCGCGCATCGCGGCGGTGCGCGCGGCGGTCGACGCGCCGATCATTGGGATCGTCAAACGCCGCCACGCCGGCTTCGAACCGTATATCACCTCGACCGCGGCGGAGATCGCCGAGATTGCCCGCGCCGGCGCGCACATCGCGGCGTTCGACGCGACCGCGCGCCCGCGACCCGAGGGCCTGCGGGTTGCCGGGCTCGTCGAAGCGGCCCGCACTGCGGGTCTGCTCGCGATGGCCGACTGCTCTGAGGCTTCCGATGCGGTCGACGCGATTGTCGCCGGCGCCGACCTCGTGGCAACGACGCTCGCCGGCTACACGCAGGCGACGCATGGACGTCCGCTGCCGGCGCTCGAACTGGTGTCGACGATCGCGGCCGGTCATCCGTTCGCCGTCTGCGAAGGAGGCGTCGCGAATCCCGGCCAAGCCACTGGGGCCTTTGCCGCGGGCGCTAGTGCCGTCGTCGTTGGCACCGCGATCACGGGCATCGACGCGCTCGTCCGGCGGTTCGCCGCGAGCGCTCCCAGCACCACATAAGTCATCGCTCGCCCGTGGCGCGAAACGCTACTATCTAGCGGCACGGAAGACGGGCTAAACATTCGCGGTCTAAGGTTTTCGAGCGTAGAAACCCAGGCACGATCCCGGCTTCCGAAGGAGCATCCTTGGCACAACAGACGGCGCCGCAGAGAGTGAATCTGGGCCCCGGGTTTTGGCAAGTAACGATCGCGCTCACGATCGTGAACGTCCTCATATCCTACGCGATCATTATCTTTCCGCTCGAGAAATTCGTGCCGGAGCTGGGCGCGCCCGCGGGCGACATCGACCTCCTCTTCAAGTTCATGAGCGTCTTGGGCAACGCGATTTTTGTCTATGTGGCCGGATATCTCGTCTACTTTTCGATCGTCTGGCGACGGCGCGCGAGCGATCCGCCCGACGCGATCGGCATCCAGATCCACGATGCGCCCAAGCTGGAACTTTGGTGGACGATCATCCCGACGATCATGGTCGTGTTTCTGGCGATTTTCTCGGTCCGCATCTGGTGGAACATGCAGAACACCCTCGGCGACGTTTTGACGATGGAAGCGATCGGGCATCAGTTCAAGTACGAATTTCGCTATCCACGGCTCAAGAACTCGGTTTACGACGAGATGCACGTGCCGGTCGATACACCCGTGACCTTGCACGTGACGTCCGCCGACGTGCTCCACTCCTTCTGGTCGCCCGAACTGCGCATCAAAGCCGACATGGTGCCGGGACTCGTTCAGACGTTGCGTTTCACGCCCGAGCACATCGGCAAATACCGCATCATCTGCACCGAGTTCTGCGGTACGCAGCACGCGAACATGGCGGCGACCTTTTACGTCGATTCGCAACAGGATTTTGGGCATTGGCTCGCCGGGCAGTTCAAATCGCAGGGCCAAGCCGCCGGTCCCATCGCGCTCGCGGGTGGTCAGGCGGCAGCCGGTCAGCGACTCTTCGGACAAAAATGCTCGACCTGTCACAGCGTTGGCGGATTCACGCAAAAAATCGTGGGTCCGGGCCTCGGGCACCTTCTAAGCGACGCGGACCATCCGAGCCTGGTCACGGGCGAAAAAGCGAGCCCAGTCGCGATCTCGCACATCCTGGTCAACGGCTATCAGGGGCCCGATAATTCACAAGGGAAGAGCGGTCCCTCGATCGGCGTCATGCCGAACCGGCAGGCCAACGCCCTGAGCAACCAAGACATCGCGAACCTGACGGCCTATCTCGCGAGCCTGAGCTCGAAGAAGTGACAACGGAGAACGTATGGCAGTAGCAACCGGACACGCCGGTACCCTCGGTCTCGGCGACGGACACCACGATCACATCCACCCCGAACCGCAGAGCTTCATCGCGAAGTACGTTTTCTCGATCGACGCGAAAATCATCGGCGTCCAGTACCTCGTCACGGGCTTGCTCTTCTTTCTCATCTCGGGCCTGCTGGCGGAGGTCGTTCGCACGCAACTGCTGACGCCGAACGGGCTCATTCTCTCCAACGACACGTACAACGGCGTGTATTCGTTGCACGGCTCGAGCATGGTTTGGATGGTTATCATCCCGGTCGTTACGGGCGGCCTCGGCAACTACGTCATGCCCCTAATGATCGGCGCGCGCGACGTCGCCTTTCCGTGGCTCAATCTCGTCAGCTTTTGGATGTATCCGCTGTCGGCGGTCATCCTCTTCAGCTCGTTCCTGGTCGGTGCGCCCGATGCGGGTTGGACGGAATATCCGCCGATCTCCGTGCAGGGACCGCCCGGCACATCGCTGTGGTGCGTCGCGATCTTCTTGATCGGCATCAGCTCGACGATGACCGGACTCAACTTCATGGTCACGATCATCAAAATGCGCGCGCCCGGCATGACGTATACGCGCATGCCGCTCTTCGTCTGGGCGTCGCTTGCGACCGCGCTGCTGAACATGGTCGCGACCGCCGCGCTCTCCGCCGCCGTCGCGGCGCTCTTTCTCGAGCGCCAGTTCAACGTTCCATTCTTCGATCCGGGACATGGCGGAAGCCCGATTCTGTGGCAGCACATGTTCTGGTTCTACTCGCATCCCGCCGTCTACATCATGATCTTGCCGCTCTTCGGCGTGATCTCGGAAGTCTTCACGACGTTCTCGCGCAAGCCGATCTTCGGCTATAAGATGATCGCGTTCAGCTCGATCGCGATCGCGCTGATCGGCTTCATGGTATGGGCGCACCACATGTTCGTCTCCGGTATGGCACCGTGGCTGCAGTTGCCGTTCATGATCATGACGATGATCGTCGCCATTCCGACGGGAATCAAAATTTTCTCGTGGCTCGCCACGCTGTGGGGCGGGAAGATCGATTTTCACCCGGCCATGCTCTTCTCGCTCGGGTTCATCGTGACGTTTACCTTCGGTGGCATCACCGGCGTGTTTCTGAGTGCGGTGCCGTTCGACTACGACGCGAACGGCACGTACTTCGTCGTCGCGCACTTCCACTACGTGCTCTTCGGCGGCTCGGTCTTCGGCATTTACTCGGCCCTCTATTACTGGTGGCCGAAGATCACGGGCCGGATGATGAGCCGCAAGCTCGGGCAGTGGCACTTCTGGGTCACGTTCGTCGCGTTCAACGTCACGTTCTTGCCGATGCACTGGCTCGGCCTCGAAGGCATGGCGCGACGCGTCGCACAGTACCGGCCCCAGTTTCAGTTCTGGAACGACGTCGCCTCGGTTGCATCGTTCGTGCTCGCGCTCTCGACGCTCATACTCATCTACAACATGGCGCAGAGTCTCTTGCGTGGCGCGAAGGCGCCGGCCAATCCGTGGAACGCGCGGACGCTCGAGTGGACGATCAGTTCGCCGCCGCCGTACTACAACTATAGGACGATTCCGGCCGTGCTCAAAAATCCGTACAACTTCGGTGAGCCGCTGCCGTACATCGGCCTCGACCCGCAAGAGTCGGTCGATAATACCCACCCGCCCGCCGGTAGCGCGCCGCTGCCCGCGCACGTGTAGGCGCTCCGGCGTGATTGAAAAGGAATCGTCCTAGTGTACCGACCGGTAAATGGCATGACAGTCGCTCGGCGCTTTTCCGCCGCTGCTGCGTCGCTCATCGCTCAAATGGCTCTGCCATTCTTCGCTCTTCGCTCCTTGCAGCGCCGAAAAATCGCTCTCGCTTTGTGTCACGCCATTTACCGGTCGGCACACTAGTGGCCGTTAGCGCGCTCAACGCGACCCACGAGGCCGTGGTCGCACGCTTCGATAGCGTCGACCCGGCGTACCGGGAACAGCGCGATCTCCGGCTGCTCGGGTTCGTGCTGTTCCTGATCTCCGACGTCGTGATCTTTTCGGCGTTCATCTTCGCGTATCTGTACCTGCGCAACTCGGTACCGGACTGGCCGCCGATCACGAAGAGCGGGCACCAGTTGCCGCGTTTCGACGTCGCGTTCGCCGCGATCAACTCGACCGTTCTCTTCGGTTCGGGTGCGACGATGCACGCGGCGATGGAGAGCTGGAAGCATCTCAACAAAGCGGCCTTCAATCTCTGGCTGCTCTTGACGATCATCCTGGGCATCGCGTTCTTGGGTGGGCAAGCCTACGAGTACCATAACGCGCAAGTGACGTGGGCCGGGTCGACCATGGGTGCGAGCTTCTTCACGCTCACGGGCCTGCACGGCACGCACGTCTTCATCGGCATCGTCTACCTCATCGTTCTGTACGTGCAGGCAAACCGCGGCGTCTACACGGGCTCGAAGTATTTTGGTTTGACCGCCGGGACGCTGTACTGGCACTTTGTCGACGTGATCTGGGTCGCTCTTTTCTTTCTCTTCTATCTCTGGTAGGACGACGTTATGGGCGCTGCAGCGGCAATTGAAAAATCGATCGCGTTCATCTTCGCGATCGTGGTCGGCGGCACGACGTCGTTCCAATTGGTCAAAGACTGGAAGACGACGGGCCTCGACAACCAACTCACGAAGTTACTCTTGGGTCTGATGGCCTTCGGCTGCGTTCTTGTGATCCTCGCCGCCGTCGGCGTCTTGGGAGCGGGCTAAACACATGTACGATCGTCAGGACGAACGTGGCGTACCGATTTCGGCCGGGATTCCGCCCATCGTCATCGTCGCCGTCTTGGTCGGCCTCGTCGTCATCGGCGTGCTTTTGACGATGGTGGCGGGCTCGAGCGGCTTCGGCCACGCCTGGCCCGCCAACACGTCCACCCAAGTCAAGCTTCAATCGTAGGAAGCCGTTCTTGCGGTCGCTGGCTGCGGCGGGTTACGGTGGGGGGACGTTCATTCCGACGCCGGCGGTGGCGAATGATTCGGGTACGACGCCCGTCGAGCGCCCATCGATGCGATGGATGCCGCCGAAGTAACTGAACTCGATCATCGCCGGTCGAAGGCTATCCGGCAACGGAATGGCGCCGATGGTCGGCCACTCCGCGATCGCCCGCCGCTCTTCATTGAGCACCGCCACGTAACCGTTCGAGTCGCCTTCCGTTTTGAGATCCGGTTTGCGATATCGCACGTATCCGTCGACGATGTAAATCGGAGAGAATGTCTGTACGAGCGCCCGCAGCGGGCCGACGAGCAGTACGACGGCGTACGCCAAGAACGCAGTCGCGGCGAGGCCGAAGATGGGCGCGATGATGATAGCCGATTCGCGGTGCGTCATCTTCGAGCCGGCGGAAAGTGGAAAGAAGATGAGCCCTGCGGTGAGCGCGCCGAAGACGGCGAAACAGATGATCGGCTCGATCGCGATGAGCAACCGGCCCAGGAGTCCGTTGAGCACGACGCGGCGCTCGCGGCGCGTCCACGTGCGACGGGCGAGCGACATGTTACGCTCCGGGCCGCTTGACGCCATGTCCTCGATTTCGGCGCGCATAGTAGCCCTCCTCGGCTCGCTCGCGATCGTCGTGCTTCTGCTCGGGTTGCCGGCAGCGGCGCACGAAGTGTCGCTGCGGGGTCTCGTCCTCGCGGTGCTTCCCAAGAGCGACGAGATCGTGGTCCGGCACGACGCACTCATGGGACGCCCCGCAGGTATTTCAACGTTCCGCGTGATGCCTGCCTCGCGGCTCGCGAGGCTTCGAATCGGCACGACTATCCAAGGGACGGCCGACGCCGACACGGCGCCCTGGACGCTCGAATCGCTCCGCGTCGTCGGCGCGTCGCAGGCCCTGACCGGAGCGCCACCCGCAGCGCCGAGCGGCGTCCCCGACGTGTTGCGAAGCGCGCACCGCGTGGCGGTCGGCGATTTTGCGCCGGCGATGGATTCCCTGGATCAACGCGGTCGCGCGTTTTCATTGGGCACGCTGCGCGGCGAGATGGTCGTCATGGCGTTCGTCTACTCGCGCTGTCGCGACGCGCGGGAGTGTCCGTTGATCAGCTCCAAGTTTCACACGCTGCAAGAGAAGTTTCGTGGCCGTCCGGTGCACCTCGTCGAGGTGACGCTCGATCCCGAGTACGATGTGCCCCCGGTGCTCGCGCGCTACGGGACGACGTTCGGCGCCGATCCATCCCGCTGGACGCTCGCAACCGGCAACCCCGACCGCGTACTCGACTTCGCGGCGCAGTTTGGCGTGACGGCTTTTCCCGATGAACGCGTCGGGCTGATTCATCCCGAACGCCTCGTCGTTCTGGATCAGTACGGCACCATCCGCGAGTTGATCGACGAGGGTGCATGGTCGCCCGATGAAGTCGTCGCAACGGTCGACCACGACCAGCATCTGGCCTCGAACCCATTCGAGCGCCTCAACCTGTGGCTCTCGTCTGCCGCAGTCGCCGTGTGCGGCAACTCGGTCGCAAGTTTTTCCGGCTTCACCGATATGCTCGTCGTCTTCGGGATCGTCGCGCTCTTCGCGTTCGCGTTCTGGCGGCTCGCGCGGAGCATCGGCCGCGGCACGACGTAGCGGCTCGTAAAGGCACCGGTATGCGGGCATGAGTCTTGCGTTGCGCGTGGGAGACGCCTTTCCGGATCTCGTTTTGCCCGATCAGACGGGCGAACCCGTACGTCTCGGCGATCTCGTGCGGCCATCGCGGTTCGACGAGTACGCCGGATTCGGTGACGGCTATCCGCTGATCGTCCAGTTCTACCGCGGGTATTTCTGTCCGCGCGATCGAGCGCAGTTTCGCGACTATGTCGCCTTCCAGCGTGAGCTCGCCGTCAACTACGCGACGCTCGTCGCGATCGGCGTCGATCCACCGCGCGTTCACGCGGCTTTTCGCGCGGGGCTCGGCGCAACGTGGCCATTCCTCGCCGATGAATCGCGCGACGCCGTGCGGCGCCTGGGTATCCTCGATGAAACCGAAGGCGAGTTCGCGTATCGGGCGTTACCGTACACGTTCGTCCTCGACGGCAAATTGCGCATCGAGAAGATTTACGATGGCTGGTTCTACGTAGGCCGCCCGACGTTGCACGAGTTGCACGCCGATCTGCGCGCGATCATGTCGCGCAATGTGAATCACCGCTACGACGCATGGACGACCGAAGCGGTGACGCGCGTGCGGATACCGCAGCAGGCCTGGGCCGGCGGTGCGCCCGAGCTCGGTGCGACCGGGCTGCCGGTGCACGACGGCGTCGTGCGAACCTTCGATGCGGAAGCAGGTTCCGGCACGATCGCGATCGACGGTGGCGGCGAGGCGTTCTTCAACTTCACAGCAATCCCGGGCGAAGGCTACCGGACCCTGGGAACCGGAACGCGCATACGCTTCGAGACGGTCGAAACACCGCGCGGGCTCGTAGCGAGCAACGTTCGCGAGCAGCGGTAGTTTCAGTCAGAGATATCACGCCGTACTCATTCTGGCCGAGCGAACGACGAGGCAAAATAGTTACGCATCAGCTCCGGCACCCAGAACGCCTCGTGAACTTCGCCTCGCGGGCCAAACTCCGCGAAATAGGGTTTAATATCGAGTACCGGCGTCCCATCGATCGCATCGAGTCCTTCAGTCCGGATCGACGTCCCTTCGATCGCGATGATCCGCGCGCGAGAGACGCCGAGACGGTTTGGCCGATGCTTGTTGCGCTGCGCAAAAATACCCATCTCCGGCCAATCTTTACGCCCGCGAGGGCGGCGCGAGCGCGTCTCAACGTCGTCTTCGCTGTAGAGGTGGAAAACGAAGACGACCTCGATATGCGAAAACGCGTCGAGCCCTGCGAGCGATTCAAACGAAAAACGTTCGCCGTCGAGCTCGATCGTCGACGCAATGCCGCCCCAATAATCGTCTGTCGGATCTCTGCGCGGCGATCGGACGACGGCGATCGGAGTCATGGTGAGTGCTTGCTGCATGCTACTACCTAAAACGTTCGGGCAAAGCAATCGTTGCTCGCAGGCGGCTCACTCGTATTCGGAAGGTCACCAGCGAACTCCGAAGATGGTCGACGATGTTTGAAAAGGCCGACCTCACCCTCCTGTTTTCAACAACGCCGACAGTATTATGGGATGGTGTAGCGGGCGACCCTTCAACGTTGAGGGAAGAGGGCTTAGTCGTGATGGCGCCGGAGCGATCGGCATGCCTGCTTACGTGATCTCTGAAGTTGAGATGCTCGATTCGGAGCTTTTCGAGCAATACCGATCGTTGGCGCCGGCAACGATAGCCAAGTACGGCGGACACTATATCGTACGCACCGGAGCCGTTGAGACCGTCGAGGGCGGCGATGACGACTGGACGCGAAAACAGATTGTCGTTGTCGAGTTTCCAACGCTCGCAAAGGCGCACGAATGGTATAGCTCACCCGAGTACGCCGAGGCTCTTGAAGTACGGCGAAACGCGCTGAAGAGGAGGTTGATTTTCGTCGACGGCGTTTCGCCGACGTAGGTTCGACATAAGAACCGACACAAGCCTCGCTTGGCCTTACATCGCGTTGACGGTTGCGGGGATTTGCTGGCGGGCGTATTGTATGGGCCGGCATCCTTGATTCAGTTCGAAGGACTCGCGAACTTCGGTAACGCTCGCCGTTGCAAAGATGGTCGCAGCGTTGGGCAGTCACTGTCCTGCGCGCACGCTAACGGAGCACGCGAAAGACTTTGTCCGACAACCGTCAACCGGCAGGCGCGGCGCGAGGTAGCGCGGCCCGTCACCGCGCGGCGAATTGACGGTGCGACGCTTCGTGCGTCATAATGTTAGACCATGAGGCAAGTGACGGTTCGAGAAGTCCAGCACCACTTGGCACGCGTCCTAGCGGTCGTCCAGGCTGGCGAGGAGGTAGAAATTACCCGCCGGGACGCAGTCGTCGCCCGGATCGTGCCGGCGACAGGGAGACGCGGCGTGACGGAGTCGTCGCGGCGACCGGACTATCGCGCGCGCCTCCACGCGCTTTTTCCCGCTGGGCCGCTTCACGGGAGCGGTGCCGGCGATGAGGTGAGACGTGGTCGCGGCGAAGCCGAGTGATCGTCTATGCCGACTCGAGCGCACTCGTTAAGTTGTACGTCGCCGAGAACCACAGCACCGAGGTTGCGGACTTAGCGCAAACGGTGGATGTGACGTTCGCGCTAAACGGGCTGCACGAGCTGGAAGTGCGCAACGCAATTCGGGTGCTGGGGTTTCGCGGTGTGCTCACTTCAGAAGCGCGGATGCGTGCTCTCGCTGCTTTCGATTCAGATCTCGCAACGGATTTGTACGTCGCACAACGCCTGGATTTTGGAGCGCTAACGAAGGTCGGCGAGCGCCTATCGAGTGCGACTGCTGCAGAGATCGGGGCGCGCGCACTGGATCTCTTGCACGTCGCCGCCGGGTTGCTCGGCGGCTGTGACACGTTTCTGACGTTCGACGACCGGCAGCGGGAGGTCGCACGAAACGCCGGACTTCTCATCCACTAACGCCGCCGCGGTCAACCGGTGTCTTGCGTTCTTTTGCTTGCGATGCCAGCAGTAGCGTACCGAGCGCCGTTACGACCGCGACGCCCGTGAAGATCGCGTACGCGAGCCGGTAGGCGCCGACGTCGTCGATATGTCCGCCGACGGCGCCGCCCGCGAGCGAGCCGCCGAAGATTTGGCCGATGATGAGAAAGATGCTGAGCAGTCCGACCGCCGTCGCGCGCGTCGCCTGCGGCACTTCGTTCGTAATGATGTAACGCGTCGGGGCGCCGAGCAAGGCACCGAAGCCGATGCCGGCGATCGTAATGCCGACGATTGCCAGCCACAACGCTGCGAGGGATGCAGCGAAGATGCCGAGGCCGAGCGCGGTGAGCGTCGCACCCACGAGCAGCACCGCACGGCTCCCGAACGCGTCGAGCGCCCGACCCGCCAGCGGAATGACGGCAACGAACATGAACGCGCCGATCGCAGCGATGCCGCCGGCCGCGATCGGCGTTAGGCGATCGGCCGCGACCAGTGCGGCCGGGATGAAGAACAGCGCACCTTCCAGGAGTCCGATCGACACTTCGAGCGCGTAAGTAACGGCGAGCTGACGCGTCGCGAAGAGTTGTGGTGCGATGACGGGCGCGGGCGCGCGCCGCTCGATCGGCACGAGCGCGGCGAAGGCGAGCACCGCGAGCACGAGCGCTGCAACCGTCGCGCCGTTCCCGAACGTCGCAGCGCGCGTGTCGAGCCGCGTGAGGCCGATCATTACGCCCAGGAGACCCGCTGCGAGCACGAGCAAACCCGCAATATCGAGCGGTCCGCGCACCCGCGCCGCAGGCACGGGAACGTAGCGCTGTGCCAGGACGATGACGACGATCGCGAGCGGCACGTTCGCGACGAAAATCCAGTGCCACGAGAAGAAGTGCGTGATCACGCCGCCGACGTTGGGGCCGATGATTGCCGCGAGGCCCCACACCGCGCCAAGGAGTCCGAGCGCCGAACCGCGGCGTTCGACCGGCACGCGGTCGGCAATGGCGGCGGTCGCGACGGGAAAGATGCCGCCCGCGCCGGCGGCTTGCACGCCGCGGGCAAATAAGAAAATCGCAAAGTTCGGCGCGGCGATCGCGAGCACGCTGCCAGCGGCGAAGATGGCGACGCAAAGCGTGTAGATCGCGCGCCGTCCCACGACGTCGGAGAGTTTCGTCATGACCGGGATGCTTACGACGGTCGCGAAGAGATACAACGTAAAGGTCCAGGCGACGTCGCGCGGAGCGACTCCGAAACCGTGCGCGATCGCCGGCAGCGCGGGCGAGAGCACTCCCAGATCGAGTGCCCCTGCGAACACGCCGAGTGCGAGCGTGAGGAGCAGCGGCAAGTGCGAACGGTCGAACGTATGTCCCGCCACGCTTGCAGGTGCATCACCTTCGCGCAGCTCGGCCGATTTCGAGTGCACCGTTCCGGTCGCCATCGGCTCGTTACCCGATGACGCGGTCCGCCACCATCGCGACGCACATGAGCGCCAAATACAGCAGCGAATACTTGAAGAGCACGCGTGCGAGCGGCTTCGTCGGACCGACGAGCATCTTCCACGCATCCCAGATGAAGACGGCCCCCAAGATCGCGGCCGGCACGAAGTACCAGAGACCCATCACGTGCAACGGCGTGAGCGCGAGCGAGACCGCCACGAGTATGAGCGTGTAGATGAAGATCTCGATCTTCGTGCGCTTCGCGCCGCGCACATTCGGCAGCATCGGCACCTTCGCTTTTTCATAGTCGGTGTTCGCCATGAGCGCGAGTGCCCAGAAGTGCGGCGGCGTCCACAGGAAGATCAATGCGAAGAGTCCGAGCGCGGGGCCGCCGAGCGTGTGCGCGACGGCGGCCCAGCCGACGAGCGGCGGGACCGCACCCGCGGCGCCGCCGATGACGATGTTGAGGGTCGTCGTTCGCTTGAGCCACAGCGTGTAGATCAGAACGTAGTACGCGTTTCCCGCAAGCGAAAGCCACGCGGCGAACGGATTGACGAGCAGATAAAGCAACGCGAAGGAGACGCTGCCCAGCAGCGTTGCGAACGCGATGCCGGCGAGCGGTGAGATGCGCCCTGTCGCCACCGGCCGCGTCATCGTGCGGGCCATGATCCGATCGATGTCGCGATCGAAGACGCAGTTGAACGCGCCGCCGGACCCAGCGGCGAGCGCGCCGCCGACGAGCGTCGCGAGCGTTAACCCCAGCGGCGGCAAGCCGCGCGCCGCCATCAGCATCGCGGCGAACGTCGTGATGAGCAGCAAATACACGATGCGCGGCTTCGTGAGCTCGTAATAGTCGTTCAACGTTCCCCGCCAACCACCGAACACGGGTGCGCGAACGCCGTCCAACCGTGAAAGCGTGGAACTCATGCGACGGGCGCGATCTGTCGCGGTGAGCGCGCGGGTTCACGCCCGAACGCGGCCGAACGATTGGGTTCGAGCGCGGCGAGCAGCGTGGCGATGACGAAGGCGAGGAACGTCGCGCCGGCATTGGCAGCGTGCGCTTCGCGCAAGACGATCGGCAGTTGCCACAGCACGTTACCGACGCCGAGCGCGATCTGCACGAGGATGAGCGCGAAACCCGCGAGCGCGCACGCGCGCACCCGCGGCGAGCCAAGCTGCAGCGCAACGATCGTCGCCAGCAATGCGACGATCGTGAAGGAAGCCGCCGCGACGCGGTGCAGCATCTGCACGAATTGCAGCGGCGTCGTTCCCCACAGCGTCCCATCGCACGCCGGAACCGTCGCGCAGGCTAAGCCCGCGTAACTCGAACTCGTATACGCGCCGATGCACATCGTCGCGAAAGCGAAAACCGCTGCGAGCGCGAGTGCGGGCGCCGCCCCATCGCCAAATCCGCTACGCGAACGCTCGCGCAAACGTGGCGCAGGGGCGACGATCGCAAGCACGGCGAGTACGGTCAACGTCGCCAAGAGTGCCATGCCCATGCCCCAATGCAGCATAACCGAGAGCGGGCTGTTGGCGAGCAACACGGTCGCTCCGCCAAGAGAGACTTGCAAGACGAAGATCAGGCCCAAGGCGACGAGCGCGGGCGTCAGCCACGCGATGCGCGTTCGCATCCGCACGCCCGTGACGATCGCCCCCAGGACGACGAAGCCTTCCACGAAGGCGACGAGCCGGTGCGACCATTCCAAAATAACGCCGCCGGCGAGCGAGGGCACTAGTTCCCCGTGACAGAGCGGCCAATCGGGGCACGTCAGTCCGGCGTTATTGATTCGGACCCAGCTTCCCAGCACCGCGATCACGAACGCGAGGGCCGCGCTCGTCACCGCAAATCCACGAAAGAGCTTCACAACATCCTTAGTCTAGGAGCGCTATAGGCGGCGGGCAACGACTTTGGGAACCCGCGTTGGATGACGGCGCTGCGCGCCCGACAGATCGGTGTTCCCAGGAAAGACGGGACCGTTCGCACGGGCCACTTGCAAGGGCCGTTCACACGGGCCAGTTGCAATGAGAGTAGCCGGGTTCGCGAGGCCACTGAACGCATCCCGCGAAGCGGGTTCCTCAATGAGGAAGCTCGCGGCTCTCGCCGCTCTGCTCCTGGTATTGACTGGTTGCCGAGAAGTTCGCGTGAAGAGCTACGCGCACGGCACGACGACGACCCCCGGGCATAACCGGATCGCCGTCATTCGCGACCGTCGCGATCTCGAAGGCTTCGGCATCAACGCAGCCGTCCGGTTCAATCACGAGTTCGGCATTCTGCTCATGCTCGGACCACATGCGGAGACCGGTTGGCAGCAAGTCGTCGAATCGATTCGCGCAAACCGGGACCGCGTTCGAATCGTTGCATTCGAGAGGCCGCCCTTTGCCGGCGGCGAGTCGACCGAGCCGTATCGGACCTACACACTGTGGATCGTGCCGAATTCCGTTTACCGTGCCGGATCGGTGCTCGATGTCGTCACACCTGAGGGGGACCCGATTGCGTCGACCACACTTAAATAAAACAGATCGCGTCTTGAAGTGGCGCCTTGCATGGCCGATACTACCGAAGGTCTGCAACTGGTACGGGATCGGCTCTTGCGAGGGGGCAGGGTGAGGGTTTGGAACTAGGGACGATCGCGTCGCTCGAGGCGCACGTCACGCGAATGGGCGTTGCACTGTGCCCGAATGGCGATCCGCGCGAGAGTAACGGCGTGCTCAATCCGGCCACCGCCCGTTCGCGCGAGGGGAAGTTGCTGATCTATCCGCGTGCGGTCGCGGCCGGGAATACGTCGCGCATCGGGCTCGTCGAAGCGAGCGGAACTCCGGACGCACCGGTCTTCACGCGCGCCGGTTTCGTGCTCGAACCGCGCGAACCGTACGAAATTCGCTCGGCCCCCGGCGGCTTTGGCTGTGAAGATCCGCGTGTGACGTACGTCCCACTGCTGGACACCTACGTCATGGCGTATACCGCCTTTGGGCCCGTCGGCCCGCGTATAGCCGTCGCGCTTTCACGTGACGGCTACGAGTGGGAGCGGTTGGGTCTCATGGATTTTTCCGCGGAGGGATTACCGCGTGGCGATGACAAGGACGGCGTCTTTTTCCCCGAGCCCGTCCTGTCGCCCGCGGGCACGTGGAGCTTCGCGCTCTATCATCGGCCGATGCACCACATCGTGGCGGAAAACGTCTGTGCAGCTGCGCCGATCGTCCTTGCCAAACCACCGCGCGAACGCGAAAGCACGCGCATCGCGTACGTGCCGATCGAACCGGTGCTCGACGACCGCAGAAAGCTCCTAGCGGTCGCGGAGAGCGTGCTCATTCTCGAACCGGGACCGGAATGGGGATCGATCAAGAACGGCGCGGGCACGCCACCGGTCCGCATCAGCGAGGGGTGGTTGTCGTTCTTTCACGGCGTCGACGTTCGGTACGACGCTGCCGGCAGGTGTCTCGGAATGCGTTACAGCGCGGGCGTGCTCGTTCACGATCGGGAACGGCCCGACGTGGTGCGCTACCGCTCGCTCTCGCCCATCCTGCAACCCGAAACGCTCGACGAGCGCGTCGGGGTCGTCAACGAAGTGGTCTTTCCGACCGGCATCGACGCGTTTCCGGGCGCCGCGCCGCGCGAGTACGACCTCTACTATGGGATGGCCGATATGAAGATCGGTCGCGCACGGGTTCGCCTCGACGCTCCGTAACCGGACGCGCGTGTGATTCGCTATCTCGCGATCGCCACGGCGCTCGTCGTAACGTTTTTGGTTATCGCGACGGCACTGGGACCCAAGGGCGGTGGTTCGGGTGCGCGCACCAAGTATGCGACCGCCACGGGCACGCCCGGGCCAGCGCAGAACGACCTGGCACTTCATCCCACGCCGGTCGCGGTGACCGGTGCTGCGCCCTGGGCACTCTCGGCCCTGCCCGAATGCTTCAAACAACTGGCGAACCGCAGCGGGCCGCCCGCGTATGCGCGAGCCAAGATCGCGCGCGGTGCACGGCGCGTTCCGGCGGAGACGACGTTGCAAGTCGCGGACTGCACGCTCGACGTGAATCGCAATTCGGCCGTGATCACGCGAGGCGAGAACCGTTTAACGGTTCCGGCCGTCGCCCGGTTCTACGTTGCGGGCGATCGTCTGATTCTCGAGCGGCTCGAGGCGCGGCGTGAGGACGTGCGCGTCTACGCGCTTGCGACGGGGCGACCGTCGTTCGTTCCGCAGCGGCGCTCGACCGGCCCATGATGCGGGCCGCACTCGCAATCGGGCTCGTCATCGCCGGCAGCGCGGCGAGCGTGGCGCCGACGGCGTCCGCTGCACTCGGGCCGCCGGGTTCGCTGATCGGTTCGACCTCGATGCCGGGGCCGAGGGGCGGATCGGCCTGGCGCATCCGCTACGTCTCCACCGGCCTCGATGGCAAGCCGATCGAAGTCACGGGCGCCGTGATCGCGCCGCGGGAAGCAGGCCAGAACCGCCCGGTCGTCGCGTGGGCGCATGGGACGACGGGCGTCGGTGAACGCTGCGCACCGTCTCTGCGCGGGCCGCTCGCGGGTTCGATCGACGGTTTGAGCGGCAGCCTTTCGCGCGGCTATGTCGTCGCAGCAACCGACTATCCGGGGCTCGGGACCGGTCCGCACCCGTACCTCGTCGGCATTAGCGAAGGGCGCGCGGTGCTCGATTCCGTACGCGCTGCTCGGCAGCTGCCGGCCGGTGCCGGTGCGCGATTCGTGCCGTGGGGCACGTCGCAGGGTGGCCATGCCGCGCTCTTCGCAGGAGCGCTCGCGAAGCCGTATGCACCCGAACTCTCTCTCGTGGGCATCGCGGCGTCCGCGCCGCCGACCAATCTGGAAGCAACGGTCCTGTATCATCTGGAGCACAAGAGCGGAAATATTTTGGCGGCGATGGTCTTGTGGTCGTGGTCGCGCGTCTATCACGCGCCGCTCGAACCGATTTTGAGCGCGTCGTCGAGACGCAAGCTCGGCTTGATCGCGCGAATCTGTTACCAGAAGAAACTCGACGTGCCGGTGGCCGCACTGACGGACGTCGTGCTCGGCCGCAAGTTCGTCGATGCCCGGGTCCCCGGTCACGGAACGTGGAGTCGGCTCTTTGCGGAGAACGCGCCCCCCGCGTCGTCTTATGGCGTACCGCTCTTTATCACCCAGGGGACGGCCGACAAACTCGTGCCGCCGCCGCTGACGGCGAAGTTCGCGCAGCGGCTCTGCGGTGGCGGTGCGCGCTTGCAGTACGAGCAGCTCGCGGGCGTCGAGCACGTCACGGTCGGACCCGCGAGCACGCCGCACTTCCTGAGCTGGGTCGCGGACCGTTTCGCCGGCAAGGCTGCAACCGGCAACTGCGCGTCCCGGCCGTGGTTGACGGGGTAGGAGAGGGTCATGAGTACTGCTATCGCACTCGACTTGAAGACCGGCTTTCCCCGCAGCGGACGAGAACTGCTCGGCGGTTATGCTTGGCTCGCGCGCCTGATCGATAAAGCCCGCGCGGAACGGGCCGGAACGCAGGGCGACTACGTTGCGTACTGCCCGCTGTCGCTCGGTTTTCTCGAGCGTGCCGGATATTCGCGCGATGCTTTTCACTCGCTGATCGAGCGCGATGCCGCCGATGAGGACTTCGTGACGGTCTTCGATCAGAACGTCACACCCGAGCACAAGGCGAGCGCGAACCGCTTCGTGCTCGAAACGATGGTGGAGCATCTCGACGAGCAGGACGTCGAAGAGGGTCGCGCCTGACGGGTCGGGCAGCGGTGCCGTGGCGCCGCGACGCGAACCATTGATATGTGACCAACCCCGAACACAACGGGCTCGCCGAAGCGGTCGAAAAGCGGCGCACGTTCGCGATCATCTCGCACCCCGACGCCGGCAAGACGACCCTCACCGAAAAACTGCTGCTCTACGGCGGCGCGATCAACACGGCGGGTCAAGTCGCCGCACGTCGGCGCGCGCGCCAGGCGACCTCGGATTGGATGGCGCTCGAGCGCGAACGCGGCATCTCGATCACCTCGACCGTGCTGCAGTTCCCCTACAAAGGGCATACGTTCAACCTGCTCGATACGCCGGGGCACCAAGATTTCGGTGAAGACACGTATCGCACGCTGCTTGCAGCGGACAGCGCCGTGATGCTCATCGATGCCGCCAAAGGCGTCGAACCGCAGACCAAAAAGCTGTTTGCGATCTGCCGCGCGCGCGAAATTCCGCTCTTCACGTTCATCAATAAGATGGATCGTCCCAGCCGCGATCCGCTCGCGTTGCTCGACGAGCTCGAGAAGGTGCTCGGCATCGGGACGTATCCGATCAACTGGCCGATCGGCAGCGGACCGACGTTCCGCGGCGTGTACGATCGCGTCTCGCGCGACCTGCACCTTTTCGAACGCACCGAACACGGCGCGAAACGCGCGCCCGTGCGCGTCACCGACCTCGCCGATGCGCAGCTCGCGGCGATGACCGACGAGACGGCGTATCGCGAGTTTCGGGACGGACTCGAGCTGCTCGAAGGGGCCGGTGCGGATTTCGACCGGGCGGCGTTTATGAGTGGCGCGACGACGCCGGTCTTTTTCGGAAGCGCCGTGACGAACTTCGGCGTGGAGCTTTTTCTGGACGGGTTCCTCGAGATGGCGCCGCCGCCGCGATCGCACCGCGCGCTGCGCGTCGCATCCGGCGTGACCGAAGACGTCTCGCCCGAATCGGAAAACTTCAGCGGTTTCGTCTTTAAAATTCAAGCGAACATGGATCCGCGGCACCGCGACCGCATCGCCTTTCTGCGCGTCTGCAGCGGCCGCTTCGAGCGCGACATGACGGTGCGCAATGTGCGCACCGGGAAAGACGTGCGCGTTACGCGCGCGATGAAACTCTTCGCGAGCGACCGCGAAGTCGTCGACGAAGCGTACGCGGGCGACGTCGTCGGACTCGCGAACCCGGGCACGTTCGCGATCGGCGATACGCTGTGCACGGGTTCCCCCGTCGCTTACGATCGCATCCCGTCCTTCGCGCCCGAACACTTTGCGAGCGTCCGCAACGTCGATACGGGGGCGTACAAGTCGTTCGGTAAGGGCATCGCGCAGCTCGCCGAAGAGGGTGCCATTCAGGTGTTCTACGCGGCGGGTCAAGTGCGCAGCGAGCCGATCTTCGCGGCGGTCGGCGAATTGCAATTCGAGGTCGCGAAATACCGCCTTGCCAGCGAGTACAACGTCAAGACGGAGTTCTACCGGCTGCCGTACGCGCTCGCCCGGCGCGTCGCGGGCGATGCGGCCGCGATTGCCGCGGCGACTTGGCCGTCCAACGCGAAACTCGCCCTGGATGGCGCCGGTATGCCGGTTGCCCTCTTCGAGAGCGACTGGAGCTTGCGGCTCGCGCAAGAGTGGAACCCGGGTCTGCGTTTCGAGCCCTTCGAGGCGAGCGAACGTGTGTTGGAGGCAGTACCGTGAGTCAACCATCCTTGACGACGCAGGCGCCGCATACGACGTTGCCACCTGCGCGTAAGCCGGGCAGCATCATTATCACGGTCGTAGCCGTGATCGTCGCGTTCTTCTTGCTGAGCCGCCTTTTCCCACACGAGAACCGTTACGAAAAGCTGGCGACGAACATCACGAACGCGATCGCCAACAACGATATGCGACCCGTCGAGAAAAGCTTTAATGCCGTCCGGCGAACGCAGTTGCAGGATCGCGCGCGCGTCGGCAATCTCTCCAATATGGTGGTTCCACTGGGCAAACTCAAGCGGAGCAAAGAGAACACGCCGTCCGGCTCACCCGCAGGTTATCACCAGTTCGTCGAGCAGTTCGAGAAAGGAACGCTCTTCGAGAAATATCAACTCGACCCTGATGGTAAAGTCGTGAACTTCTTCATCGGACCTGGGGCCACTGGCGCCAAGCCGTGATCGCGGGGGCGACCGTCGCCTTTAGCGAGGTGCTTGCCGCGGCCGAGCGGTTGCGCGGCGTCGCGCACCGCACGCCGGTCATCACCTCCCGGACGCTCGATGCACGCACGAACTCGCGCGCGTATCTCAAGTGCGAGAATCTGCAGCGCATGGGAGCCTTCAAATTTCGCGGCGCGTACAACTGTATCGTGCAGCTTGCGCCGGCGCAGCGGGCACGCGGGGTCGTCGCGTTCTCGAGCGGCAATCACGCGCAGGGTGTCGCCCTCGCGGCGCAATTGCTCGGCATTCCTGCGACGATCGTTATGCCCGAGGATGCCCCGGCCGCGAAAGTCGCCGCGACGCGCGAATACGGCGCCGAGATCGTGTCGTACGATCGGCGCACGATGAACCGCGGCGAGATCGCCGAGCGCATTGCGGCCGAACGGGGCGCGACGCTCGTGCCGCCGTACGACGACCCGGCGATCGTCGCCGGTCAAGGTACGGTCGCGCTCGAGCTGCTCGAAGAGGTTCCCGACCTCGACATGCTGCTCGTCTGCACGGGCGGCGGCGGACTGCTCGCGGGTTGTGCGCTCGCTGCGGCGCACCTGCGTCCGGGCATCGCGATCTACGGCGTCGAGCCCGAAGCGGGGGACGACTTCGCGCAGTCGTTCGCGCGCGGCGAGCGCGTGGAGATCCCCGTCCCCGACACGATCGCCGACGGGCAACAGACGACGTCGCCGGGCGAACTCACGTTTCCCATCGTGCAGCGGCTCTGCGCGGGCATCCTCACGGTCTCCGATGACGAGTTGCGCGAAGCGATGCGTTTTGCGTTCGAGCGCCTCAAGCTCGTGATCGAGCCCAGCGGCGCTTCGGCGCTCGCGGCGCTGATGTACGCGAAACTCAACGCTGCCGGCAAGCGCGTCGGCGTCGTCATTAGCGGCGGCAACGTCGACGCGGCGCGCTACGCAGATATTATCGCAGCCGCGGCGTGCTGTCCGAGCGAGGCTGCAACGCCTTGACGTTGTACGCCGGAGGATAAGTGTGCCGCAACCTGAGGCTCTGGGACTGTGCGCACCACTTGTCGACCGCGCGCGCGCGGTCGCGCGAAGGCCGCGCGCGATGCTGGGGATCGTCGGACCGCCGGGCGCCGGAAAAAGCACGCTTGCGACCAGCCTCGTGGCACACCTCAATGCGAGCGCATCGTTTGCCGCCTACGTCCCGATGGATGGCTTTCACCTCGCAAACGCACAACTCGCGGCGCTCGGACTCGCCTCGCGCAAAGGCCACCCGTCGACGTTCGACGTCGGTGGATTCGTCGTCGCGCTAACCCGTATTCGCGCGCGCGCGGAAGTCGTATACCTCCCGCAGTACTCGCGTACCCTACACGAACCATTGGCGGCGGCGCTTGCATTCGACCCGAGCATCACGCTCGCGATCGTTGAGGGTAATTATCTTCTGCTCGATGAGCATCCGTGGACGCGCGTGCGGCCGCTTCTCGATGAGGTTTGGTACCTCGACGCTTCTCTCGAGACGATAAGGCAACGTCTGGTCGCACGCCAAGTTTTGGGCGGCCGTACACCGGCGCAAGCCGAGGCGTGGGTCCGCGAAAGCGATCTCGTCAACGCACGTCTCATCGAAGCGACCAAACCGTTCGCGGACCGTATAATCGAAACGTCATAGCGCCACGGCCGGCGAACGCGCTTCGATGCGGTCTGCGAGGTAATGCGCATCGCGCGCGACACCCGAGAAGCGGCCCGACCCCCACGTGTACAGCCACGGCAGTCCGAGGAAATATAGTCCTTCGACCGTCGTGACGCCGCGCTCGTGGCTCGGGTACCCGCTCCCGTCAAATACCGGAACGTCGATCCAACGATAGTCGGAGACAAAGCCCATCGACCAGATGACACTCGAGATGCCCGCGGCACGGTAGTCGAGTTCGAGGACGTCGCGTTCAGGTTGCCAGACCGGCACGTAGCGCGCTTCCTGCGGCGCAGCGATGCCGTGCTTGGCGATGTGTTCGTCGATCGTCGTCTTGATGTTTTCTGCGACGGTATCGGCCTCGTCGAGCCGCGCTTTGAGGTCGTCGCCGAAACGGAGCCGGTCGTGGTCGACGTCGAGGAGGCGGCCGTGCAACTGCATCCCCTCGAGTGCGAATTTACGCAGATCGATGTCGCGTCCGCCGTCACGCCCAGTAACGTAGTGATTGGCTTTGCGGCGGACGTCTTCGCCGAGAGGATGCGTGTGAACCGGAAGATCGTAGTAACCGAGGTCGTGGAGCCATTCGACGACGTCCTTGCCGCGATAACGCCGGGCGACGCGGGGCGCACCTCCGACGCATAGATGGACGCGCCTGCCGGCCAGATGCAGATCTTCGGCGATCTGACAGCCCGACTGACCCGTTCCAACGACGAGCAGCTCGCCCGGAGGCAACGCCTCCGGATTTTTGTACTGCGAAGAGTGCAACTGCACGACGTCGCGCGCGAACCGTTCCGCCATGCGCGGAATTTTCGCCGTGTGATATCCGCCGACGGCCACGACGACTTGTTCCGCTTCGAGCGTTCCTACGGGCGTCGTCAGCGTGAAGCCCCGACCGCTCGGGCTGCGGCTCAGCTTGCTAACATCGACGCCTTCGAACACGGGTGCGTCGAACGACGCGGCGTACGCTTCGATGTAGCGAACGATCTCGTCTTTCTGCATGAAGCCGAACGGGTCGTCACCGGCGAAATCGAAGCCGGGCAGTTTACACTGCCAATTCGGCGTCACCAAGCAGAACGAATCCCAGCGGCTCGCGCGCCACGCGTGTGCGACGCGGTGCCGCTCGAGCACTGCGTGATCGACCCCGCGCTTCTTGAGAAACGAACTGATCGAAAGGCCGGCTTGGCCGCCGCCGATGACGACGACGGCGTAGCGGCCCTTGGGAGCGGATGCGCGCGCCCGGACGCTCGGCTGCGGAGGCTCGAAGGCGTTGATGCGTACCTCAACGCGCGGCGTCGCGACGAAGCTGCGCGCTTTTTCTTCGATCTGCACGAATTGTTGCGCGGCGGCAGCGCACTCGTGGCCGAATTTGGCTTTGACGCGCTCCGATGCAATCTCGAGCGCCGTGCGGCTGCGCTCGACGAACTCATCGACGGGATACGCTGCACCGACTTCCAAGAAATCGCCGACGACGAGTGAGGGTGAGTAACACGACATCAGCGAGCCGTCGGGCCACAGCACGACGAACTGCATTTCAGGCACGGACCCGCTCCTTTGCGCGAGCAGCCACGTCGTGGTAACGGCTCAGGTGCGCCTGCGCGCTCGCGGCCCACGAATAGTGCTGCGCGATCTGCAGCCCGCGCGCGCCGAGCTCGCGTGCGATGGAGGGCTCGAGCGCGCGCCGCATCCCCGTCGCGATCGCGGTGCTGTCGTGGGGGTCGACGAGAATCGCGTCGCGCTCACTTAGAAATTCGCTGAAGGGCCGGGTGGCCGAGGTCACGACCGGCGTCGCGCAGGCGAGCGCCTCGAGCAGCACGAGCCCGAAGCCTTCGACGAAGGAGGGGAAGACGAACGCATCGGCCGCACGCAAGAGATCGACGATCGTCTCGTCGCTCACGATGCCCGCGTCGATGACGTCTTCACCGAGGCGCAGGCCGAGTTGCGCGGCGCGCGCTTCGAAGGTACGGCGGTATGCGCCGTGATCGAACACACTGGCGCCGCCTGCGACGACTAGACGTGCATCGGGCCGCGCGGCGCGCACGAGTGCGAAAGCTTCGAGCGTTCCGATCGTGTTCTTGCGCGCCTCGACACCGCCGATCGAGAGAAAGTGCGGCCGGCTGCCGAATCCGAGACGTTCGCGCAAACGCGCGCGTGCGGCGCGCGTTACCGGCGCGAAGCGTTCGAGGTCGACCCCGTTGGCAACGACGGCTGCGTCGATGCCGTAACGTTCCCGGACGACTTTGCGCCAGCGTTCGCTCACCACGAAGTGACTCGCCGCCGTCACGATCGCGCGGTCTTGCAATGCAAGAAGCTCGGTCTGCGCAAAATCGTCCATGTGGTGAACGGTACGAACGAAGCGCGGCACCGCACCGGATGTGACGAGCGTAGCGAGCGCATTGCCGCTGATACCGTCTTGGGCATGGTAGACGTCGAAGCTGAGCGCGTTTCCCTGCAAGGCACGAACGTATGCCTCGATACGAACGCGAACGAAGCCGACGATGCCCGGGTGGCCCGGCTCGACCGGCAAGAGCACGCATGGACAACGCGGCTGGCGGTGGAATGCGCCGCCCGCAGCGTCGAGCGCGTACACGCACGCGTCGTAACCAAGGTCTTGCAATGCTTCGCCCAAGGCCAGCGTGTGTACGACGCCTCCGCGCGCCTGCGTGCCATACGTGAAGAGCGCGATGCGCATACGTTAGCGCGTCGCACGCTGCGCGCCATGCGGCGCGTCGTGCGTCGCGCCCGTAAAGGGTGTACTCGCGAGATCCCAAAATACGGCTTCTTCGCTGCCCCGCGAAACGGTCAACGTTTTCTGCGCGGTGCACGTGCCGAACGGCGCGCAGGCGATCCCGCGCGCGGTAAAGCGCCGCGCAATCTCGCCGGCCGATGCGGGCGGCGCGGCCAGGACGAATCCGTAGCTCGGAAAACTTTCGAGCCAGCGTTCGAGCGTCCCGGCGGGTTTGGGAATTGCGTCGAGCGCGACCGAAGCACCGATGCCCGAGCATTCGAGCAGCATCAGGAGCGTCCCGAGCAGTCCGCCCATGCTGATATCTTTCGCGGCGCTGCAGAGGCGATCGTTTGCCAGACTCGGCAAGACGGCGAGATCTTCGCGCAGACGTTCTGGCGGCGCGTCCGTGCTGCAATTCCAGTAGGCGTAGGGCTCGACGTAGGTGCCGCGCAGATCGATCGCCGCGAGCAGCACGTCGCCCGGGCGAGCATCGAAGCTCGTGAGCAGCTGCGACGCGCGCCCGAGCACGGCGACCGCGAGCCGCTCCGCGTCGCTGCGCGCATTGGTATGGCCGCCGACGATCGGCACGCCGTAGGCACGCGCGGCCGCGCGCATCCCATCCCAGAGTGCAGCCCCGCTCTCGTGCGTCGCTGTCCAAAGCGCATCGACGACGGCAATCGGTTGGCCGCCCATCGCCGCGACGTCGCTGAGATTGACCATCACGCCGCAGTAGCCCGCAAACCACGGTTCGCGCCGCACGAATTCGTCGAGCAGCCCTTCGATCGCGAAAAGCAGGTAGCCGTCGCCGTCCGGGATGGCGGCGCAATCGTCACCGACGCGGCAAGGTGCCGGCGTGCTCCCAAGCCCGCGATACGCAAGCGCGATATCTTGCTTGTGCAGCATTCCCTTGGCTGCGCGCAGCCGTTCGCACAGCGCGGCGAGCGACTCGTCGGTCATGACGCTAACCGCGTGTGCACGACGGAGACCTGCGCATCGTCCGCGTACGGCGGATAAGACGCGAGATCGGCGCGCATGAGCGTATGCGGATGTCCCAGGACCTCGAGCTCTTGCAGCGGCTCCCATGCCAGACGACGGAAGAACGCAACGTTTTGGCGCTGGATGTTGGCAAGGAACGTGTGGCATCCGTGCGCGTTCGCAGTCCGCACCGCGCGGTGCACGAGCCCGCTACCGAGTCCGTAGATCATCCGGTACGGTGCATCGATTGCGAGGCGCGAACCATACCAGAGCCCCGGCGCCCCTTCGTGAATGCGCACGGTGCCGACGACGCGGTGGGCCATCGCCATCACGTAGTCGACGGCGACGATCGGCGAGGCGATCGCGTCGGCATCGTCGCGATCGCTTTCCTCAAAGAGCTGCTGCTCGTCACAGAAAACCCGGCGGCGCAACCGGAAGTGCGCATCCCGCTCCCATGGCTCATCGGCGAGCTTGATGCCGAATTGCGGCGGAACGAACGGCTGCGCGGCGTCGAAGAGCACTACGCTTCGAAGACCGAAAGCGACGAACACGCGCCGCACTTGCCGCAACCCGCTTTGCTATCGGCCGACGTGAGCCGGGCTTCGCGCAGAAGCGCGCCAACGTCGGTCAGCAACGCGCGCATAAACTCGGAACTCGGTGGAGTTGCGTTTTCGAGCGGTGTACCACTTATGGGAACGAGCGGCACGACGAAGGGATAGACGCCGATATCCGCGAGCGTCCGGCACATCGCAAGGATCGACGCGGCGCTGTCGCCGAGACCCGCGATGAGATACGTAGTGACCTGCCCGCGGCCGAAGATTCGCACGGCTGCTTCGAACGCCGTCAGATAATAGGAGACCGGCACCTTCGCCTTACCCGGCATCGCCCGCGTGCGGACGTGGGGTTCGACGGCTTCGAGGTGGATGCCGAGCGTATCGACCCCGGCATCCCGCAAGCGCCCGAACCACGCGAAGTCGTCGGGCGGTTCGCATTGCGCCTGAATCGGCAGATCGACCGCGCGTTTGATCGCAGCCGCGCTCTCGCACAAGATGGAGGCTCCGCGGTCCGTAACGTTCGGTGTTCCGGTCGTCAGGACCGCGTGTTTGACACCGTCGAGCAGCACCGCCGCGCGCGCGACTTCGGCGAGTTGCTCGGGCGTTTTGCGCGCGGTCGTACGACCGGCGCGCAGCGACTCGCCGATCGCGCAGAACTGGCAGCGCGTGCGCTCGTTCGTATAGCGGATGCACTCCTGCAGGACGGTCGTTGCAAGCACGTCGCGGCCATGCAGCGTCGCGATCTGCCAGTACGGAATTCCATCGAACGTCGCGAGCGCATAAAAGCGCGGCTGGGGCGGAAACGCAATGTATCCGACCGCCTGGCCATCACGTTCGAGGACGGCTCTGCCGTCACGACCGGGCGCTTGTGCGATGAACGGCGAGGCTGCGGCACGTCCCGTATGCACGGGCACCATGACGGTCCGGCCGTCGATCGTGACGGCCTTGTGATCGGAGGGCCCGGCGCCGCCCCGGCGGCTCGGAGCGCCCGCGTTTATGTCAGCGAGCCGTAGCCCAAGCGATTGGAGCTCGGTAATCAGCGTCCGCGAGCGTGTCTGCGCGATGTCGATGACCGTCATGGGTTCCCCCGTCGGAAAAGTCTGCATGCATCGGCGACGCCGGTCGCGCGTCGACGAGCAGACTGAGTATTTCGGGTCGCGCGTAATGCCCGACCGAATCCATCATGCGTTTGCGTTTGGCGATCAGCGCGAAATCGAGGTCCGCCACGATCGTGCCCTCGCCATCGGTAAGCGGTGCGGTTAGGTGCTTACCTTCGGGCGTAACGATTGCCGTGCAGCAGCCACCGCGCAGCGCGCTTTGCAGCGGACCTTCGGGAACGACTGCGACGACTTGTTCTTCCGTGAGCCACGCCGTCGCGTTGACGACGAAGCAGTCGGATTCGAGCGCATGATGCCGGATCGTCACCTCCATCTGCTCGGCGAAGATTTGGCCGACGAGCGAACCGGGGAACTGGCTGCAATGGATCTCTTCGTGCTGCGCCATGAGCGCGTAGCGTGCGAGTGGGTTGTAATGTTCCCAGCACGCGAGCGCGCCGATGCGACCGACCGCGGTCGGTACGACGCGCAGGCCGCTCGCGTCGCCCATGCCCCAGATCATCCGCTCGTGATACGTGGGTGTGAGCTTGCGCCGCTTGAGCACGAGCTCGCCATTCGCATCAAAAACGAGTTGCGTATTATAGAGCGTTCCGTGGTCGCGCTCGGTCACGCCGAGCACGACGACGATGCCGTGCGTCCGCGCCTGCGCCGCAACGGCCGCCGTGTCGGGCCCAGGCACGACGACCGCCTCATCGTAGAGCCGCAGGTGCTCCGCACCGATCTGCGCCGGCGGTGCGATGAACGAGAAGTACGGATAGTACGGGACGACCGTCTCGGGGAAGACCACGAGCGCAGCGCCCTGGCTCGCGGCATCGTCGATCGCGGCCAGAACCTTTTCCATGGTTCCGGCGCGGCTGCGCAGCACGGGCGAGAGCTGTACCGCGGCTGCGCGAACGATCATAGCGTCCAGGTGTCCAGCACGAACGCTTTGTCGCGCCGGTGTAGCAAAATGAGATCGAGCACGTCGAGCGGGCTGATCGCCGTGATCCCCTCGATGAGAGACGGCTCGCCGTGCCCGTAGAGCGCTTGTAAAGCGAAGCGGCAAGCGTAGACCTTGCCGCCTTCTTCCATAAATTTCTTGAGCTGGTTGTTGAAGTTGAGGTGGCCGGGAAACGCCTCGTCGCCGATCGTCGGAAAACCGCGCTGCACGCCGAGCGTGACGCCTGGACCGTAAAGCAGAATCGACGTCTCGAAGCCCTTGCGTTTGAGCCGCGTGGCTTGCAACAGGTTCACGAACCCGATCGAACCTTCGAAGGCGACGGTGTGGAACGTGACGAGCGCCTTCTCGCCGGGCTCGGCTTTGACGTCTTCGAAAACTTTGTTCTCATAATCGACGAAAAAATCGCCGTTCTTATGGATGGGTAGGTCGACGACCGGCATAGATACCAACTTTCGTGCGAATGCGTGGGCCTCAACTAGACAAACGGACACCGCAACTCGGGGCGCCTTGAACTCGTGGCGGTTGACGGACAAGGTCGTCCGGCGGGACGCTAGGGGGACGCCTTGTCCTCTCACGATAGCGATGCGCGGCACACTTAGAAAGTCCAGTCGCAATTGCGTAAGTGAGACTGAAGCACTCCCGCCACGAGGAATTGCCCTACGTTAGAAGAGCAGCACCTTCCCGACGCCGGTGACCGCGAGCGGCGGCGCCGGCTCGGCGCCTTTCTCAAAGCCAAGCGCTCGAGCATCGCGCCCGAGCATTTCGCGTTACCCGTACACCGGCGCCGGCGTGTTTCGGGTCTGCGTCGCGAAGAGGTCGCGCTGCTCGTGGGGATCAGCGTCACGTGGTATACGCAGTTGGAATCGGGCGCCGACATCACCGTGTCGCCCGCGCTGCTGCGACGACTCGCGGACGTGCTCGGACTAACCGAACTCGAACGAGTGTATTTGTTTACGCTTGCAATCGAGGAAATGGGGGTTCTGAGCTCCGTGCTGCCCGAATTTGAGATCCTGGCCGGCGCACGGATCGCGGGCGAAAGTTTCAACGACGAAATAGCGATGGTGTTGCGGACGCATCGCACGCTCAAGATCGGGATCTACTCGGCACTCGTGCATGGCACGCTCGATCACTTGGAGCCGCATCTCGACGAGACGCGGTGTCCGATCGGTTTCTGGCTGCAAGACGACCTGCGTTCTCCCGAACGCCGCAGCGCCGGGTACACGCGTGCCGCACGCGTCCACGCCGCATTCCATCGCGAGATCGACAAGGTCGTGCACGCGGCACTCACGGGCGACGTTGCGTGCGCCGAACGCCTCCTGGTTACACCAAGCCGCTACGTCATCGCGTCGGCCGCACTCGAACGCGTCTTCTCGACGTGGCCGCTCGCGAACGCATCGTAGCGCCAGAAGGACGAAACTTTTGCAGAGTGTTACGCGAGTCCACTCATAACGGCGAGGCGCGCCGCTTCGGTTCGGCTCCCAACCGAGAGCTTGTCATAGATCCGCTTCAGATGCCACTTCACCGTCTCGGGCGAGACCAGCAGCAAGCTTGCGATCTCCTTATTATGGTTCCCCTCCGCGAGAGCACTCAAGATTTGCTGCTCCCGCACGCTCAATGAGGCGATCGTTTTCGTGAGCTGCTCCGATGCCGGGTTTTTCGTGCCGCGCTGCTGCGGTGAGTCGATGTTTGGCCGGAACGATCGCTCGAAGATTGCGATCCAACGCGATCGATTGACAACGAATGCGGGGTCGGCTGGCACTTCGGCAAGCGCGCGCATCAGCGGGGTAGTAATCTCCGCACCCTCGTCTAAGAAGCTGCGCACGAACGGTTCGTTTCCCGCGTAGGCCAGTGCGCGGACTAGGACCGGCCGCGCTTCGAAGGATCGCTTCGCGCGAACGAGCGCCTTCGCAAGCAGCACCGACGTCCGGACGACGAGCAGATTCGCGCGCCGCTCCGAAAATTTTTCGATCGCGCGTCGCAGCAGTTCGATCGCAGCATCGTACGCAGACTCGTCGATGAGTATCCGCGCCAAGCTGTCGCGTCGATAGTCCCGGCTGCGCTCGGGTGAACCGCTTGCGTCGCGCGGAAGGTTCGCGCAGCGATCTTCGAGTTCGTTATAACATGCACGCGCTTCGCTTACACGGCCGGCTATGAGGCAAAGCCGAATCTTTTCGGCGTCGAGCGCGCAGACGAGCCGGTGCCAGTCACGTCTCGCACCGATCGCTCGTCCGCGCTCGAGGAGGTGTAGTGCAGCTGCCTCATCGCGCCGAGCGCTCTCGACCCGAGCCGCACTCGTATACGCACGCAAGACGGCATCGAGCGAGCACACTTCGTCGATCGTGTCCCAGCGACCGGCCAGAAGCTCGCCCACGCCTTCGAGATCGTCGCTCTCGTATGCGAGTTCCGCTTGAAAGCAGGCGAGGTAGGAACTCGCCGCCGAGTAACGGCCGGACTTCTCTGCGAATCCGGCAACGTCGCTATAGAGCGCGGCTGCACGTGAAAGGCGACCCTGCAGCGTCCAGCCCATACCGAGCAATCCGTTGCGACACGTCGGTGCAAAGAGCTTCGAGCCCCACTCGCCGTCGTCGGCTAGTTCGAGCTGCGTGGCACGCGCCGCGGCGTACTCGTGATTTTGCGTATACGCCCACGTCAATACGTTGCGCACGATGCGGTGCATCCACGTGTCGCCCTTGGGCATCTCCCGGAGACACGCAGCCGCGAGCCGCGCGGTGCCGGCGCTATCGTTGTCGGCGAGTGCCGTGCTCAGGGCGCGCACGGCGCGGAGTTCCAGCCGCTGGGACGGCGTCAATTCGACCGCCAGTGCCGCATCGTCCGCTTCGAGGCCCGCAATCGCGCTTTCCGCTTCGGAGAAGCGGAAGAAAAGTGCGAGCGTCCACGTGAGCGCGAACCGCAATCCGACGCGTGCGCGCAGCGACTCCGGCGAAAGCTTTAGCGACCAGTGCACGAGCGTGTGCAGATCGCCCGCCTCGACGAGCGACATCGCACAACGCTCGATCCATGCCTCCGCCTGGTCGACGTCGCCCGCGGCCAGCGCATGCTTTACGGCCTGTGCCCACTCACCGCTTTGCGCGTGCCAGTTGGCGGCGCGACGATGCAATTCGGCAACGAAGCCGGGATCGCGTTTGCCGAGTTCCGCCTGCAAGAAATCAGAAAACAGGCGGTGATAGCGAAACCACGTGTCGCTCTCGCCGAGACGGACGATGAAGAGGTTGCGCGCCGCGAGACTTTCGAGCAGCGCGGCGCTGCGCTGCGAACCGGTCACCGCCGCGCAGAGACCGCTCGAAAGCCGCGCGAGGATAGAGGTTTGCAGCAAGAACTCGAGCAGCTCTGCGGGCAGCCCCGCAAGCACGTTCTCCTGAAGATACGTCCACGTATTACGGCGTGTCGAGTCGCGTAACTCGCGGTCCGTCCGGCGATGAGCCGGCAGCGCGGCGATCTGCAATCCCGTCACCCAATCCTCGGTCGCCGCGCAGAGGGCGTGCGCATCAAAATAGTCGAGGCGATGATGGCGCGCGTTCGCGAGAAACGCTCGCGTCTCGTCGTTTTGAAAGCGTAAATCCGACTCGTTGACCTCGACGACTTCCCGAGCGGCGCGCCAAGCCGAGATCTGTAAGGGAACACGCGCGCGACTCGCGATACAAACGTGCATGTTCTCCGGAGCGCGCAAAAGCATTGCGTGCAGCGCCTCGTGCACTGCCGGCGCGTAGACGAACTCGTAGTCGTCGAGTATGAGAACGAGTTCGCTATCGAACTCCGCGATCTCGTCGATGAGGACGGATACGATCGTGCCCACCGGCGCGCTAGTACTACTGTGTCATAAAGTTATCCGCTAAGAAAAAGCTTTACGCAGATCGTGCTTGCAAGCAAGTCGGGCAGCGAGTCAGTGTCGGTGCCAATGCTGCAATGAGAGCCGCTCGCCGGGAAGC